>ERZ1034901.535-NODE-535-length-29540-cov-43.225165_pt1 | contig 29540 bp, 26 predicted proteins | sample MGYA00520628_ERZ1034901 | MGnify/ENA primary metagenome ERZ1034901 (study PRJEB33766, sample SAMN09781783) | gut metagenome | biome: gut microbiome | host: Homo sapiens | place: Madagascar | study: EMG produced TPA metagenomics assembly of the PRJNA485056 data... | reverse complement strand
TGGCGGGCAGAATGCCGTCCGTCTTTTTCAGCACACTGGCGGTGGTGGAAAGGAAGTTCCAGCTGATGTGGGGGATGCCCCGCACCAGCACCATGCCGATGATCCCGGCCACCAGCACCATCACCAGCACTGCGCTTGCCCAGACCAGCACGGTCATCACCCGGTTCCATGCCCGGCGGGAGGGCGAAAAGCCGTTATTCATCGCGGTTTCCTCCCTTCAGTACCACGTTCAGCACAACGTTGATGAGCATGATGAACACGAACAGCACCAGCGCGATGCTGAACAGTGCCTGCCGCTGCAAGCCGCCGGCGTAGCTCATTTCCTTGGCGATGGCGGTGGTCAGCAAGGTGACGCTGCGGAACAGGCTGTCCGGCATATTGGGGCTGTTGCCCGCCACCATCATCACAGCCATGGCCTCGCCGATGGCGCGGCCGATGCCCAGCACAACGCCTGCGGCAATGCCGCTTTTCGCCGCCGGGATGCTGATCTTGAACCATGTTTCGGTGTCGGTAGCGCCCAGCGCCAGACTGCCCTGCTCATACTCCGGCGGCACGGCGTTGAGCGCCGTCACCGACACGGACACGATGCTGGGCAGGATCATGATGGAAAGCACCACAATGGCGCTGAGCAGGCAGGCACCGGAAGCCTTGCCGAAGGTCTTTGCCACGGCGGGCACCAGCACCTGCATACCCAAAAGGCCGAACACCACGCTGGGGATGCCGGACAGCAGCTCGATGGCGGTGACCACCACGGTGCGCAGCTTGGGGTCTGCGGCCTTGGAGAGGAACACTGCCGTCAGCAGGCCGATGGGCACGCCGAGGATGGTAGCGCCCAGCGTGCCGTAGACGCTGGACAGGATGAAGGGCAGGATGCCGAACAGCGGCTCTGCCGCGGTGGATGCCCATTTTGTGCCGAACAGGAACTTGAGAATGCCGATCTTATGGATAGCCGGCACACCGGAGGCCACCATGTACACCGAGATGAGCACCACACAGCACACCGCCAGCATTCCGCACAGGAAGAAGATGAAATTCATCACCGCTTCCAGCCAGTCGGCGGGGGTGCGGGGCAGCCGTACCCGGCGCAGATAGGATTTTTTGTTCATAGCTGAAATCCTTTATAAAAGCCGCGTCGGCTCGCAAAAACGGCAGGCCGACGCGGCGGGCTGATTTTATCATCGTCCCCATCCTGTTGCCGGGTCAGTTCGGCCGGGAGTTTCACCGGCGAATGATCCGAGGGTGGGACCCTGTTGCCGTAGGCAATAGGGCGGGAGCTGGAAGCCCTGCAACAGCAGCGACTGCCGCCAGTGGCGGAAACAAGGAGCTGCTGTTGGGGCCGCGGCCAGCAAGATGCAAGCGAAAGCGAAGCAACTGCTGGGTGCCGCAACCCGTTATTTCGCGGGGGGAACTCCCAGCCGGGCTGACCCTGAGCGCCTTTTACTCGTTCACGGGCACAGCGCCTGCGGTGCGGATGAGGTCGGCAGCGTCCTTGCTGGTGGCAAAGTCCACAAAGGCCTGTGCCTGCTCAGACAGGGCAGCGCTCTTGTTGGTGACGAACACGAAGGGGCGCTGGATCTTGTAGCTGCCGTCCTTGACGGTGTCCTCGCTGCACTCCACACCCTCCACGGTGACCATGGCAACGGTGTCACCCACGGCGGACAGGGAAGCGTAGCCGATTGCCAGCGGGTTTGCCTCCACAGCGCTGATGACAGCGCCGGTAGCGGTCAGCTCCTGTGCGTACTTGCAGCTGTCCTTCACGTCCACGATGCTCTCAAAGCCATCGCGGGTGCCGGAACCGGCCTCGCGGCCCACCAGAACGATCTCGCCGTCATCGCCGCCGACATCCTTCCAGTTGGTGATCTCGCCGGTGAACATCTTCTTGAGCTGCTCCACGGTCAGGTCAGCGACCTTGCTGTCCTTGTTCACGATGATGGCGATGCCGTCCAGCGCCACGGTGGTGCCGTCCACATCGTTCTTCTCATCGTCCTTCAGGGCGCGGGAGGACAGGCCGATGTCCAGCGTCTTGTCGGTAGCGCCGGTGATGCCAGCGCCGGAGCCGGTGGGGTCGTAGCTGACGGTGACGCCCGGCTCGACCTCGGCAAAGCCCTCGGTCAGGGCAGCGATGACGTTCTTCATGGAAGTGGAACCGCCGGTAGCAACGTTGCCGCTCAGGGTGCCGGCTGCCTGCCCGGCAGCGGAAGAAGCGGTGCTGGAAGCAGAAGCAGCGGTGCTGGATGCGGAAGAGGCAGAGCCGCCGCAGGCGGTCAGGGCAGCAGCCGCAGCAGCTGCACCGCAAACGGTCAGAAACGAACGACGAGAGATTTTTTTCATGATAGAATTTCCTCCATTAAAACCCGGGCGCCCGCCCGGCACTGTCTTTTTGTGTTTTCCTTGGGAACGGCCTTATTCTACCGCTTTGCCGCCCGTGCTGCGACCATGGACGTGCAAAAAGTGCGTAAAACTTTGTGCATACTGCCAGCCCCAATGTAAAAAAACTGCAAAATGCCCCGGGGCAAAAAAATACCGCCGGGCGCTCCTGTTTCCAGAAGTGCCCGGCGGCGGGGTGTATTCGGTTTTACTCTACGCTGCCCGTTACATTTTTGCCGTTGTTTCCATAGAGGAATACAGCGGTTTTGCCATTGTAGCGCACACGCAGTTCATAAGTGCCGGTGCTGTTCTTTTCCGACACCGTTTTCTTTGTTTCCAGAAAGAACTCCTGCGAGCCATTGTAGACGGCCGTCTGCCCCGGCTCTGCGATCAGTTCTTTCCGTTTGAACAGCAGCGTTTCCTCGGTATCCGCTTCGCAGAAGATGCAGGTGATGTCCGCCGGCTTGATGACTACCTTTTCGGCACTGTTGTTCTGGATGGTGAATTGCGTCCAGTAGGTCAGCTGCCTGACTATGCCGTCGCCCAGGCCGCCGCCCAGAAACGGAGTTGCACAGATAAAGGTGACATCACCGATCTTCGCCACGCCGCTGGTCTTGTCGATCACGGTATCCCCGCAGCCGGTCAAAGCCCCTGCGGCGGTCAGCACCAGAGCCCCGGCGCTGAGCTTGAGAAATGTTCTGCGGTCGATCATAGCAATGCACCTCCTGTGCTTCTGTTATAAATGGTCAGATGAGCTCTCGCAGTGCAATATACTTGCCGTCCTGCCTCAACAGATACATCGTTGCAGTAACTCCGGCGATCTTGATGGTCAGCTCAACCGGCGTGCCGCTTCTGTATGCTTCCAGTGCCTCATCCGTTTTGAAATCCATTTTCAGATCCACTGTGGTCTTTCCAAACAATGTGCCCCACGCAAAGTTAGAAGCGATCAGCTGACCCGATACAGGGTTCAAAGTCTCCAGCTCTTTACCAGCTATACTGCCCTTGAACATTCCCGCATAACCCGTTTTCTGGAAATCGCCTTGACCGCCTTCAAACTTCAGCGTGACCTTGGCAATCAAGATTCTTTTCGGACCGGTCAACTCCGTGCCGCCATAACCGATGTCCAGATCATGGATGCTGACCCGGTACTGCCCCACCTGGACCTCGTTGGGAGCCAGTGCATTGCTGTCACTGCAGCCGCCCAGCAGTCCGGTCATGGATACTGCCACTGCCATTGCGGCAGAAGTCTTTAAAAACGCACGACGATCCATTTTCATAGCCATAATACAAACCCTCCTCAAATGCTTTTTGCACCCTAAGAGTACCACATTTTACCACATTGTCAACTATCGGAACTTCGGTTTCACGATTTTATCGTTCCTTATAATAATAGTACCTCTGCGGCTGTAAGCGCTTTCCGCCGCAATTCCGGACAGTTGCGCGGGAATTTCCGCTTTTTTCAGCGTCACTCTTGCTTTTTGCAGCCAATTGTGGTAATATTATTCGGCAGTATTGTTTTGCTGCGGAATATGCGCTCGTAGCTCAGCCGGTAGAGCATCTGACTTTTAATCAGAGGGCCAGGGATTCGAGTTCCCTCGAGCGCACCAAAATCCCACGAAGAATCGTAAGATTCCTCGTGGGATTTTCTATTTTCTGGGGCTCTGCACACTTTTGCACACTTTTTGCACACCGGCGGGAAAGCCGTGTTTTTCCTTGCATTGTCTGCATTCTGTGCATCGTGAGCGATTTTTCCATACTTTTTTCAGGCGAACAGCAGGCGAGTGAACTCACGCCGCTGTTCGGGGTTCATCTGCCGGACAACTTTCAGCATCCCTTCGGGGGTGATCTGGATGCCGTCCGGCAGATTTTCTTTTACCGGCACAGAGCCGGATTGGGGGGAGCCGATGTCCTGTGAATAGAAGTCTGCTTCCAGCTTCTCGGCCAGCTCCAACCGGGGCTTGTCCTGCGTGTGGGCGTAGGTGTCCATCAGGATGCCCGTGGTGGCGTGACCGGTGTTGCCCTGCACGGCCTTAATGTTGCCGCCGGATTCGATCAGCTGGTAAGTGGCACTGGAATGGCGCAGACCGTGGATCTTTTCAAACTCCGGGTGCTCCGCGCGCCATGCGCGGTACCATTTAGAAAGGGCTTCCGGGGCAACAGGCATACCGTTGGGCAGGCGGAAGAGCTGACCGCAGTTGCGATACCTGCCATCCATGGCAAGCTCGTCCTGACGGAGCTTTTCCAGCCAAGCCAGCAACTCTTCCTTCAAGGGTTTCGTCAGATAAAGGGTGCGGCTGGATTTCTTGGTTTTCGGCTTCTTCAGCACCAGTGCGGAGCTGCTGCCCTCACGCTGGTCGGGGAAGATGTGATAGATTTGATTCGGGTCGGTCTTTTCCAGTGCGGCCTTTTCGGTGCGCTGCAAACTCCGGCCAACCGTGATGGTTCCACGCCCATCCGCTGCATCAAAGTCAATATCTCCCGGCTGCAAGCCGAGGATTTCTCCGACACGCAGCGAGAGGATCATGCTAAGATGAACAGCGAGGTGGAGCGTGGGGTCGGTCATGGTCTGCAATGCGGCAAGCATGGTCTTTTCGTCCCAGATGGCACGTTCTTCCGAGGTCGATTTCGGGGCTTCTCTCGGAATCGGTGACTTAAGGAGCAGACCCCACTCAACGGCATAGGAAAAAGCAGTCTTGAGCATGGCATGGACTTCCCGGATGGAAGCACCTGTCAGAAACTGCCGCTTCTGCTTGTCGGTGAGCGTTTGCTTGACACCCTGCTTATACAGACCGCGCGGTGTCCGGCTCAAAGTGGCGTAGAACTGTTCAAGGTCATACGTCTGAACCTTCTGAATCTGTTTCTTGCCGAGATAGGGCACGACAAGATTCTGAATCATGGCTACCGTGTGGGTGTAGGTCTTGGGTGCCCACTTGTGCTTGCCGGATTGGATAGGGAGCCACTTGTACAGCATTTCCTCCACCGTCATTGCGTCAGGAATGAGGAATGTGCCGTCGAGCAGTTCTTTCTCCACCGAGATCTTGCGGTCTTGCGCTTCCTTCTTGGTTTTGAAGCTCTCCCAGCCTTCACAGATTCGGCCAGCATGGTCTTTGTATTTGAAACGAACGGAGTAGGAATCTCCGCGCTTGAGAATAGATGCCATAGATGTTCCCTCCCTCAGACCGCTGCAAACCAATCGTCGAAGCTCTGCTTGCTTACCCGGATGCTGGTACCGAGGCGGATCACCTTGAAATCTTTCGTGGTGTTGCACAGATTGTACGCAGCACGGTTGGAGATCGCCAACAGTTGGGCGATCTCCTCCACCCGGTAAACGAGCGGGGCGTGTCGGACGGTTTTGCTGGTCTGGTCAGAAGGTTCTACGGCAGGGGTTTCGGACAATTTCATTGTAGGGGATTCGGGCGCGATTTTCAAGTCCTCACGGGTCAGTTTGGCGGAATTTTTGCGGACATTCGTCATAGGCATGTCTCCTTTGCACTTCTCCAGACCCGGCGCAGCTCCGGTTGAGCTGCACCCTCGTGGGCTGGTAAATATGTAAGGGCCTGCCGCTCCTGACCCGAAGCAGCAGCCCAAAAAAGTGCGAGAACTTGAATTTACGCGCCCCACGCGCCCCAAACCACACAAAAGTACCTTTCTGTGTTGATTTTATAGGGCGCATGGCTGGGATGAACGCGCCCTTTTAGGGCGCATCCGGGTTTCTTTCCCGCCCCGAAGGGCGTGTTGCCGCCCTGCATCCGCCCTTCGGGGCGGACACACGCCCGAATAAAACAGCGATAACAGGTCAAAACCGCTGTTTTGGGGCGCGTAGGGCGGGAGATTTTAACTTTTCGTGTGTTTTATGCCGCAGCAAAGGCGGGGTGGACGCATACGCCCCGGAAGCCGCGGTACTTTCCCTCGATGTGCTTGGAAAAGGTCAGGCCATACTTCCCTGCATTTTTCAGCAGGAACTGGCTGAACTTTTTTTGCGGAACAGGACTTTCCAGATTATCCTCGCACCACTTGGTGTAGGCGCGGTAGAGATAGGTGGAGCGTTCCTCGGTGTCGGGCTTGAAGCGGACATACGCACTGGCCTGCATGAACTGGGTCAGGTTGTCGCTGTCCGCCATGGCTGCTTCGAGGTTCTGGATGGAGCGCTCGCTGATGGTGAACTGATAGCGGTTCGCCAGCAGACGGTGCAGACCTTCCAACATCCACAGCAGGATGCCGGGACGCTCCTCGGACAACTCTTCGATGAGGAAGGGGTTGTCCACCCGGGCAGGGTCACGGTCTTTCACCGTGATGAGGATCTGTCTGCGCCAGAAGCCGTCACTGTCATCGTGAGCAGCCACAAGGTTGCCATTGCCGAAGCAGATGAAACGAACGTACAGCAGACCTTGGACAGCCTGCTTGTTCTTCCGCTCGATGCACAAACGGTCCTCGGCGGTGACGATGGACTTGATGTTCCGTGTTTCGGGCAAAGCCACCATGTTCAGATCGTCATCGACCATGACCAGCTTGTACTCCAGGTTTGCACTGGCAAAGCGGTTCGTTTCGATGCGGAGGATGGATTCGGAGTGAGAGGCTTCCCCGAACAGCTTCTTCAGCAGCAAGCCGATGCGGGATTTCCCCTCGCCGCCCTTGCCGGTCATGACCAGCATCTTCTGCGCCTTGGTAGACGGGATCAGAAGATAGCCGAGATATTCCTGCAAGGTCAGAATATCCTCCGGGATGAGCAGACCGTCCAGAAATTCCAGCCACTTGGTCGGTGCGGGGGCATCGGGCTGGTATTCCACGGGGAGCCGGTTCAGGCAGAGTTCCTTTTCCGGCACAAAGCCCCGTTCGTCCAGAAAGTAGGTTCCGTTCTGGAGATGGATGCGGTCAAGCTGGGGTTTCCATTCAGGGGTATAGGTTTCGATACGGAGTGCGTCCAGAACCTGCTTTTCCTTCTTGGCAAGGTTGTCGAGCACAAAGTCACGGAGGTCGCTGTGGACTTCGTAGAGCAGTGCGTCCTCGTCCACCTCGCCGTTCTGGTCGAACAGCTTCTGTTTCAGGCACATCATGGGGTGTTTCTCTAAAAGGTACTGGCAGTAAGCGGTTTCACGCACTTTGCCCTTGCTGTCTACCCAAGGGCATTCGCATTCTTCCTCTTCTTCCAGTTCGTCCTCATCACGCCAATCTTCGTTCCTCTTTTTCCAGTCGCTCATGCAATCCCTCCCAATACTTCCGTAGCTCGTTTTCGGTCTGCGGGTCCGGGAGCACCGAACAGTCCAGATAATATTCAACGATGTCAAGGTTCTTTATCGCTTCAAGAAAGCAGGGGTGAAGTTCTTCTGTGGGTGACTGCGGTGCATATCGGACCCGCCAACGCTGCAGACAGCGGTAATAGTCCAGCAGCTGCTGCCGGACGGTGGGCGGTCTGCGGGGAGCAAGCCGCACCTTGCCGTCGGCAAGTGCCATGCCGAAATCGTCCTTCAACTTTTCCACAGCCTTATAGGGAGAAAGTTGAAAAAGTCTGCCGACAAAATCGATCACATCGCCATCCGCCTGACAGGCGAAACAGTGGAAACGGCTGTCCACCTTCATGCTGGGGTGTTTATCCCCGTGGAAGGGGCAGCACATCATGCCGTTCCGGTTTACGGCGAAGCCGTATAGCTCCGCTGCCTGCCGGGTCGAGATGGCGTTCTTTACGTCCGAAAAGACAGAGGTGCTACCCTCCGTCCCAATGGGTGGGGTACAGGCGAAAGGACGAAGCCCGGTGAGGGGCGTGGGTGAGGTTGGGTTTATTCACACATCGATCCGTCAGAGTGTTGTTCATTTGACCTCCTGCTGCGGTACGGCGTGGCTGCGCTCTTCCTTGCGGAAGAAGGCTTCCACGTTCTGTTGTGCGGTGCGGAGTTCACGCAGTTCGATCTGCGCTTTCTTGTAGCGGGTATAGAACCCGTTTTTCTCCGAGGAAAGGGTCTGATATTCGGCATCCAGCTTTTTGAGGTCCGGCAGCGTCCTGAGCCCATTGGCCTTGAAATAGGCGCAAGCGGCCTCGTACACAGCAAACTCTGCACGGTGCTGCTCCTTGAACTTGGCGGGATTCCGCACAGTCTGGAGCTTCTGTGCAAGGGGCTTGTACTGCCGATAGACCACAAGATGCCCGCGCAGCTCCTTGAGGGAGACCATGCGGGCATCCATGTCTTTGACCACCGCCAGTGCATCGTCGTGCTGGGTTTTCAGTTCGGCAATGCGCTGGTGCAGGGCATCTTCGCTGAGCAGCTTTTTCTCCTGCAGGAGACACAAGGTTTGCGACCAGCGTTTGAGGTTGAACTTTTTCGCCCAACGCTCATAGCCGATGCCTTTTCCGGCTGCGACTTTCGCCTGAATGTCAACCAGTTTCCTGATCTTATCCGGCTTCTGCTCGCTGGCGGGCTGGATGGCGGTTGCAAGCTGGATGTTCTGGGAGAGGGCGGTCAGCACCTGCTCCTTTTCCAGCTTCTTGCTCAGTTTCTTGGCGGTGATGAACTTTGTCCGGCCGGGCGGGCAGTAGCTCAACCGGCCTCGGCTCTCCTTCACGGCGATGCCGTGTTCCTGCATGAGCAATGCAGAAAATTCCTCGAAGGTGGTGGTCTTGTTCAGCACAGCGTAGATCTGCTTTCGCAGCTTGTCCAGCTCGGTCTGGTAGACGGTCTGGGTGGGCTGCTGCCCTTCGGCGGCAAGTTTGGCGTTGGCATGGTCGAGGCGGCGTTGTCCGCGCCGCTGCGCCCAATACTCGCGCTCGGAAACATGGTCGCCTTGGGCTTCCAGCAGATTGATCTGGTTCAGGTCGGCTTGCTCGCACATCTCCATGACAGCGACACGGAGGTGCCGGAGCATGGCAGAGGTGCAGCGGTGCTTCTTGCCCGCTTCCCAGTCGCACGGCTTGTCCATGAAGGGCTGCCGTTCCACGGTGCGGACACGCAAGCTGCCGATGACGATGTGGACGTGGATGTTCCCGGCACTGTTGTGCCCATCCGGGTGGGTGCAGACGATGGCGGGATGACCGGGGAAGCTGTCCTTGCAGAACTGCAAGCCAAGGGCTTGCGCCCGTTCCATGGTCAGGCCGTTCTCTGCTGCGTCCTTCGGGTCGAAGCTGATGATATAATGGTGGGTCTTCACGTCCTCCCGCCTGCCGTTCTTGCCGTACTTGCGATTGGCAATCAGGCAGGCCATAGCGAACGAGGATTCGCCGCACTCAAGGGTGTCGAGCAGGTACGAATCCCGCAGCTTGGGTCTGCCCTTCTCGTCCAGAATGGGCAGACCGGTGTACTCGTTGTGCTGAAAGGTGAGATAGCTTTCGGCGGCGGCATAGTTAGAGTTTTTCGAGGTCAAATGCTTGATGGTTGCCATACAGTTCACCAACCGTTTCTTCGGCTTTCAGCCGAAAGTTCGTGAGTGCGGACAGTTCCTCCAGAATTTGCGCCCGGAGCTGCTCGGTGTCTTTGCCGCCGGAGTTGAAGTGCCGTGCAAGCTGGTTGAGGTTGCTTCCCACCTTGCTGCACTGGGCAGACAAGGCGGCAAGCGCCGCCAGTGCATCCTCGCCACCCTGCGCCACCACAACGGTGTGCTTGACGTTCACACCGTACAGGACACGGCGGACGAGTTCGGATTGGGTGAGGTGGAGTTCTTTGCAGGCGTATGCGATCCGCAGTTTTTCTTCTGCGGTCACTCTGACTTTGATGATGTGTGTCTTTCGTTTTCGCGGCGTGTCATTGCGGTTCTCTCGTGCGTGTGCGTTCGGACTTTTCATTTCAGTCATATTCGACCTCCTGTGAAAATGATAAATGCCCGCTCCGGGATGGAGAGGGCTATGTAAAGCGACACGCCGCATTCGCACCAACGGTGCGAAGCTAGAGCAGGGTTTGGGGAAGGCACTCCCCAACAAGGATGACGGAGTGGACAGCAATTTTTCAAGCATTGAAAATTTGTGGCCACAGGTCGATACTTGCTTTCGCCCTTTCCGTGCAACACTGAAAATTTCAGAAGTCGAACCGCAATGCACGTTGAAAATTTTGCAGAGCAAAACGTGTGAAAAGGCAAAGCCCCTGCTCATGGTCACCGTTCACACCGAACGCAGTTCCTGCCCCTGTTTTGCAGCGGCGTTGTCCGGCTCGCCCACAGAAAGTGTGAGGTCATGGCGCAGTATCTCGTTCAGACGGCTTATGTAAGATTCAAGGTACAGTATGAAGAAAGCCGGGCGCAGTGCGGACACTACAACCTGCTTCTTTCAAGCACAAGAATAACACTTTGAAGTTGTACAGTCAACAACTAAAAACAAATTTTGGAAGATTGAACAACTACATAAGATTTTATTTGTGAAAAAGAAAAATACCGCCCATGCAGCGCAGCGATGATTTTGTCGGGTGAAACGGCGGCAAAATAGATCGGGTGTGTTGCGGGGCGGTAAAAATCTTCATAGGGAATAAATCCACACCGTTCTGTACTTTTCTACATAAATGGTGGGATTTGCGATAAAGGGTATCATGGATTGCAGGGTGCGTCAAGATGGTTTTGCAAATTTTATTGCAGTAAAGCGGTGATAGTAGGACTTATATGTGAATTATATAGCAAAAAGGTTTTTACCACTTGTGTTTAACAGCTTTGCATAACGATATTTTCGATGCTATAATAAAATCAAAAACTGCTGTTTGGAAAAGGGAGGATGCTTGCCATGATGCGCTATGAGGAAAGCTGTGACTTCACCACAACGCTGCACAGACGATTGCTCTACATTCTGAATGAAAACCTTCCCGGTTCTACTTGGTATTGTATTGCAATGAAGATGCTGCAATACTATGGTGATTTGGATACGATTTCCATCGAGGAAATGGCATCCCTTTGCACCGTATCAAAATCCTCAATATCCAAATTCATCCGGGTTCTTGGCTATGAGGACTATCGGACATTTCAAAAGCAGGCCGCGATCAATCTAAATCGAAAACAGCGTGGAAACTATTTCGCAACGGATGTTATGCGCTATATTGAGGAACATTCGACAGATGCCTATGTCGATGCAGTGCTCCGGGATATCCGTATGACCTATGAATTATTGGACTGGGAAAAGCTAAATCGACTTGCAGCAGACATTTACCATTATGAAAAGGTTGCAGCATTTGGATGGGACTTTTCCGAAACAGCTGCGTTGGATTTGCAGACAAAACTGCGTGACCATCGCAAATTCATTGTGACCAACATTGACGACCAGAAACAAGCAGATTATCTCCGAAATGCGGATGATAAAACGCTGATTATCGTGTTCAGTGATAGCGGTGAATATGTGCAGCGCCCGCAGAGCACGGATTCAATACGGGCACACTGGGCGTTTGAGAACTTCCGAGGGAAAATCGTAATGATTACATCCAACCCGAACGCAGAGAAAAATCCGCTGGTTGACTATTGCCTGCTGTATCGCCGCTGTCGGGAGATACATACCCATCGGATTTTATATGCAGTCCTGACAGATCTGCTGGCTTACCGCTATCGTGAATATCTGCGCAGCAGAAATCTGCTTGCAGAAAACTGAGTTTGAAAATTGCCGTTCTGTACTGGAACTTTCCAGAAACAGAGCGGCTTTTTGTTTTGCTGTGACTATTTCTGCACAAAAATCAGAGAATTGATTTGTGCAGAATGGATGGTTTTGGACTCGTTTTTTCCGAATTGCGAAAACTACTGACAGAGCGTTCTTTTTTTGCTACACTCATGCCAGATCAAGACCGGTCGATCAGAATACGGGGCAGCATCCCCGGATGTTTCACAATACAAGGAGGTTTCTCAGAATGCAGCTATCCAACAACTTTTTATGGGGCGGTGCAACTGCGGATTTTCAGTTTGAGGGTGCCTATCAGGAGGACGGACGCGGCCTGTCCACCCATGACTATGAAACCGATGGTTCGGTACAACACCCCCGCTGCAACACGTTCAAAACGGCAGATGGTCAGTTTGGCGAACTCCCCAGCAGTTTTTTTGCCCCGGATCCCCTCCCGGACGGCGCAGAACCCTGTCTGTACGAAGATCGTTACTATCCCAGCCACAAAGCGGTTGACCATTACCACCGTTACAAAGAAGATATTGCACTGCTGGCAGGCATGGGTATGAATGTTTATCGGTTCTCCATCTGCTGGAGCCGGATCTTTCCGACTGGCGATGAACTGGAACCCAATGAAGCGGGATTCCGTTTCTACGATGGCATTTTTGACGAACTGGAAAAGCATGGAATGCAGCCGCTGGTCACGATCCATCACGATGAGCTGCCGGTTGCACTGGCTTTGAAATACGATGGATGGTCCAGCCGCCACACCATCGACTGCTATGTGCGGTACTGCAAAGCACTGTTTAAGCGGTATGGCAAGCGTTGCAAATACTGGCTTACCTTTAATGAAATCAACGCAGTTCGTGGTTTTGCGGCTTGCGGAACCCACAAGTGCGACAATCAGACCCACTACAATGCAGTGCACAATATGTTCCTTGCCAGCGCACGCGCTGTGAAACTGGGACATGAAATGATGCCGGGCAGTATGTTCGGTGCTATGTATGCCATGAGCGAACTTTACCCAGCTACCTGCAAACCGGAGGATGTGTTTACTCGCTTGCAGAAGCGGCGGGAAAGCTATTACTTCATTGATACCATGGCGCGCGGTTATTATCCCAGCTATGCGGCAGACCTTCTGGCACGCCGGGGCGTGACCCTGCACACCGAACCGGGAGATGATGCGATCCTGGCAGCTGGCGCTCTGGACTATGTTTCCTTCAGCTACTACCGTTCCAATGTGTGTAGCACAGAAACCAGGATGAACGTGATCGGCGGCGATCCGAACCCGTATCTGGAACTGACCCCGTGGGGTTGGCCCATTGACCCGCTGGGGCTGCGCTTCCTGCTGAACGAACTGTGGGATCGCTACCAGAAGCCGCTGTTTATTGTAGAAAACGGTCTGGGCGCAGTGGACAAGGTGGAAGAAGATGGTTCCATTCAGGATGACTACCGCATTGCTTTCCTGAAAGACCATCTGCGGGCAATGATGGAAGCAATCGTGACGGACGGTGTACAATGCCTTGGTTACACCATGTGGGCTCCGATCGATCTTGTCAGCCTTTCCACGGGCGAAATGAAAAAGCGGTATGGCTTCATCTATGTGGATATGGATGATAAGGGCAATGGCACATTGGAACGCAAGCCCAAAAAGAGCTATTACTGGATGAAGGATGTCATTGCAAGCAATGGCGAAAAGCTCTGGGCCGAATAACAGAATTGGATAGAAAAGGAGAAGTCAAATGGCATTCGATGCAAAAAGCGCCGCAGCGGAGATCGTTCGGCTGGTCGGCGGAAAAGAAAACATCAACAGTGTTGCGCATTGCATGACACGTCTGCGCTTTGTGGTCAAGGATCTGAAAAAAGCAGATCAGGAAGCACTGAAAAAAGTTCCCGGCGTTCTGGGTGTGATCTATGCTGGCGGGCAGCTCATGGTCGTCTTGGGGAAGAACCTGCTGCCCGTGTATGAAACGGTGGTCAAAGACTTTGACCTTTTGGAAGGCGCAGCAGTCAACGAAAACCTGGACGCTCCGGCAGAAAAAAAGCCGCTGACCCTGAAGAGTGCGGGCGTGGCTGTGCTGGAGTATGTTTCGGCAGCGGTCGCCCCGATGATCACGGGTCTGGTGGCAGGCGGTATGCTGAAAGTGGTTCTGCTGCTGATCACGCTGGTCAATGCGGGCTTTGCAGATACTGCGACCTACGCTCTTCTGAGTGGTCTTGCTGATGCGCCGTTCTTCTTTATGCCCATCTTTGCGGCCTATGGCGCTGCGAAGAAGCTGGGCGGAACGCCGATCTACTCCATGATGTGTGCCGCTGCTCTGCTGCATGGCAAGTATACAGCGCTGGTGGCCGCAGGTGAGCCGATCACCCTGCTGGGACTTCCGGTGCGTCTGATGAGTTATTCCAGTTCTCTGCTGCCTGCCCTGCTGATCGCGCTGTGTGCCTACTATCTGGAAAAATTCTTTAATAAAATTATTCCGGGAATTTTCAAGTCCCTGCTGGTCGGTCTGTGCACCGTCACGGTGACGGTGGTTCTGGGCTTTACGGTCCTGGCACCTCTGGGCGGTTATCTGGGCAACTATCTGGCCGTTGTCTTTGGCTTCCTTGGCGATAAGATCGGCTTTATCACTGTGGGTCTGCTGGCTGCTTGCTTGCCTTGGCTGGTCATGTGCGGTATGCACCTTGGCCTGGTGCCGTTCATGACGCAGGCGCTGACGAACCCCGGTTATGATGCCGTGTTCCGCCCTGCATTCATCCTGCACAACATGGCAGAGGGCGGCGCCTGCATCGGTGTGGCACTGCGCACCAAGGACGCTGAAAAGCGCGCCGAAGCACTGTCTATCGCGTTTGGCTGCATCGTGGCAGGTGTTACGGAACCCGCAATCTACGGCATCAACCTGCCCCGTAAGAAGCCCATGTACGGCGTGATGGCCGGTGGTGCTGTCGGCGGTGTGGCTGCTGGTCTGCTGGGCGCAAAAGCCTATGTGATGGGCTACTCCACCGTTTTGGCGCTGCCGATCTTCCAGAACACGATCGTTGCCATGAGCATTGCGATCGTGACAGCGATCGTTGTTGCAGCGGTGGTTACTTATGTGCTGGGCTTTGAGGAAAAGAACTGATTTTTCCCAAAGGAGATAAGAAGAAAATGAAGAAGTTTGCGTATACGATTCAAGATGCAAATGGTGTTCATGCACGTCCGGCTGGTCTGCTGGTGAAAGCAGCAAAGGCACTGGACAGCACCATTACGCTGGAAACCGCAGCAGGCAAGTCCGCTGTGGCAACAAAGCTGATGGCAGTCATGGGGCTGGGTATCAAGCAGGGTGATACTGTTACTGTGATCGTTGAGGACAGCAACGAGGAAGCAAGTGCCGCCGCTATGGAGAAGTTCTTCAGCGAGAACCTGTAAATGAAAGAACGATCACCTAGTGCATCACTCGGTGCAGTAGGTGGTCGCTTGATATGGGATTCTTTGCCTTGCAATGTTACACCAACCGTGTATAATGTCTTTAGAGGATAGCGGCATGATCAGCTATCGGTGGCATTGAAACAATAGACTGGTTCGGCATCAACCTGTTATGGAGCCAAACCATGGGTTAAGCGATAACCACAAGCCGAATAGATTCACTCGAATCGAACGAAAACGCAAAATGCCCGCTCACCGTGGAGATTCAGCTCCATCGGTGGTCGGGCATTCTTTTGTTATTCAGGCAATACAAGATAGCTATATTCATCAGGAAGAACGATCTTTTCCCATTCGACCTTTTTGGCGGTAAACACGATTTCTGAATACTGTTCCTCGCTGCGGCTCTTGCGATATGTAGCAATAATTCGGTCAGCAGCTTTTACCTTGGTTCGGATATCGCCCTCCAGTACCGTGTTGGGGACGAAACGACCTTCACCGCCATCCCGGACAAACCCCATGCAGGCACTGAGGGAGCCAGCGATTTTGTCAGTGTACAGCTTAGGCAGGCTCATGTTGTAATCGCCCAACATTTTTGCGGAGAGGTTCTTCTTCATCAGACTGGGCAGAACCCGCATTTTCATTTCGGTGGTTCCGTCTGCGGAAAATTCAAAGTCCGCTTCGGTCAGACGCTTGTCATAGCACAGATTGAAAAAGTGTCGGGCATTGATGCCAGGCTTGCGCAGCTTAAAGCCTGTCATGTGCAAGAAGTTACCAATATCGAATGTGACTTCCAGACAATGGACATTCTTGTGCTTGTCCGTGGTGATGAACAATAGGCTTCTGTCTACCAGATTTTCTTTATACAATGGCGCACAGGAAAAAACGATGGACAGTGCTTCTTTTTTCGTCATGGTTGATTCTGCGCTCCTTTGCGTTTTTACAAAATAAAAGGGACACCTACAACACCGTGGTGCTGTCCGATGTCCCTTGCGACTGATTTTATCGTTGTCCGCCAACCTCAGGCCCCTATGTCCTGCATCGCTTTCGGGTTTTATCGTTGCCCGCCAACCTCAGGCCCTTACGTCCTGCATCAGATCGGATTTTAGGTGTCAGCCACACCAGCGGAATGACGTCCGCTTTCCTATCTATATTATATTCGATTTGCGTTCAAATAGCAATGGCCTTTGTAAAGATGATTCTTTAATTTTTTGCGAATAGCTGCTGAATCATCAATCTTCCAGTCTGCCATGGTCACAGCCAAGGGAAAGATAATGCTCTATCTCTCCACCCAGCACAAGCTGGGCATACTCCAATGGCTTGTTGTAGAGCAGCCAGTCCAGTTCTGCTCGCTGCGCCGGGGTGTTGCCGTACTCATCCTCGATAGCGATACAGTCGATGGCAACGGTGGAGCCATCCGCAAACCGGGCTTCTACCCGGTTGGTGTCCATATTGAAGCGGCAGGAAAGCAGTTTGTTCATGGTGAACCTCATTTCTATATCAAACGGTGTCTGTTCGGATGTCCTAAACCCTGCCATAAAACCGGTGGTTGATTTGTCCATTGGGCTTTGTTTTGCCCGTCTGCACATTTTTGCACACTTTTTGCACACCTGAATAGCTGGATAACGGTTGCAAAGCGTTACACTGTATGCAAATAATGCGGTGTGTGCAAATATGAATTTTACGATGATTCGATATAATCTACGTTTCTTCGTGCTTTTGAAATTTGACGAATGATGCACCTTTGATTCTTTTAATCAGAGGGCCAGGGATTCGAGTTCCCTCGAGCGCACCAAAAGGACGATAAATCGTTGAGATAAACGGTTTGTCGTCTTTTTTGTTTTATACGGGCTTTTTGAGCTTGTACCTATGATTTTTTCAAAAATTTTAGAGGTCAGAGGTACAAAAATGAAGAAGATTCAGAAGAATGCAGCCCGGTTTGATAATCTAAAGCAAGATTTTTTGGACGATAAGAAGTATTCTGGCACGGCAGAAGCTACGTTGAACGGCTATCGGTATGATATTACACGGTTTTTGAAGTTCCTGTCAGATGAACAGTTAGCCGTGAATGAGGCAGGATTCAAGCGGTATGTTATCCACTTGACGGATAGCGGAATGACTGCAAACAGCGTCAACCACTATATCCGTTCGGTGAAAGTGTTCCTTTACTGGTGCATGGAGCAGGACGAAATAGCACCGTTCAAAATCAAGATGGTAAAGGCACAAGAAACCATCAAGGACGTTTACACGCAGGAAGAACTTTGTGCGCTGATTCAGCCGCCGAAACGTGAGGACAGCTTTGTTGTCTGGCGCAGTTGGGCTATCATCAACTTTATTTTGGGAACAGCAGCACGAGAAGCAACAGTCTGTGAAATGCAGATGCAGGATATATCTTTTGATGACCGAACGATTACATTTCGGCATCTAAAGAATAAACACGTTCAACTGCTGCCCATGTCGGAAGCACTGGCAAGCTGTTTGAAGAAGTATATTTCCCTTTGGCGGCAAGATGCAGCCGAAACGGCGTATCTATTCCCCTCTTTCTACGATGAGCCATTATCCACAAACGCACTGAAACACAGTCAAGCCCGCTACAATCGTAGCCGTGGCGTTGAAAAGACCAGTGTTCACCTGTTGCGGCACTCCTTTGTAAAGAACTGGTGTATGTCTGGCGGTAATGTGTTTAAGCTACAAAAGGTGTTAGGACACAGCACCTTGACCATGACACAGCATTATGCTAACCTGTATTCAAACGACCTGCGAGAAGGATTTGATAGCTACGCTGCACTGGATGGATTGCAGAAAAAGCGGCGTACTGCTATCACAAAGACAGCAAAGCGGAGGTGAGCCAGATGCACAGCAGTTACTTTGTACTAAAGAACAAGGAAGGAAAACAGGCTGAACGGATTGTAAAGGACTATCTGATAGGCCGGGGCTATACTGTGCAGGATGTGAGTGAAGAACAGGATAATTACCAAAATGACATTGACTTTATTGTGCAGAAAGACGGACGCACAAGCAAGATTGAAGTCAAGCTAGATACCCGGTTAGCCGAAACACAGAACATTGCCTTTGAAGATGTGTTCTATCTAAAAGATAAGGAAACTGGACAGACGGAAACACGAGAGGGCTACTATCATTATTCACAATGCGACTTCCTGATTTTTGTAAGTCCTGCTGATAATAGCTTGTACATGGTTCACTTTGCTAAATTGAAAGAGCTGGAAGAAGCCCTGCAACGGGAATTTAAGTCAAAGAAGTTCTATTCTTATACGGACAAGTGCCAAAAGGCCATGAAGATAATTTCAGTTGAAGCACTAAAGGCAAAGGAACTGTTAAGCATTATAAAGCTATTATAAACAATGGTAAGCGATTTTGATATAAAGATTATGATGTATACGCAAGATACACAAATTATGCTTTACAAATATAGGCAGAAGAAATACAATATATTATATGATGTTACATGGAGAAATTTTCTTAGAAGGGAGGTTTAACCGATGATTATTGACCACGAGTGCAAAATTCTAAGCGTTGATGCGGCAGATATGCCCAATTTAACAGAACAAGATTTACGCACTATCAGCAACTATAAATTGTTTGGCTACCAGCTAAAGGTAAACAGCGCCCCGCTGAGAAAGCCGGGCAGACCCCGCAAGAATCCAGATACCATTATTGCAAACTGTTCTCTAGTTGATTCTGTAGCCGATAATATCAAACCTGTCCGGGTTCAAAAGCACACCGCAGAATATTGGGCAGCAAAAGCAGCAGAGCGGCAGAATAGCCCATACACAAAGGAAGCTGTAGCAGAATTTTTTGAAAAGCATCCAGGCGGGGATTATGACAAAGCAAGGAAGCTGTATGAATCGGTCAAAGCAGAACCCAGCGCACATATCAACAAGGATGGCAGCATAAAGCCCAAAGGCCACGCTGTAGCCCTCAGATTCGTGAAAAAGCAGTATCCAGACATCTATAGAGAGATGGAAAGCGCAAAATAAGAAGGAGCGATTACAATGAATGAGCTGAAATATGGTATCTACCTTAATGGAAACCCGAACATGACCCAGATAGCCTTGGAGTTATCCGGCTGTGAAGCGATTTTAGTTTATGAAGATAAAATTATTCATCGTGAAGCAACTCTTTTTGGACATCAGAAAGAATCTGTCTATCCTTTTACCAAAATCCAAGAGATTTATTTTCATGATGGTTCATTCTTTGGCGCTCCTTATTTTCGCTTAACTATTTCCGGGCAGGGCAATGTCGTTCTAAGCAGCCTTTATTCTAACGAAAGGTTGATGAAGGAGGCATTTGAGTACATCCAGAAACGTATTACTGAGCTTTCTTCCCCTACCGTTATTGTCAACACTCCAACTTCGACCCCTTCCGCTATCGAACAGATTAAGGGCTTGAAGGAACTTCTTGATATTGGAGCTATCACGCAGGAAGAATTTGATGCAAAGAAAAAGCAGCTCCTTGGTCTATAAGTTTAAGAAAGACCGTCTAGCATAGAAGTAAGGCGGTGCAATAGTTCAATTATCAGCCGTTGCCATGTGCAGCGGCTTTTTTGTTTTTCTATGCCTTTTAGTAGACGGATAATCAAAATATTTTTTGTAGATAGGTTTTCTGCAAATCTGGCAATTTATTATTGACATCAGGTTAAAATGATAGTATACTGAAAGTGCAAAATAACATATGTTTAATTTACTCTTTTGGAGGTCGTGGCATCATGGGAAACTATTTCAGCTATATGCGTATCAGCACCAAGGAAGAGCGTGGAATGCAGAAGTTTAACCGCCAGGCCGCAGCACTGGAAAAGTATGCCCAGGACAACAGCATTGATTACGTTAGAGCATATCAAGATGATGCGTCTGGCAAGAACTTTGACCGTCCCGATTGGAAAAGGCTTGAAAAGGCATTACACGCCGGTGATACTATCGTTTTCAAAGATATCAGCCGATTCACCAGAGAAGCAGAAAACGGCCTTGCCAAGTATTTGATGCTTATGAATAATGGTATTGGGCTTATCTTTATTGATAATCCGACCGTCAGCACCCCCTATATCAAGCAACTGCTCAATGTGGCAGAGAAGCAGAACCTTGTAGCAAAGACCAGTCTTGAAAACACCGTCAAATTACTGCTTATCGTGGAACTGGATAGAGCAGAGCAGGAGCGCAAGATTCTGATTAAGCGTATCACAGACGGTATCAAGAACAGCGGCAAGAAGCAGGGACGCAAGCCCGGCCAACTCGACAAGATGACCAATGAACTGCACAGCGACATTCTGAACTATCTGAACGACCGCAGCATTAAGCAAGTCACTTTGATGGAGAAACACAAAATCAGCCGGAATACTCTTAAAAAGTACATTGCATTAGTCCAGGCAGAACAGAAGAAGTAAACCAGATTGACAGCAGCCCTTCCCATTCGGGAGGGGTTTTCTTTTTGTTAAATTTAACAGAGAATCAGACTGTCCTTGTTGGGGAGTGCCAAAGACCCTGCAATGTGGTTTTCGCAGCTTGTTGGGAAAAGGAGTCCATACTGTGGACACCCTTTTGCTCAATTCTGAGCGAAACCAGGGCAGGAGATGTATTCCAATTTAATAAAAAGAAAAATTCTGAATTTACAAATCTTCAAGGTCATTTTTCCGAAACCAGCCCCTAGCCGCTCTATCTACACATCAGGGACTTTTTCAGTAACGATATATCAAGAGCATCTATTATAATAATTGTTTATATAATCATAATTATAATAATATGAAAATTAACAATTTAGAAACACATTCGTATTGTATAATTTACATCATTTTGCTATAATATCTATAATAAGAAATTGAGATGTATTGACTTTATTAAAATCGGAATAAGGAGTGATTGCTATAGTTGGTGACATTATCCACATTGTTGATGCTGTTATGGGGACAGGCAAAACACAAGCCTGTATTGCCTATATGAAGGAGCATCCAGAGCAAAAATACCTGTATGTGACTCCATATCTGGACGAGTGCAAGAGAATCCAGGAAGGCGCACCAGAACTTGATTTTAGAGAGCCGCAGGAGAATAAAACAAAATCTGCCGACCTCCTCCGCTTACTTTCAGAAGAAAAAAATATCACAACTACGCATGAACTTTTCAGTTTTATAAAAAAATCCGATGTTGCGTATATCGAGTATATCAAAAAATTTAAGTACACATTATTCATTGATGAAGAATTACCGTCCATCGAAAATCTTTCGATGGATTCATCCGACCTTGATTTTTTTATTAAATACGATTTTGTTCAAGTAGACCAGAACACCAGAGAAGTACGCTGGACAAATCAAGATAACAAAAAAAGCAAGCTGATAGACCACTACAAAGAGGACATACAGCGCAAGCCGCACTATCTTGTCAATGACCATGTGTTGATGTGGCTGTTCCCGCTGGACGTTTTGAAAGCGTTTCAGTCTGTCCATGTTCTGACCTTCATGTTTTCAAGCAGCATAATGGCAGGCTATCTATTGAAGAATGATGTATCGTTTGATTTCTACCACATTGAGAATGGCTCTTTTGCAGATGGATACCAAAGAGTGACACCAGAAGAAAAAGCCAGATTTAAAGACCTGATTGAAATCTATGAAGGGTCATTTAACGATAACTGGCACGGTAAAACCAGAAAAAAAGATGAAAGATTCCTAATGTCACAAAACTGGTTTGGCAATAGAAGCAATAGCGGCAGAGTCAACCAGCTTAGAAATAATGCCTATAATTTTGTCAGAAATAAATGCAAAGCGCACAAAGAGGATGTGTTATGGACATCGTATAAAGACTATGCGGCCGTTCTTACCTCTGACAAGCTGACCTATCAAAGCCGTAAAAGCAACTGGCTGGCATGGAACACAAAGGCAACAAATCAATACGCTGACCGTACTGTTCTTGTGTATCTGCTTAACGTATTTCCTAATCCTCTTTTCAAAAATTATCTGGAAAGTGATAATTTTCAATTTAACGAAGATGATTATGCGCTGTCTGCCCTCCTGCAATGGATTTGGCGCAGCGCAATCAGGAACGGCAAGAAGGTCACAATCTACATTCCAGCACCCAGGATGCGCCAGCTCCTTACAGACTGGCTTAATGGATAATCTGCCGCAAAGTTTGCGGTAAACTGTCTTAAAAAGTGGCTTAATTCCTAGCATTTTTGGCATTCATCGTTAAGAGGATATGATATTATAAACTATTATAATTAGAATTGAAAATACGGAAAATAATTCTTATTAGTATTAAAAACAATACTTATATTAACATATTGTTAATATTTTAAATCGACACGATTTAAGGAGTGGTCAATATTAATAAAAATCCGTGTAGTAACAGGTCTAAACGATGGATTAGTTATAATGATTTTTCTTTAGATTCTGTTAAATCTTATGTATTAAATATATTGTCAGAATATTCATTTTATTTTAAATTTAACAATAATAATTCTAAGTTATTTATTAAATTTAGCAAGAATTGTTATTATATCAAAGTTGATTATGATAATATTGGATTAGTTTTAATTAACAGAATAACAGGATTAAGCAAATATTATTATAATTTTTCTTCATGGAGAAATATATTTAATGACATTATGAATAATATTCTCTGTTAAATTTGATAATAATATCAAGCATATCTATATATTACTTGATTTATTATATATTGTACGAATGAAAACTTAATTTTATAAATTGGAGGATATATGTATATACTAGATAAAGCATAACCCCAGCCGCCAGGCTGGAAAATGACGATATATCAAATAAATATAGATGGCTTGATACCATCAGGGATTGAAAGGGGTTTAATATGAAGATTTTTGAAATTTACAAGAGGTTTATATTTTATGATTATAAAGAATATGGATTTTTCCAAGGATGGCCTTGATGTAGACCTATCCTATTATTTTGATGTTCAATTTGGCAGATATATTATTTATCAGATAATCTACAACAGCCAGGCACACTATAGGATTTGGGATAATTTAAAGCAAAAAGAAGTTGTTCCATACTCTGACGGTAAAGTTAGGCTCATAGATAAAGCTGGAAATGCAATCAGACCAACGATTAAAAACATTGTAAGAGCTGTGTACAACAGCGAGTATTGCCGAGACTCGATTCCAGACCTTCCTAATGAAGAGTGGTATTTTGTCGAGGAAGTATTCTTGAAAGGTCTGCGGGGCTGCCGAGAGACACTTTTAGTTTCAAATTATTGCAGGCTGAAATCCTATACTGGATATGAAGCCAGGATTTTGCATCAGTACAAGAACCCTGCGGGGTACATGGAAATATTGCCACAATCAGACGGGAAACAAGTACATATCAAGGTGTATCGCCTTGAAGCGTTCTATTTTAACCGTCCAGTTGAAGGGAAAATGTGGATTACTCCTGAAATTTTCCAAGATTTGGAAGTACACCATAGAAAATCTAAAAAAGAAAATACTTGTCAAGACCTGTATATCCCATTGAGCGCAGAAGAACACGCCCAGATGGACGCTGAAAGGCGCAGGAGGTATGCAGACTTGGCATAAATATAAAAGAAAATTATGCAAAGTCAACTGAAAAAGGCTACTAGGTCGCGAGAAATCGTCCCTGGTGGCTTTTTTATTTCAGAATCAATTTTCCCAAGTTAATCGAAAAAGGCGGGGATAGACATATTATAGGCAGCCTGGCGGGCATCTGGCTTTGTTACTGAACTATACTAAAAGAAAATCATGCCAAGATAAAAACTTATGCGTGGTTAAATTGTAAAAAGTTGTCCCTAATAGGATTTATAAGAAGTAAAGTATTATTCTGTTAAATCGAAAATGTGCAAAGATTATCTGCTGACCATTTGTAGATGCTGAGCATAACTATAGCCTTTCTGTTAAATTTAAAAACTTGACTTCTTGTCGATATATCGTTATACTGTATTTAGCAAATCAAAGGTACAAGGCACTAAAAAATCAGATGCTCAAAAAATTATAAAACGCATTATCGTTCTAAAATATGAGAACTCGTAGCTCAGCCGGTATTTTGCGACTTTTAATCAGAGGGCCAGGGATTCGAGTTCCCTCGAGCGCACCAAAATCCCACGAAGAATCGTAAGATTCCTCGTGGGATTTTCTTTTTATACGCCATTTGCACGGTCTCTGCACGGTTTTTGCACGGTCCGCATTTTTCGTGTCAGATGGAGTAAGTCTGTGAATTACTCTGCAATTCGTGCTATTTTTTGCAATTCAGGTCAGCAGAGCCAGGCGAAGCTGCGCTTTTACGGAGGGGTCTGCGTCCTTCAGAAGCTCCAACAGTGCCGACACGGAGATGGTCGGTTCTGCTTCAACCGGGGCAGCCTGCACAAGTGTTGCTCCCGGCTTGTAGAAGCCTTCCTCGAACCTTTTACCCAGCTTCTTGCGGGAATCCTGCTGGATGTGTGCATAGGTATTGACCAGCAGATTGGCGCTGGCATGGCCCGTTGTGCCTTGTACCGCTTTCACATCGCCGCCGGAGATCATCAGCTGGTAGGTGGCACTGGAATGCCGCAGACCGTGAAACACAATGCGAGTGAACTCCGGGTGCTCGTCCTGCCACTTGATGAACTTCTTGCGGATGAGGATCGGTTCTACCGCCAGACCGTTGGGCAGACGCAGGAGCATTCCGCTGTTGCGATAGCGTTCCGGGTCAACATCTTCGTCCATTTCCAGACGCTTTAGCCAGTGTTTCAGTTCTTCTTTCAACACTGTCGTCATGAAGATGGTTCGGTTGGAAGATGCTGTTTTATGGTCTGCCATTGCTCCACATAGCGGTGTGCGTAATGCATTTGAGGGGCACGACCATCGTTGTTTTCAAAGTTCCAGTCGAGCATTGCCGTATCCGAGAAGCCCCCCTGCTTTCAACCGTCGGACAAGTTCGTTGTGCTTTTGCTGACGAATAGCGACTTCCTGTTGCTCTCGCTCCATCTTACGGCACCGGCAATCTACGGGATGCCTGTTCTTTCCCATCAGGACAAGGTTCTTTGCAAAGAACGCTTCTTTTGGCGTATGACATTTTCTGCAATAAAGCAGGCCGTCTTTGCCATAATAGTCCCCGTTCGATTTGGAAACCGCGGGAATGACCTGTTCTAAAACGGTCTTGCCAGTTGTCGTAAGCTCTCTCCTTCCCGGAATTCATACAGCTGTATGGCTTAATTGAGCGTCCAGCAAAAACTTTGGAAATGGCAGATACCGGGGTAGCGGAGTACAAACGGTCAAATCATCAAACAAGCCAATCACCCTCCCTGTCTCTGCGATTCCAGCATTTTCAGGTGCTTCGAGCGGATAAATTTCAGATAGCGCTGCAGATTGTCAGAATACTTTTCAATTTGCTTCCAGTTTTCCGGCCCTGTCAGAAGATCTGGGTACTCTCGAAACGTGAGTTCCCAATTCTCGATATGAATCAGATCGGAGACTTGAAAGCGTTCGTAGAAAGATGCGAGGGAGTATGGAGTCAAAAATATGAAGCGTTTTGCCCCAGTTAGTACTTCAATATTACTATTTTTTGGAAATCGGCACAACCATATAACCGTCTTTGATGAAACTATTTTTGTTTCATCGATGACATTGTATCCGCAAGCAGGGCAGACGTATATACATCTGCTATTTTTGCGTTGCAAAATGCTTGTTGGGAAATCCCAAACCCTTTCAAATCTGCACCGTCCCGGCGCAGGCTGCGCGATGGAATCGCTGAATAGCACAAAGGCATGTTGGAGTCCAGATGTAAAGAAAAAACGGCAAAGCAGATAAAATCCACTTTACCGTTTTAGAAAGTATTCTATTATGCTGCGATTGCATTGGCGTTGACCTGTTCAATGGTCTTGCGAATGCCAAGCCAGATGCTCAAATCTGTAAAGACCTCTACGATGCTTCCCTGATCTGTAAAAGGCGGCTCCTGCAAAACGGAGAGGTCTTTCATCATGCCATTATGTACGATGTACTCGACGATCTGGTTGACAAAGTAAATCTGTCGGCTGTCGAGGTTAGCACCATCCAGATATTGCGAAAATGCAGCTTTCGCCGCAGCCATATCAAGACCAACGATCTCCCGCACGAACTCGCCCAGAGGCTTTGTGCCATATTCGGCTTCATAATCCTCTTTTGTGCCGACCTCGCTCCAAAGAATCTTTTCAAGCTCCCTGACATCCTCGCCGGTGAGCGGGATGTTGCCTTTCAGTTTGGCGATAGCTGAATTATCCTGATGCTGCCGTACATAGTACTCAGCTTTTGCCTTGTAATTTTTCAGATCATCGTTTTCCAGTTCGGCTTCTTTCCATTCTGTCGAAAGAATTTCGTCAGAGAAATCTGTGGTGTACCGTACACGCTCGATGGGGATGTACTTGATCAGGTCACGCAACTCTTTTCGGATGTGCTCAAACTCGTTCACATCGGCGGTTTTGACGTAGTCGGTCTGGATGATTTTTTCCAGCAGGGCGCGCTTCTTGTCGATCTCCGGAATGTTGGACACGCTCGCAACCGCCTTCGCCTTTTTCAGCAGCTCGCTGCGGCCACGGATGTAGGGCTTTCCGGCAAGATATGCCAATTCGATGCCGTACAGCAGTGCATCAAAACGCAGTGCTTTCGGGTCGTCCGGTTCCGGTTCGATCAAGGGGGCAAGTTCTTCCCGGGCAATCAAAGTATCTGCATAGGTCAGCGCATTGTAACTGTTCTTGTCCGCGTACAACTCGACATACTTCAAATGCTGCTTGACCGCAAAATTGTCACGGTTCAGCTTTTGCACCTGACTGACCATGTGCTCCACCAGTGAAGTACGGAACGCTTTCAGTTCTTCCGTTTGGAACTGCATATCCTGCAATTTATACGCGATTTCAAACTGCAAACCGAAAATCGCGCCCTGAACGGCAATCATGTTCGGGGTAGCGTTTCCTTTGTTCATGCGGAAGAACTCAAAATTTCCGCAGAAGTCAAAAATGTAAAACTTCTTCTTGTCCTCACCATCCAGAAGCCCCGGACACAGGCGGGTTCCGCGACCGATCATCTGCCAGAATTTTGCCTTGCTCAGAACCTTTTTGAAAAAGACCAGATTCAGAACCTCCGGCACATCGATGCCGGTGTCCAGCATATCCACCGAGATGGCAATCTGCGGCAATTTCTTCGGGTCAGAAAATTCGTCAATGGCACTCTGCGCGTAATTGAGCTGATTATCGATTACCCTAGCGTAGCCGTTCAGGTGTGGATATTCCTGATTGAACACTTTGAGGATTTCCTCTGCATGATCGTGGCTCTTGGCAAAAATAATCGTTTTTCCAATTTTGCTGCCGTAGTCGATTTTCAAGGCGTTCTGCATCACGACATTCAAGACCTGCCGAATGGTGTCCTTGTTGAACAGCCAGCTGTTCAGAGCAGATGCATCAATGCTGGCCGGCAGGTTGCCGTTTTCATCCTCAAAGGTGTTTTCGTAGGCTTCCCGTTCTTCGTCCGAAAGCTCATCGTAGGTGATGCCTTTCTTCATAAACTTCACTTCGCTCTCCACCGAGAGGAAATCAACCAGAAAGCCATCCTTAACGGCCTGCGCCAGTTCATAACCATAGGTGGGCACGCCGTTTTCGAGGTCAAAGATCTCGTAGGTGTTTTTGTCGATCTCATCCTTGGGTGTGGCGGTCAGGCCAACCAGCGGTGCATCGAAATAGTGGAAGATGTCGCAGTATTTATTGTAGATGGAGCGGTGCGCTTCGTCGCAGATAATTAAATCGAAATGACCACAGGTAAACAACTTGCCCTCTGCATCGTGAACGGAATCAATGCAGTTCATCATGGTCTGATAGGTCGAGAACACGCAGTGTGCCGTAAAGTTGTCTTTTTCTTCGCAGAGATTCGTCACGGAAAGCTCCGGCAGGAGGTTGACAAAGCTTCGTTTTGCCTGGGTCACAAGGCTATTGCGGTCAGCCAGAAACAGCACGTTCTTGACCCAGCCATGCTGCAATAATACATCTACCAGTGCAATGACGGTACGAGTCTTGCCGGAGCCGGTTGCCATAACAAGCAGAGCCTTGCGGCGGTTCTTGCGGCCAAAGCTGTCACAAACCGCCTTGATGGCACCCTCCTGATAGTACCGTCCGGCAATGTTTTTGTTTACATCCACATTGGCAAGGCTGGTGCGCATTGCTTGCAGATTGAACCATTTTTCAAGGTCGCGCTTGGAGTAAATGGAAGCGACCTTGCGCTCGGGATAGATATTGTCCACAATGCGGGTATCGAAACCGTTGGTCAGGAATACCACCGGGCGGCGGCCAAACTGCTTTTCGAGAATATCTGCATACAGCTTTGCCTGCTGGCGGCCTACTGCAACATCCTTACAGGTGCGCTTTGCTTCGATCACAGCCAGCGCACGGCCATCATCGCCGTACAGGACATAATCTGCATAGCCGGTGCCGCTCTTGTTGGGCATCCCGGGCAGAGGGACCTCGTTGACCCAGTTTTTGCCCTCGACCCACCCGGCATCGGTGAGCATGGAGTCAATATACAGTTTCCGGGTCTTGTATTCCGAAAGTTCCAGCGGCTTGGGTACATAGGTGGGCTGCTGCGTTTCGCGGCGGGCGGTCAGCTGCGCCTTGAGCTCAGCGTTTTCTTTGATAAGTGCATCCAAATCCACATCCGGCAGGGCGGGCTGTGCAACGGGTGCAGCAGGCTGCTGTGTGAGCAGGGAAGCGTCAAATTTCTTTTCCTGATAGCTTGTTCCATAGCAGTACGCTACGAAATCAAGGAACAGAAACAGGTTTTCGAGGCAAAGTTCCGCCTGTTCCCGGCTGATGCTGCGGCTTCCGTGGGCGGCATCATTGCCGCGCTTGCGAATAAAATCCATCCGCCGCCACAAATCATCGTCCACAATGTCGTGAAACTCTTCTGTGCTCATCAGGCTGATGAGCTTATCATCCCACGGCTTGACGAGGGAGCTGTCCACCGAATACATCCATTTGACTGCAAATTCCATGGCACGGCGGCAGTCCAGCACAGCGGTGGCCGCATCAATGGGCAGAATCCTCTCCGCAGCGATCGCGGCATCCGCAAAGCCGGAAAATTGCGGGTCATCTTTCAGAAAGTCAAAGTTGGTCAATTCTCACACCTCCCGGCTTCTATTTTGAACGATTTCCAGCCAAAATGCAAGTGCTTTGCGCAAAAAGTTCTGCGAGCAATTTTGATTTGTCGGTTTGCTTCTTTAGATCAACAAATTGTTCCTGTAAAGCGATA
>ERZ1034901.531-NODE-531-length-29668-cov-12.819167_pt1 | contig 29668 bp, 20 predicted proteins | sample MGYA00520628_ERZ1034901 | MGnify/ENA primary metagenome ERZ1034901 (study PRJEB33766, sample SAMN09781783) | gut metagenome | biome: gut microbiome | host: Homo sapiens | place: Madagascar | study: EMG produced TPA metagenomics assembly of the PRJNA485056 data... | reverse complement strand
GACGTTTCTGCAGGCATCTTAGGAGCGAGTGTAACTTTTGATGGGAAGTTCAGGTCCTTGGGAAGAGGGAAAACGATAGAAAAAATGAGGACGTCTGCAAAGTGCCGGCGTCCTCAAAATCCCGAGACGGGAGGAAAGAATTTGTTCTCAGTGAAAAATATGCAGCGTCACGCAATTCACGCACGACTCCCGATGCCGATGAGGCGTTCGGGGTGCGTATAGACGTTGGCGCGCGAGCGCCGGCAGAAGGCGACGAGCGTAATTCCGGCGCGCTTCGCGACGTCAATGGCGAGCGCTGTGGGCGCGGAAACCGCAAAAATGATCTCGACCCCGCACATTGCAGCTTTCTGAACCATTTCATAGGAGGCGCGGGAGCTGATGACGAGGGCGCCGTCGGTCCAGCCCCGGCGCGCGCGAAGGCCGAGGAGCTTGTCGAGAGCAACGTGGCGGCCGACGTCTTCGGCGCCGCCCGCAAGACTTCCGTCAGGATGCACCCAGGCGGCGGCGTGGGTCGACCCGGTGAGGGCGCCTAGGGTTTCAACCTTCTGGAGGTATTCGAGCGCCCGGCCGTAATGCTCCATGTCGAAGGTCTGCGTGAAGGGCAGAACCGGCGTCGGCCTCATGGCGTCGTCAAGCGACTCCGTGCCGCAGATGCCGCAGCCCGTGCGGCCCGTCATGGAGCGGCGGTGCTCCTTCAACTTCCAGAAAGCTTCGGATGAAATCGTGAGGTTGACGTTCTTCCCGCCCCGGCATCCGTCCGTCACCTCGATGTCATGGATGTCGTCGAGCGACCGGACAATGCCTTCAGCGAGCGAAAAGCCCACGGCAAAGTCCTCGAGCATGGTCGGGGTCGTCATCATGACGGCGTGCGAAATGCCGTTGTAGACGAGCGCTACCGGAACTTCCTCAGCCACCCAGTCCGTGTCGGGGCCGGAGGTTGACCCCGCGATGCGGATGATTTCCGCCGGGCGCGCGCCGAGGGCTTCCTCTTCCTTCACCCCATCGATTTCAGGGGCGAAAGTGCCGGGAAGAAATGGAATGCTGTCGGTGCCGGTAATGAAGTTCTTCACGATGCTCTCCTCACCTTCGAAGAGTGTCAGGAAAAGTTTATTCGGAATCGAGCTTTAGTAAAGTCCGCGCCCCGGGCCGCGGCCGGCCTGCGTGGCGTCGCCCTGCTTGAGCACTTTCTGCGGAACCGTGCCCTGCGTGACGGCGGCTTCATACGCTTCCTCGAGGCCCGTCAAAACGATCCCTTCCACGTCGGGGTTGAAGGTGAGTTCGTCCCCGCCCGCAAAGAGAGTCGGCATTGCGGCGTGGCAGTTGGTGCAGATGTGAAGGCGGTGCGTGTCGTCAGCTTCATCGCTGACGTAGGAGAGGTCCGACATGGCTTCATCGCCGCAGCGGGCGCACCGGATGCGCTCGAAGGACCAGGAGGCGCCGCAGGTCGAGCAGTAGAGCTTCTTCACGTTGCCGCGGTTCGTGGTGGCGGCAACCGCTGCGATGTCGGGTTCCGACCCGCAGCAGAAGCAGGTCGTTCTGCGGTCGAAGGACGGGGCTCCGGTTTCGGTGCGCGCAAGCGCCTGAGAGGCGTCGCGGGCGAATTTGTCGAGGAAGGCGCGGATCGTCATGCCGAGAACCGGGTAGACCCAGACGGCGGCGAGCGCCTCGTCGATGTTTGCGGTGAGTCTCTCCGCCATCACGAGGGCGTCCTGGGGCGAAAGAGAAGCGGCGTCGACAAAATCGGCGGAGGCAAAGGGCGTCCAGTCGAAGGCTTCGGCTTCAGCATGAAGCTTTTCATCGAGCTTGAGCGTCCCGAGAAGGACTTTCCCGAGGCGTTCAAGCCCGGCCTTGAAGGAATCCGGACGGATGCGGACCAGATCGAGCGAAAGAAGCGTTGCGCCCCCCTTGGCGGCAGCGAGGATTTCCGCTTCAGTGGGTTCGCGCACGATGGTTGAATCCTCGTCCGTGAGTGAATTCGAAAGGGCGGCGGCTTCAAGAAGAAGCGGCCCGAAGATCTCAAGACGCGTGCGAACGTCTTCGTCCTTATAGGCACGGTAGCGCTGAAGGGCTCGTTCGATCGACTTCGAATTCATGATTTTTCCTTTTCGTTTGTATTGGGGTCTTTCCTCATCCCGGCCCCGAACGGCAATCATAGCCGTCGCGGCCGGAAGCGCCGGGAAGCATTTCTTCCCGTCGTTGCACTCTCTCGGGGGAGTGCGATGAAGTCTCAATGGAAAGGCTTCATCGCACTCACCGCCCGCGTCGAAGGGTTCCGGGGGAAACCTTTCAGAGCGGACGGAGCGTGCTTCATCCGGGGGCTCCTCAGCGGGAGCCCCGGGAAGTACGGAGGGTTACTTGCCGTCCTTTTCAACGGTGACGTTCTTGCCGCTCGTCAGCTCCTGGTTGGCCCAGTAGCCCCAGTGGTAGAGAGCGTCCGATTCGCTCACCTTGCCGTCGCCGAACATGATGCGGGCCGTGCCCTTATAGGGCTCGAAGATGCCCGCGCCCAGGTAGATGTGGGCGATGCCGACGATCACCGTGAGGGCGAAGAAGATGTCATGCAGCAGTCGCGCCCAGAGGAGAACGTCCGTGCTGAAGGCCACCTTCATGCCGCCGTTCGGGAGCAGCCCCGTGTTGAGCCACAGGATCATGCCGGTGACGGCCATGATGATGCAGAAGAACACGAGCGCGCCGTCAGCGAGACGCTGCGCGGACTTCACGTGGTGCTGCGGGGGCATGTGCACCTTGGACGGGAAGAAGAGGTAGAAGGGGAACTTCATCGCCCAGAGGTAGTCGTCCTTGTCCCACTTGCCGAAGATGTCTTCCTTGAAGAGGTGCACGCACCCCTTCGGCGAACGGAAGACCGCGTAGAGCGGGATCAGGATGAAGGGGATGGCAATGATGCGGTGCAGCATGCGCATCCAGTGGGTGAATTCGCCGCCCATCACCGAGCCGCCGAGCTCGGGCCAGAAGACGAAGAGGCCGGTCACCGCGAGCAGGATGCAGGTGATGGCGACCACGCCGTGAGTGACGCGCGTCAGAAGCGAGTGACGCTGGATATAACGGGTCATGATCTCTCCTTATTTAGCAGCCTTGCGGATTTCGGCGGCTTCGGCCTCGGCCTTCGCGCGCTGTTCAGGCGTCCAGCTGGCCTTCGCCTCCTCAAGGGTAACCGCCTTTCTGCGGTAGCCGAGGTTGGCGAGGAAGGACACGGCGAGCGCGCCCACGACGGCGGCAGCGCCCACGGCCGTGACGGGCTTCATCACGTCGATCGCGTTGATCACCTTCTTCGGTTCGGGGTTGGTCGGAAGGCCATAGGCTTCGTGACCGAGCGCGCAGACCTGAATGACGTGGAGCCCCCCGCATTCGTTCTCGCCGTAAACCTCAGCCTTCGAGAATCCCTTCTTCTTAAGGAATTCGACGCGGGCATGGGCTTTCTTGAGCATTTCCTCGCGCGGCCCGAAGTCGAGCGCCTCAGGCTGGCAGGTATGCACGCAGGCGGGCTTGCCGCCCTGTTCGAGTCGATCCATGCAGAGCGTGCACTTGTCGATCTTGCCGTCCATCGGGCGGAAGCGCGGCACGTCGAAGGGGCAGGCGGCCTGGCAGAAGGTGCAGCCGTTGCACTTGTCGGTGTCGAAGGTCACCACGCCGTTCTCGTTCTTCTGGAGAGCGCCCGAGGAGCACGCCTGAACACAGCCCGGGTCCGTGCAGTGGTAGCAGGAACGCCGGCCGATTGCCCAGTCGATCGGGTGGTACTTGTTCCCCGAGGGCTTCTCATCAAAGGTCATGATGAGGCGCGTGTCGCCGTTGAGGTCCATCGGGCCCTGGTAGGAGCCGGTGAAGGGATTTGCATTGAGTCCGAGCCGTGCAGGCAGCACGTTCCACTCCTTGCACGCCACCTGGCAGCCGCGGCAGCCGGTGCAGTGCGAGGCGTCGAAGAGCATCGCGACTTCTTTCGTATTTGCCATTTGGTTGTCTCCTGTGGGTCCGGCCGGTTAGTTCGCCTTCTCGATGTTGACGAGGAAGGCCTTGTATTCCGGAATGAAGCTGTTCGGGTCGGCCACATTCGGACTCAGGTCATTGATGTTGTCGCCCGTGGCGAAGGTGCCGGCCCACGAGAAGTGGTGCGGCATGCCGACCACGTGAACCTTCTTGCCGTCGATCGTCATCGGCTTGATGCGGATCGTCACCATCGCGCGGACCTTGACGGAGCCGCGGTTGTTCCAGACGCGAACGACGTCGCCGTTCTTGATGCCCTTTTCCTCTGCAAGTTCAGGCGAAAGCTCGATGAAGTTGCAGCTGATGAGCTCATTCAGCCACGGGATGCAGCGGGTCTGCGTGCCCGTCTGCCAGTGCTCGGTAACGGAGTAGGTCGTGACGACGTACGGGAACTCTTCCTTCGTGCCGCGCTTCGTCGACTTGTCGTCCGTGAAGAGCGCGCAGGGATTCTGCTCGGCATTGTTGAGGAGGTTCTTCGCAGGCGATTCAAAGGGCTCGAAGTGTTCGGGCAGCGGGCCGTCCGCCATCGGATAGGCGAAGAGGCGGGCGTTCTGCTCCCAGGTCATGAAGAAGGCGTTGTTGTCCGGGCCCTTCGCGGTATTGAAGTCGCCCACGTCGTTCTGGATCCACTTGCCGTCCTTCCATTCGACAAAGACCTTGTCGGGGTTCCAGGGACGGCCCTTCGTGTCGGCCGAAGCGCGGTTGTAGAGCACGCGGCGGTTGGCCGGCCAGGCAAAGGACCACTGCGGGAAGAGGCCGAGACCGGTCGGGTCGCTCTTCGAGCGGCGCGCGAGCGGCTGCTTCATCGGGTCAAGCTTCTCGGCCTCGTTATTGTAGTAGCCCGAATAGATCCACATGCCGCAGGCGGTCGACCCGTCGGCGCCGAGCTTGGCGTAGCCCGGGAGGAGCTTTCCGTCGGCGACGGTGTAGCCGTTGATCGCCCAGCAGACGGCGCGGATGTCGTACTTGCCGTCGATCCGGTAGTCCATGTTGGCCTTCAGGATCGGGTCGGGGTAGGCGCCGCCTTCCTTTTCATAGAGCTCGCGGATCTTCGCGAAGAGGCGCTCGATGATTTCAAAGTCGGACTTGCATTCGCCCGGCGGGAGAATGCCCTGCTGACGCCACTGGACCCAGCGGCCGGAGTTCGAGATCGAGCCCGTCTTTTCATAGATGAGCGCGGCCGGGAGGAAGTAGACCTCGGTCTTCACGTCCTCGGGCTTCATGTCCGGAGCCTTCCAGAAGGAAGCGGTTTCGGTCACGAACCAGTCGGCGCAGACCATCCAGTCGAGGTTGGCCATCGCCTGACGGGCGAACTTGGCGTTCGGCGTCGAGTGCGCGGGATTCATGCCCCAGGCGAAGTAGCCCTTCATCTTGCCGTCGCGCATCATGTGGAAGGTGCCGATCGTCGTCCAGGCCGAGGCCGGGAGCTTCGGACCGATCTTCGGGAGCATGTCGTAGCCGTAGTCGTTCTCAAAGGTCGCGTTCTTGCCGAAGAATTCCTTCAGGAAGGAGACCATGAACTTGGGCTTGTTCGAGTAGTAGCCCGCCGCATAGGCTTCCTTGTGGCAGTAGTCGGCGAGCGTGAGGTGCTTCGGCACCGTCGGCCACTTGAGGTAGCCCGGAAGATCGGGCACCGTGCAGGCGACGTCGGTCGCGCCCTGAACGTTCGGTTCGCCGCGCAGCGCGTTGATGCCGCCGCCCGGGATGCCGACGTTGCCGAGAAGAAGCTGAACCATGCACATCGCGCGGCAGTTCTGCGAGCCGTAGGTGTGCTGCGTCTGGCCGAGGGCGTAGAGGATCGAGCCGGCCTTGCCGGGCTTGCCGGTCGAGGCGAAGACTTCCCAGATTTTCTTCATCACGTCGATGTCCATGCCGGTCACGCGCGAAACGAGCTCGGGCGTGTAGCGGGCATAGTGGCGGCGAAGAACGTTGAGAACGCACATCGGGTCCTTCAGCGTCATGTCGCGCTTGAGGACCTCGAGCTCGGGCGGCTCGAACTTCGGCGTGCCGGGCTTGTTCACCCAGGCGTATTCGCCCGTGGGCGAGGTGTCCCACTTCTCGAAGTGGTCGACGTCGTAGCCCCAGGTTTCGTCGGAATACTTCTTCGTCTTCGGATCCCAGCCGGAGAAGAGGCCCGTGTTGGGATCGAACTTGTAGTCCTTCCTCAGGATGCAGGCGGCGTTCGTGTAGTTGAGAACGTATTCCTCCTGGTAGAGGTGGTTCTCAAGAATGTAGTTGATGAGGCCGCCGTAGAAGGCGATGTCGGTGCCCGGACGGATCGGGCTGTAGAGGTCGGCGTTCTTCGCCGAGCGCGTGAAGCGCGGATCGACGACGATCCAGGTCGCGCCCTTGTCTTGAGCGCGTTCAACCCAGCGCGAGGAGAGCGGATGGTTTTCGACGTTGTTCGAGCCGCAGGAGAGGATGACGTCCGAGTTGGCGAAGTCGCACCAGTGCGAGGTCATGGAGCCGCGGCCGAAGGAAGGCGCGAGGCCCGCAACGGTCGAGGAGTGGCAGACGCGGGTCTGGTTGTCGATTGCGATCGAACCGAGCGCGCGGGTGAACTTCTGCAGAAGCCAGCATTCCTCGTTGTTGATCTGCGAGCCGCCGAGAACCGCAAAGCCTTCCGTACGGTTGACGGTGATGCCGTCCTCCGTCTTCTTGAAGGTCTCGTCGCGGGTCTTCTTCACATGGCGGGCAATGCCTTCGATCGCTTCGTCCCAGCTGATGCGCTCCCAGTCCTTCTTGCCCGGACGGCGGACCATCGGGTAGAGAACGCGGCCCGGGTTGATCGCGGTCTTGCGGTCAGGGGTGACGATGTTGCGCAGGCCCCAGAGTGCCGAGCCCTTCGGGCAGAGGCCGCCCAGGTTCACCGGATGGTCCGGGTCGCCTTCGATGTTGATGAGTTCGCCGTTCCTGGCCGAAACGATCGTGCCGCAGCCGCCGGAGCAGTAGCAGCAGATGTTGAATGCTTCCTGAACGTTCGCGAGCTTGAAGGGCTTCTTGTGAACGGGGACCGCCATCGCGGCAGTGCTCGCAAGCCCAGCGGCAACCGGTGAGGCGCCGAGCAAAAAGCCGCGCTTCAGAAAACTTCTGCGGGTAACTTCCATGAGTCCTCCTTCTTGGGGAGTTTGATTCTTCACTTTGAATTTCCGGGCCCGTTTTCTTGGAAATATCCTTCTGAGGCCGGAAAGGGTCATTGATCGACGAAAGGCTTTTCAGACCGACGCCTGTCTTTAGGAGAGTGCATCCGAAGCTGAAAGCTCTCAGAGGGCCGATGGGCACGATTTTCAGCATTTGTCGAACGGGAGGAAATCATTCGTGCGGTTAAACCGAACCCTCGGAATGCTTAGAGAGCGCCCGTCTTCATTTACGCCGTTTGCCGTCTTTTCTACTTTGATGGAGGTACGCAGAAATAATCTGACGGGTTCAATGTCAGGAAACATGCTCGCTTTCCGATATTCCAAAAATGAATAACGAAGCGATGAATTTTCTTTGCAAAATAATTCTAGCTTTGACGCAAATCAAATATTAGTTAAATAGATAAATTCTATTTCTCTGGTAAACAAAAATAAAAATAATGCAAGAGGGTTTACCCGTTGAGGGATTAACCCTGAAAAGCTCCCGGGGAAGGCGTGGACTTTGTCGGAACTCGACAAAACTCCGGCGGCAGGGCGTGCGTCAGTTTGGTATTCTTCTCGGAATCAGGGTTTACCCGCTAGCTAGTTTCACTATCCCTTCACATGACCCCCGATGTTTCCCCATGCGCCGCGATGACGCGCCGCAGACTATTCGCCCTTGCGGGCTGTCTCGGAGTGCCGGCGCTTACCGCTTCACTCAAGGCGGCCGAAAGGCCGGATTGCTGCAACTTCTCGTGCGATGTCGCCGTGATCGGCGGCGGGGCGGCCGGGCTTGCCGCGGCCATTGCCGCGCATGAAGCGGGCGCGCGCGTCCTTGTCGTTGAAAAAATGCCGATGGTGGGCGGGAACTCTCTGCTCGCCTGCGAAGCGATGCTTTATGCCGAGGATCCGAAGGATGTCCGGTCGGCAAAGGAGAGAAGCGAGATCGTGAGCGAACGCGAGGCGTTCCTGAAGCAGGTTCTCGCGCGCGGAAAGACGGGTCACGAAGACCTGAGCCGCATTCTGATCGAAGGGTCTCCCGATGCCGTGAAGTGGCTTGAGTCGCTCGGCTGCAACCTCTCGGAACGCACTGAGGGCTTCGGCCTTAAGCATATCTGGGAGTGCCGGCCGTCCAATCAGGTCCCGCTCGGCGTGGAGGTCATGAGGCATCTGCTCTACCGCGCCGAACAGCACAACATCCCGGTTCTCACCCGGATGAGGGCGATTGAGCTCGAGCCGGGCGCGGCGGGATCATCGCTCTTCATCCATGCCGACAGCGCCGACGGCAGATCCGTTCTCGTTGAAGCCCGTGACGTCGTCATCGCGACCGGAGGCTTCGCCGGAAGTCTTGAAGCGGTTTCGAGGCTCTGTCCCAAGGCGCCCGTGCTCATGACGACGAACGCCGCTTCCGCGACGGGGGATGGCCTCAGGCTCGCCAACAACCTGGGCGCCAAGTTCCTTGACCTCGACTCCGTCGTGATGCAGCCGACGACGCTGCCGCTTTCGGGAGAAATCATTCCGATGGCCCTGAGGCGCGAGGGCGCCATTCTCGTCAATGCCGACGGGAAGCGGTTCGTGAACGAACTCGCCGAACCCGAAGTGATTTCCGAGGCGATGCTCGAGCAGCCCGGCGCAAGCGCCTGGCTTCTCATCGACCGTTCGAGCGCGACGGCGCGGTCCCTGAGGGACGATCTTCTTTCTCCGGTCTACTTCCATTCGGACGATTCCATTCTGGAGCTTTCCGCCACGATCGATGCGGACTTCAGCACGCTTGCGGCGACGCTCGACTGCTGCCGGAGAACCCGGTGCCTGCACGACTGCGCTTTCGAGAGACCCCTTGCATCGGCTTCCTTCACGATGAAGCCCTTTTATTCGATCAAGGTGCGTCCGGCCTATCACGGCACGCCTGGCGGCATTGCCGTCGACGCCGCGTCGCGCGTCGAATCGAAGAAGGGCGGACTCATCCCGAGGCTTTATGCCGCGGGCGAAGCGGCGGGCGGCCTCTGGGGGCGCGAGCGCTTCGACAACCTCGGGCTCTCGGGCGCCATCGTTTTCGGGCGCATTGCCGGCGCCAATGCCGCGAGGAGCGCTCTCTCCGAAAGCACCCGGGCGGGGGTTGAGTCCGCAGTCAGGGCGGGCTGACCTGAAGCCGTCAGCCGGATTCGCTGCGTCGCATTCTGCCGCATGAGGCGGCTAGACTTTCGTCTGAATCGAATTTCTTTCAGGAACGAAAGCACGCATGTCTCATAAAACCATCCGCGTCCTTCACACATCGGACTGGCATCTCGGCAAAACGCTCGCCGACGTCGACAGAACGGCCGACTACAGAGCATTTCTCAGGTGGCTTCTCGGGATTATTGAAGCCCGATCCATTGACGTTCTCCTCGTTGCCGGCGACATCTTCGACACGACAATGCCGTCAGCGGACGCACAGCGCCTCTACTACAGCTTTCTCACGGAAGCCGCGAAGACGAGCCTCAGGCAAATCGTCATTACTGCCGGAAATCATGATTCGCAGCGCTTTCTGCGCGCTCCGCGGGAGCTCCTCTCGGTAGTGAGAACCTTTGTGGCGGGAAGCACCGCTGAAAAAGAGGTCTGCGTCATCCGGGATAAGGACGGCACGCCCCTTCTCGGCATTGCGGCCGTGCCTTATCTGCGCGAAGGCGACGTGCGTCTTTCGGGCGAAAACGACACCGACGCCGCCCGGGCGGCCGCCTGGGGGCGCGGCATCGGCGAGCACTACGCAAAGGCGCTCGAAGCGCTCAAAACTGCGCTTTCGGGCGCTGAGGTCCCGATGATCGCCTCGGGGCATCTCTTCGTGACCGGAGCAAAGGTTGCGGGGCCGGACGAAGGCTCCGACGGCGGCGTCTATGTGGGGAGCCTCAGAAACGTCTCCGCAGCCGTTTTCGGAAGCGCCTGGGACTATGTTGCGCTCGGGCACATTCACCGCGCGCAGAAGGTTGCCGCGGAAATACCGGTTCGTTATTCGGGGTCGCCGCTCGCGCTCGACATCGGCGGCGCCGGCGACAGGCATGTCGTCGTCGAGCTCGAGCTTGACGGAAGGAACCTCACGGAAACCGAAATCGAAGTCCCGCAGCCGCGCCGGGTGATGCGCATCCGGGGAAACCTGGGGGAACTCATGGCAAAAATTGAGGCTGCCGGCAGCGAATCGCCCGGCGCCATTCTTGAGGCGATTTACGAAGGCGACCCCATGGATGCCGGGATCCTTGTTTCCGAACTCGGCCGCGCTGCGGGCGAAGCGGGCGTCAATCTTTCTGCCGTGAGGCCGAAGCTCATCCTTGACGGAACCGGAGACGCGGGCCCCGTGAAGAGCCTTGACGACATTTCGCCCGACGGGGTCTTCAAATCCGTACTGGAAGCCAACGCCGTGACCGACGAGGAGCGCGAGGCCCTCACGCCCCTCTTTCTCGAGGCGCTTGAACGCGCCGAGATCCTGGAGCGGGAAAAGAAGGCAAAGGTGCGCGAGAAGCTCGCGCAGGGAGAAAAAAGCGCAGAGGAGGACGGGGAATGAGACTGCTGAAGCTGAGAATCGAGAATGTGAATTCGCTGGGCGGCGTGCATGAAATCGACTTCCGCGCGCCGGAATTCCGCGAGAGCGGCATCTTTGCAATCTGCGGCCCCACGGGGAGCGGCAAGACCTCCATCCTCGACGCGGTGACGCTTGCGCTCTACGGCACGACGCCCCGCATGGAGGAGCGCGCCCAGACCGCGAAGAAGGACGACGCCTGCATGGTGCTCACGAAGAACACCGATCAGACAAGCGCGCAGGTGACCTTTGAATCCTTCGGCGCCGTCTACCGCTCGCGCTGGTCGCGGCGCGTGAAGCGCACGGGCAGGATTTCGGGCGACGAGGTGGAGCTCGTCCGCCTTGCCTCGCCCGAAGCGGTTGACGGCGAAATCATTGCCGAGCAGAAGGGCGAGTGGAAGCTCGCGCTCGAGCGCATTCTCGGCATGAATCTGAAGGCCTTCACGAGAAGCGCGATGCTCGCTCAGGGGGCTTTCGCGGAGCTTCTTCGCGCGAACAACCGCGACCGGGCGGAAATCCTCGAGAAAATTACGGGGACCGAGATCTACACCCTGATAGGCGAACGGGTCTTCGAGCGCATGACCGAAGAAAAGGAAAAGAAGGTGCTCCTTGAGGAGCGCATGAGAAGCGTTGAGGTGCTTTCTGATGAGGACCGCAGCTCGGCCGAGGCGGATCTTCAGAAGACGAAGGCGGAGGCTGAGTCCTTCTCCAAAGCCCTTCAGGAACTGAAGCTCGACATTGCCTGGTCGAAATCCCTCATTGAGGCGCGCTCGAGGAAGGCTCGTGCGGATCATGAGCTCGAAAGCCTCGAAGCTGAGCGCGAAAGGCTTCAGGGTGAAAGAACGCGTGCGGCCGATGCAAGACGCGCGGCCGAGCCCGCGCAGCTCATCAGCGTCCGGGAGAAGGCGCTTGCGGAAGCAACGCTCCACGGGAAGAATGCCGAAAAGTTCGCTTCCGAGGCCCTCGAAGCCGAAGGACGGGCTCAAGTCCTCGCGAAAGCTCTCAGGGAAGCGGAGGAGGCTGAAAAGAATGCGGGCGACGGGCTTCAGAATGCAGAGCCGGAACTCGGGCAGATCGAAGCCATGGACAAATCGATCGAAGTCCTGGAGCTCCGCAGTGATGAAGCTCTGAAGCGCATGAAGGCTGCCGAGAGGAGGCTCGCACTATCCGAAAGGGAAGCCGGGGCGCTCGGGGAAGCGGAAGGAAAAGCGAAGGCGGAAGAGGCGAGGCTTCTTGAGGAAATGAAGACCCGCGCGGCGGATCAGCCGCTTGTCGCGGAGGCTCCGCTTTTTGTTGAACAGGCCAGGGAGACGCATAAGCTTTCTCTCGAGCTCGGACGGGATCGGGAAAGCCTTGCGGCGCTTGAGAAAGAACTGAGGAAATATTCTCTCGCGCGCGAGAGGAAGCACGAGGATGCTGATCGAGAGGAGAAGGCTCTCGAAGCTCTCCGGGGCGAGGTCGCCCAGGCTCAGAGAGAGGCGGGGATTGCATTTTCAGGAAATGCGCTCTCGCAGAAAATCGCTGAAGCCCGTGAACTCACGGGAAAACTCTGGGCGAAGGACTGGCTTCATGAAACCGATCGGCTCCTCGTATTTGCGTCCGGCATGCCGCAGGAGGCCAGGAAGGTTCTCTTAGACCGCAGGCTGAAGCTTCTTCGCGACTGGGGAAGCCTCGAAAAAGAAAGGAGAGAGGATATTGAGGAGCGCCTTGACGGCGTCGAAGGGTGGTCTCTTGAGGCGGGCGCTGCGCAGGCGGCGCTTGAAGACCTTCAGAAGCGGGAAAAGGAAAAAGAGGCGGAGGTGCAGAAGGCGAACCGCGCCGCCATGCGGGCCGATGAAGCCTTTGCGCAGAAATCTGCCGATGTCCGTGCGAAGAATGAGCTCCTTGGAGACAGGGAAAAGGACGTTGCGGGCAGGTTCGATGCCCTTCAGGCGCGCATGGCGGCTTATATGCCGGAAGACTGGCAAATGACGGATGCCGTCGCGGACGCGGAAAAGCTCCTCGGGCGCTCTCAGGCTGTCCGTGAAGCGCTCGAGGCGCTGCAGCGCGCCCGGGTGCAGGCCGCTTCGGCCTCAGCCCGGAGAATTGAGGCCGATAAAAAGACGGCAGAGCTCGCGCTCGACCGGAAGGAAGCCCGGACGATTTTCGAAGACGCATCTCAACGCTTCAATCATGAGAGCGCTGAAAGAAAAGAGCGTTTCGGAGAGCGCAATCCGAAGGCGGAAAGAGAGGCTCTTCAGACGAAGCTCTCGGAATGCATCCGCTTGACGCGAAAGACCGGGACGCTTCATCAGGAGGCGGTTAATGCCCTTCAGGCGGCAGCGCTCAGGCGCGAAGCCGAGGAAAAGGCCCGCAGGGAATACGAGGATGCTGCGGCAGATGCGGCGGCAGCGCTCGAGGCGGCTCTCCTGAAGGCTGGCTTTGCGAACGAACAGGAAGTGAAGAGCGCATTCCTCCCGCGGGAAGAGATTGAGGCGCTTGAAGCCGGGATCCGCGCGCACGACCTTCGCCGGGCCGGAGCTCAAAAGGAAGCGCAGAGCGCCCGCGAGGCGGAGGAAAAGCTCCTTGAGGCCCCCCGCAGGGATTGCCCTCCTGAAGACCTTGCAGCCGAGGAATTGGAGGCAGACGGAAAAATGAAGGCGGCGCTTGAGCTTAAGGGAAGCCTTGAAGCGCGGCTTCAAGCGGACGATGATGCGAGATCAAAGGCGAGGGACGCTGCCGAAGCGCTCGGGAAGGCCGAGAAAACGGTTCTTCTCTGGACGCGGCTTAATGCGCTCATCGGCAGCAAGGACGGCGCCCGCTTCCGGCAGGCCGCGCAGAAGCTCACCTTTGAACTCCTTCTTCATGAAGCGAATTTGATTCTGAGGCAGATGCAGAGCCGCTACGAACTCATCGCCCGGGGCGAGAACGGACTCGACCTTGCGGTGAGGGATCTTGAGCTCGCAGGGATCGAGCGAACGTCCTTCAATCTTTCGGGGGGCGAAACCTTCATGGTGTCGCTTGCGCTCGCACTGTCGCTATCGCGCATCAGCACGAACCGGATGCGCGTCGATACGCTCTTTCTTGATGAAGGCTTCGGGTCGCTCGACCCGGTATCGCTCTCTAAAGCCTTGAATGCGCTCGAGATGCTGCAGCAGACTTCCGGAAAGCTCATCGGCCTCATCAGCCACGTTCCGGCGGTTCGGGAGCGCGTGGGGGTGCAGATCACGGTGAAGCCGAGAGGCTCGTCGGGTCTGAGCGACATTTCCGGCCCGGGCGTAAGAAGGCTCGAGCGGGATTGACGCGAAAAAGAAAAACGCCTCGCTTAGCGCATGAGCTTTGCGAGGCGTTTCGGGATTGAGGCCGCTGACGGCCAAAAGCTCCTTAATGGCGCTTCTCTTCGCCGATCAGATGCGTGCTGTCGAATTCCTTCTGGTTGCGCATGTGCTTCACGATCACAAGCGCCATGGAGACCATGACGAAGGCGCCGAAAAGAAGCATCGTCATCGGGACCGAGAGATCGGCCTTGATGAGGAGCGCATAGACGCCGAGCATCACGAGAATGGAAAGGTTTTCGTTGAAGTTCTGCACGGCAATCGAGCGGCCGGCGCTCATGAGCACGTGGCCGCGGTGCTGCAGAAGCGCATTCATGGGAACGACGAAGTAGCCCGCGCAGATGCCGACGGCAATCATGCCCGCTGCGGCAATGAGGGTCGCCCAGGAGAGCGAGAACCCGAAGAGCGCGAGTCCGCCCGCCGGCGCCCAGTCGCGCGTGTAGAAGGCCATGATGGTGACGAGAATGCCCATGCAGATCCCCATCGGGAGCACCTTGAGGGAGCTTTTGAGCGGAACGCGCGCGGCGGCGAGCACGGCGCCCACGGCAATGCCGAGGCTCACCACGGCCTGCATGATGGCGCCTTCGGAAAGGTTCATGCCGAGAGCGTGCTCGCACCACTTGAGAACGAGGAACTGCAGCACTGCACCGGCGCCCCAGAAAAGCGTCGTGACGGAGAGCGAAATCTGCCCGAGACGGTCGTGCCAGAGGAGCGAGCAGCTTCTGAGGAACCCCTTGATCGAATCGTACGGATCAAACTTCTGCTTCGGGTAGCGCGCGCCCGTATCCGGAATGGCAAGGTTGACGAGCGCAGCGGCAATGTAGACGAAGGTGATCGCAAAAATGGCGCCTTCGGCAAAGCTCGCGAGACCGATCGCATTGAGGTGGAAGACGGAAAGAATCGGCTGGGCGACTTCGGGGCGGATGAGGACGCCGCCGAGCACGACGCCGAGGATGATGGAGCCGACGGTCAGGCCCTCAATCCAGCCGTTCGCGACGACGAGCTTCTCGGCAGGAAGAAGCTCCGTGAGGATGCCGTACTTGGCCGGGGAATAGGCAGCGGCGCCGATGCCGACAATCGCGTAGGCAAGAAGCGGATGGCCTCCGAAAAGCATGAGGAGGCAGCCGACTGCCTTCAGGGCGTTCGTGAGGAACATGACGCGGCCCTTGGGCATCGAGTCGGCGAAGATGCCGACCCAGGCCGCGAGAAGAACGTAGCTCACAACGAAAAAGAGCTTGAGGAGCGGCGTCTGCCAGTCGGGCGCGCCCAGGCTCGTGAGGAGCGCAATGGCAGCAATGAGAAGCGCATTGTCCGCAAGCGAGGACAGAAACTGCGCCGCCATGATGGTGTAAAAGCCGCGATTCATTGAAAAGCCCAGCAATTATTGAATCGGGAGAGTCTAACAAACGTTGACTCCCGTCGTCCTGAGAAGGCATTCTGAGCGCTTCCGCGCCGGGCGTGCGGCGGTCATTACAGATCGTTGCGAAAGAGAAAAAGGCGAACTGAGCGGCAAGGTGCGAAAATTTCTCCTTTGTTCTTATTTCCCCGGAGCTTCATAAAGCCGTGCCGCGCCCAATATTTGCTGAAATTGATCTCCATGCCCTGCGCCACAATCTGAGCGTGATGCGAAGCAAGGCCGAGGGCCGCACGCTCTGGGCAGTCGTGAAGGCGAATGCTTATGGCCACGGGCTCGAAAATGCCGTGACGGCCTTTGCCGATGCGGACGGCCTCGCCACGATCGACCTCTGCGATGCCGAGCTCGCACGCCGCTGCCGCTGGCAGAAGAGAATTCTTCTCCTTGAAGGCTTTTTCGACGCCTCCGACATTGAGCGGCTCGAGTCGCTGAAGGTCGAGACCGTCATTCATTCCTTCTGGCAGATTGATCTCCTCAGAAAGGCGGGCGTGAAGGATGTGCGCTGCCACATCAAGGTGAATTCCGGCATGAACCGGCTGGGGTTCCTCCCGGTGGAAGTGAATGCCGTCTATGACGAACTCACCTCAATTCCCGGCGTGCGCGTGATGGATGTCGTCACGCATTTTGCGAATGCCGAACCAACCTATTTCGGCGACCGCCCGGCTACGGTCGAGAAGCAGCTCGCCCGAATGGGCCGGCTCGCGCGCGGAGGAGCGGCGGCCTGCATGGCGAATTCCGCCGCCATTCTCTTTCACCCGGAGGTGGGAGGCGAGGCGGTGCGCGCGGGCGTCGCACTCTACGGCGTCAGCCCCGACAGTCATATTTCTTCTGAAGAGCTCGGCATCATTCCGGCAATGACGCTTGCCGCGAAGATCATCGCGATTCAGGAAATTCCGGCGGGAGAGGCCGTGGGGTACGGCTCGCGCTGGATTGCCAAACGCCATTCCCGCATTGCGGTGGTGGCCTGCGGCTACGCCGACGGTTATCCCCGCTCCATGCCGGACGGCTCGCCCGTCTGGGTTGAGGGGCAGATCGCGCCCTTGACGGGCTCGGTCTCGATGGACATGCTTGAAATCGACATCACCGACATCCCGGCAGCGAAGCTCGGGAGCCGCGTCGAGCTCTGGGGACGGCACCTTCCCGTCAACCGCGTTGCCGCCTGCTGCGGCACGATCGGGTATGAACTCATCTGCGCGCTCGCGCGCCGCGTGCCGATCGTTCTGAGAGAGGATGCCTGATGGCGAAGCGCGATAAGGTTGAGTTTGTCTGCTCCGAATGCGGCGGTACGACCGTCAAGTGGCAGGGCCAGTGCCCGCATTGCCGCGCATGGAATACGCTCCAGGAATTCAAGGTTCCGACCGGTGCGGCCGGGCGCTACGGTACGGATAAGCGCGCGGGACGCGGCTTCGTTGATACGACCGGGGCGCTGCAGGATCTTGCCGACGTAACGGCTGAAGAGGCGCCGCGCGTCGTCACGGGGCTCTCTGAATTCGACCGCGTTATGGGAGGCGGCCTCGTTCGGGGCGGTGTTTCCCTCATCGGCGGCGACCCCGGGATCGGCAAATCCACACTGCTTCTGCAGGTCATGGCGCGGCTCGTTGCGGGCGGGGTCAGATGCGTCTACGTTTCGGGCGAGGAGAGCGCAGGTCAGATTGCGCTTCGCGCACAGCGCCTGCAGCTTCCGCTTCAGGGGCTGCAGCTCATGAGCGAGATTGAGCTCGAGCACATCGAAGCGGTGATTACGGAAAAGAAGCCCGAATTCGTCGTGATCGACTCGATTCAGACGCTCTTTTCGGGGGCGCTCGACAGCGCTCCGGGATCGGTTTCTCAGGTGCGCGAATGCGCGGCAAGACTCACGCGCATCGCGAAGACCACAGGCGCCACGCTTTTTTTCGTGGGGCACGTCACGAAGGACGGCGCCCTTGCCGGCCCCCGCATTCTCGAGCACATCGTCGATACGGTGCTCTACTTCGAGGGCGACACCCATTCGAACTTCCGTCTCGTGCGGGCATTCAAAAATCGCTTCGGCGCCGTGAACGAACTCGGCGTCTTCGCGATGACGGATCACGGACTGAGGGGCGTGACGAATCCTTCGGCGATTTTCCTTTCGGAATACAAGTCGAACATCCCGGGCTCCACGGTTCTCGTCACGCAGGAAGGCACGCGGCCGCTCCTCGTTGAAATTCAGGCGCTCGTCGACGAAACGCATTCGCCGGCGCCGCGCCGTCTCGCGGTTGGCGTCGACAATCAGAGGCTCGCGATGCTCCTCGCCGTTCTTCACCGGCATGCGGGCGTCGCGCTCTTTGATCAGGACGTATTCGTCAATGCCGTGGGCGGCGTGAAGATCTCTGAAACCGCTGTGGACCTTGCCGTGCTTGCAGCCATCTGCTCGAGCTGGCGCGACAAGCCTCTCGAGCGCGGCCTCGTCATCTTCGGCGAAGTCGGGCTTGCAGGCGAAATCCGACCGGCCCCGAGAGGTCAGGAACGGTTGAGAGAAGCTGCGAAGCTTGGGTTTTCGAAGGCGCTCATTCCGCGCGCCAATGCGCCCAAGCAGCCGATTGAAGGGCTCGAGGTTATTGCGGTCGACCGCCTTGCGGACGCGCTGGCGGCAATTTTCCCGTAGCGCACAGGCAAAAGCCACAGTCCGAAAGACGGAGGCCGGCCTGCCGTTCCTTTTCGTACAATAGACAAGTTTTTTAGTTCGGGTTCTTGCTGCTTCAGCGAAGCTTCGGGAACCCTGATATTTCAGGACAGTATTTCCATGACGACGCTTACCAAGCTTCTTCCCGCGCAGGCTGCTCCCGCGCAGACTCTCCTTGACAAGGCTCATCCGCTTCCCCTCACCTCCGCGCAGCGCGCGGAGCTCCCGCAGACCATCCATACCCCGACGGGCGATGTGACGGTGGGCGTGGCTGCTGCTGATCTGCGCCCGCTCGAGGTCGATGATCTCTTCGTTGATGAAACCGGTGCTTTCTGGGCCGTTCGTCCGGCCGTTGAGAAGGTGCTCCACGTTACGGGCGACCTCAACGTCCTCCGCGAGGCTGCCGGCGCGCTCATCAACCGCGGCGTTCGTCTTGCCCAGATTGATGAGGGCTTCTCCGTTCTTCCGCTCCCGAACCTCGCCAAGATGCTTCAGATGGTGGGTCTCGAAGTGACGGAAGCCGAGGAACCCTTTGATCCGATTCAGTTCCGCGAACCTGAAGGCGGGTGCGGCTGCGGCTGTGGCTGCGGCGGACATCATCACCATCATGATGAAGATGAGTGCGGCTGCGGTTGCGGCCACCACCATCACCATGAGGAAGGCGAATGCGGCTGCGGCGGTCACCACCATCATCATCACGGCGAAGGCGAGTGCTGCTGCGGCGGGCATGACCATGATCACGAGGAGTGCGGCTGCGGCGGCCACCATCACCATGAAGAAGAGGAATGCGGCTGCGGTTGCGGCGGTCATCACCACCATCACGGCGAAGGCGAATGCTGCTGCGGCGGACATGACCACGATCATGAGGAATGCGGCTGCGGCGGCCACCATCACCACGAGGAAGGTGAATGCGGCTGCGGCGGTCACCATCACCATCATGGCGAAGGCGAGTGCTGCTGCGGTCATGACCACGATCACGAAGAAAAGAAGGGCTGCTGCTGCGGCCACGACCACGAGGCGAAGCACTAATTGCTTTTGCCCCCAGGTGGACGCAGGAGGAAATAACTCCCGCTAGTCCGCACCAGGTCGGAAAACACAAAAAGCCTCTGCTTTCGGGTCAGAGGCTTTTTTGTCGGGAGCGCGTCTGCAGAAGATGAGCGTTCCTCAAAAAAATGAAGGGTTGCCGCGCGCTCCTGAAGCTTCTGCACACGTATGTCGAGAAGCGAGGCCTGCAAGACCATTCGCCAGATCGTTGAGCGTTGGGCTCCGCCCTCAGAGAACGACACGCGCTCTTATGTGCTCTCGGTGGCATCTGCATGCCGTCGTGATCCGGATGAGCGCTTGCACGTGGACGTTGATCCGCTGATATCTCTCGATTTGGCCCGTGCGATTGCTCGCCATGAGTGCGGCGCTGAGGCTGAGGCTGAGGGCTTGGGTATGACGTTTGGGAAGAGGCGGCCATGTAAATAGAGGATGAAATGAAACCTTGGGAAGAACGCTTTGTGAAGGAAGAAACTGAGCTTCGGGAACGTGCGGGGAAACTTCGCGCGATGCTTGAGAAACTTTCTCGTGGTGAATTGGACTTTGAACCCACGTGCCCACCGCAGTTGCTCTGGGAACAACTTTGGGTAATGGAGCGCTACGACGAGATTTTGCGTGAGAGAGCGCAGATTGAAAAGGTGCCGCTCCCCGATTGACGGCAAAATAAAAGCCGCGCGGCTGGTTCCCGTGCGGCTTTTAGATTCAACTTCGGTCAGAAGTTATCCATGGTTGAAATTATAGCGGCCTTGATTTGGCTGCCAATTTGGCGCTCCTCTTGCTGACTGGCATTTATTACGTGATGACGAGGTTTGTCTCGTGAAGTGGAAGTTCGTACTTGCTTTTATGGCCCTCGTCGCATCGTTCGCCGGCGGCTCTGTCACGGGTTTACGCCATGTACGGGAAGTAGACATGAAAAACCCCGAGGATTAATCCCCGGGGCAAGCTTTATTTCTTTCGAATCAACTTTGTCCTAGGCTTTGACATGCCTAGTCGTTTGTTTCGCTCGCGTTCTAGCTGAGGAATTCCTTTTTCCGGCGTAGGCAGATCTTCCGGCATTGTCCCTCCCAGATCCGCAATCGTTTTCCGAACGGCTTTCCCAACGTTGAAGTGCGTTTGGTTCGCCTGTGCTTTCCCCTTGATGTTGTCGCGCTTCAGCTTCGCTTCGGTCTGAGTTGTTCTGAAGAGATTGGCGGCCAGTTCTTCGCTACCCATGTAATCAAGAATGTCGTGACTTTTCTTCAAGCCCTTACGCTTGTGGATGTCCGATTTATCCAGACCGTTGTAGAGCCCTCGATAACCGCTGTTCTGAAAAGCCCCGTACTCTATGTTTGTCTCAATACCGGCATCGTGAGCCGCGGCGAAGAGTTTCTTATTTTGTTCTTTGATCTGGCTACGTTGAAGCAACCGCCTTTCATCCTCACTGAGACGCTGAAAAGCCTCAGCGTCTGCAATTTCCTGACGACGAGTTTGGACGGCGAAGTAAGTCTGTCCGGCAGCAATGACGGGTTTGCTAGGATCACCATTCTGAACAATGAGATAGCAGGCGTATCGAGAAAGTGCAATGTCATCGACTTCTCGAGCCGACCCACTTCCTAGATCGACCATTTTACCCATGTTGGTAAAATGGTCATCAACATTGATTTTTAGGGAAATACAGGCTTCTTTTGCCTTGTTGATGACCGGCAGAAATCTTTGCCATCTACTGTACCCAAGAAGGGTATAAAGCTCTCGAGCTAACCAGTATTCCGATCCGTTTTCGTCAACGTGCTTAATAGTGTCAAAACTGGGGAGACTTGCCTGTTCGTTTGAGTTGTTGTTACTCTCGTACAAAAGTCATTCGGCCCTCGGCGCACGTCACTGCGTCGGGGGCTTTCACATTCTACGGATCCCGACAGGTGATGCATTTTTTTGTGATCAGCCTCAACGGGTTAAGGGTTAACCTTTATTTATTAAGCCTCTCAATGAAGTCTTCCATGCGCGGCCGGTAGTAGCGCATCAACATCTTGAGGTTCTTGTGGCCGGTCTGTCTGGATAGAGACATAACATCCATGCGCGGAGCACCGTCTGGGCCGGGAGAGGCCGCCCAGGTGCAGAAGGTCGCGCGGCCGTCGTGGAAGGTGAGTCCTTGCCGGATCAATCTGCCGTGACTGTCATAGACGTTTCTGAGATCCGCCTGGTCGCGAATCTTTCGCCAGAGAGCATCGCGCGTTCCATCCTCTAAATCCCAAATTGTTGGCTCGAAACCTAGTGCGCATACATCATCTAGTATCTTCTTTGCTCTATCGCAGAGGATGAGGGTTCTGGCGGTTGCAGTTTTGGTGGCTTCTGCCGGGAGTCGGATCGTGTTCCCGTGGATCCATGTGCGCTCGATGCGCATCATCTCTCCGGCCCGCATGTCGGTGAGACAAGAGAGGACGAACGCTGCGCACACGCGTTGCATTTTTGTCTTAGGAGCTTCCCCTTCTTCCCACTGAGCGACAATCTTTAGCCGTTCAATGTCTTCCTGGCTGGCCGTGCGCTCGCGCGGTAGCGCGTCAGAGACTTTCTCAGATCCGGAGCAGGGGTTCTCTTTGATGATGCCGCGCCGGACAAGGCCGGCGAACATGCTTGAGATGATCTGTTTTTGTCGGGCAATCGTGCTTTCTTTGACGATGACGCCGGTGGTCCTTGATGGGATCGTCCGCCTGCGGTCTATCCAGGCGTTGATGTCCTTACTGGTGACATCTCCTGTTCTGAGGTCTGCGAGCGGGTCTTCAAGCAGGTATCCGAGCACGGCCTTTTCGTGCCGTGGGTGCTTGTGCACTTTGCTGATGTGCGCGGCGTGCTCTTCAATGAATTCCCGGAGCGGCTTAGCCGCATCCGGATGTCCGCCTTCGACCATAGATAAAGCGATGGGGGCCGCCCATCTCTTGGCGTCTGATGACCGGGGGAACGTTTTTGATTTCCTGACGCCGTTGACGCAGACCTGAGCTTGAAAAACTCCTGACGGAAGTTTTCTGATGGTAGCCATGTCGTCCCTTCGTTCGTAAATCGTTCGTAAAAAATTCGTAAATCGTCGAAAATCTTACGGTCTTACGGGGCGTCTTATGCACTACCTGTTGTGTTTAATGCCTCTCGATACCGCTAAATGCAGTAATCTGGTGCGCGAGGCCGGACTCGAACCGGCACGCCAGAGGCGTCAGGACCTAAACCTGGTGCGTCTACCAATTTCGCCACTCGCGCTCCCTGAAGGGAAGAGCAATTCTATAGGAAATCGCTGAAAATAAGAAAGCGCGAGCCGGCTATTCGGCTCCGAGAAGCGCTCTGCGGCGCTGGATTTCTTCAAAAAGCTCCAGCCGCCTCATGTTGTATTCACCCCAGGTGAGCGTTCCCGTGAGAAGTCCCTCCTGCATTGCCTCAATCCGGGGGTCGCTCAGCGTGCGGGACTCTTCGGCAATCCTCGCCTCCTCAGGCGTGCCGGTTTCAATCATGATGCGGCGCGTTTCCTCGTTGAGTTCATGCGTGAGCTCAAAGACGCCTTCCGCAGCGCGGCGCTGCTCGCGCGTAATCCGCGTGCGGTCGCTGAGCATCGCTTCCGTGATGCCGTTGGGCAGGCAGGCGGATTTGCGGAAATAGGGCTGAAAGGCTTCGGCAACGCAGGCAGCACGCATGCGGTTGCCTACTTCCGTAATTCGAAGCTCGTACTGCGAGGGTTCCCGACGCAGAGACTGAGTCCCCTTTTTTTCAGCGGTGGTCTGAATGGATGAAATATCAGACTGATCTGCCGGAGGAACGGCGCATCCGGCAAGCAGAAGGGCACTAAGGAAAAGCGAGCAGCAAAGGCGGGCGGACATAGTTGACTCGGAGAGACGCGCAGAGGAAAAAATCAACAAGGGCAGAAGTTTAGCTAACCCGCAGAGAATGCACCTCTTTTCGCTTGGGTATAATGTAAAGCTTCGAATTTGGGGCAGTCCGGACGCAAAGAGTCTGATGACTGCCTCGGAACAGAATTCATTCAAACCGCCCGGGTTGTGGCTGTTGCTAGCGGCACAGTGCATCCGGACGGATTTTCCAACTTCTCGGACTCTTGGGCTCAAGCAGCTTTCCAAAACGAATCCTGCGTGCTCGGGAAGGTTTCCGAACTTTCAGTAAAGATCAAAGCAATGACTGAAGAAAAGATTGAACAGGCTGCTGAACAGACTGAGGCTCCCAAGGAAGAAACGCCGGCGGTGAATCCGCTCGAACGTTCGCTCGAGCTCACGGTTCCTGCCGCTGAAGTTCGCACGCTCTCCCAGAAGTACCTTCGCAACTATGCGAAGGATGCCCGCATGCCCGGCTTCCGCAAGGGCCATGTTCCGATGGCTCAGGTCGAGCAGATGTACGGCATGCGCGCTTTTGATCAGGCGCTCAATGAGCTCGTCGGTCAGGCCTGGTCGAAGGCTGCTCAGGAATCCGGCCTCGCCATCGCCTGCCAGCCCCGCATCGAGGCTCTCGAAGGCGAAAAGGACTCCGAGGACATGAAGTTCAAGGCCGTCTTCGAAGTCTTCCCCGAAATCGTCTACCCCGATTTCAAGACGCTTCTCCTGAAGCGCTACAGCTGCACCGTTGATGACGCCGCCGTCCAGAAGACGCTCGACGTCATGGCCCGTCAGCGCGTCACCTACGGCCCGCTCGAGGAAGACCGCCCGGCCCAGAAGGACGACCGCGTCACGGTCAACTTCCGCGGCACGAAGGACGGCGTTGAATTCGCCGGCGGCAAGGCTGACGGCTTCCAGTTCGTTCTCGGCGACGGCCGCATGCTCGCCGACTTCGACGCTGCCGTCACCGGCATGAAGAAGGGCGAAAAGAAGACCTTCGACATGACCTTCCCGGAAAACTACGGCCCGGCCGAACTCAACGGCGCCAAGGTTCAGTTCGAGGTTGAGCTCACCAACATCGAACTCGCCCACATTCCCGAAATCACCGATGATTTCGCGAAGTCCCTCGGCGAAGAGAGCGTTGAGTCGATGCGCGCCGCCATCCGCACGAACCTCGAGCGCGAAGTCGAATTCCGCCTCACGCAGAAGACTGAAGCCGAGACGTTCGAAGCCCTCGCCGGCGCTCTGACGTACCCGATCCCGACCTCCATCGTCGCTCAGGAACGCCACGCCATGGCCGAGCAGTTCGCTGAAACGATGAAGCAGCGCGGCGCCAAGGTTTCGCTCAAGGACTTCCCGGAATCCATGTTCCAGGAAAATGCCGAGAAGCGCGTTCGCCTTGGTCTCTTCACGGAAGACCTCGTTGCGAAGGAAAAGCTTCAGGCGACCAACGAGCAGATCGCTGAACGCGCCAAGGTCATCGCTTCCTCCTACGAGAACCCGGCTGAAGTTGAGCAGTACCTTACGACGGACCGCAACTCCCGCATGAACCTCGGCGCTCAGGTTCAGCAGAAGAACGTCTGCGACTGGCTCCTCGCCCACGCCGACACGACGGACGAAACCGTTGAATTCGACAAGGTGATGTCGGGTGCTTTCTAACTGAAGCACTCCCAAAATCTTCGGTTTTGAGCTTCTCCTGCAGATTTGCGCTGTTAGAGCGCAAATCTGCAGGCATCAGGCAAGAATCCGATAGAATTCTGCAAGGGCGCCTGCGGGCGCCTTTGTTATTTTCTGACTGCGCGTTTTGAGATGTCTCGTTACTGCACGGGCCTCACTGATTCGCGATAATGAGCGGCACATTCAGCAGCAATGCTGCAGCTTCCGGGTCCCGTCAGGATCCGCAAAGCTTCTACAAACAGAAAAACCAGTAAAGAATCCAATGTCTCTTGTTCCTATCGTTGTTGAGAGTTCCGGCCGCGCAGAGCGCAGCTTCGACATTTATTCCCGTCTGCTTCGCGATCGCATCATCTTTCTCACGAGCGAAGTGAATGATCAGACGGCTTCGCTCGTTGTTGCCCAGCTTCTCTTCCTGGAAAGCGAGGATCCGGACAAGGATATTTCGCTTTACATCAACAGTCCCGGCGGCTCCGTTTCCGCCGGCATGTCGATCTTCGACACGATGCGCTTCATCCGCCCGAAGGTGAATACGATCTGCCTCGGCATGGCCGCATCCATGGGCGCATTCCTGCTTGCCGCCGGCGAAAAGGGCAAGCGCTATGCGCTTCCGCACTCCCGCATCATGATTCATCAGCCGCTCGGCGGCGCCGAAGGCCAGGCGAGCGACGTGGAGATCCGTGCGCGTCAGCTCACGCTCATCAAGCGTCAGATGAATGAACTGATGGCGGGCTTCACCGGGCGCACGTATGAAGAGCTTGTCCGCGACACCGACCGCGACAACTTCATGAGCGCTCAGGAAGCGCTCGAGTACGGCCTCATCGACCGCGTGCTCACGACGCGCGCGGAAATGTGAAGAGACGCTGATTAATCCACCGCGACTTTCCCCGCAAGACTTCCCTATTGAAGCTTTCGGGGAGAGCAGACGACAAACAGTTATCTCGTTCGAAGAGGGGTGAGAAAAGACTTTTCACCTGAATATCAAAATATCTCTGCGGACGAAAGACGACGGCAGCCGGCTTCGCGCTGAAGCGGCTCCCGTCAGGGAAATTAAATAATGGCAAAACGCTACTGCTCCTTCTGCGGCCGCGACGAGTCGCAGTGTTCTGCGCTCTTTCAGGGCCTTCATGGAGAACTTCTCTGCGGCGAATGCGTTCGCGCAATGGCTGCGGAACTGAAGGTTGAAGTGCCAGGCAAGGATGCGCAAAAGACCGAGGGCGAGGACGCTCAGGGCGACGCCGCCGAAAAGGAAGTCTTTCCGAAAAAAGTGCCGACGCCGCGCGAGCTTTACGAGCTTCTCGACAGCTACGTGATTGGTCAGGAACGCGCCAAGCGCACGCTCGCCGTGGCGGTCTTCAACCACTACAAGCGCCTCATGACGCAGCAGGACAAGCACCTCAAGAACCTTGAGGACAAGGTTGAGCTGCAGAAGTCGAACGTCCTTCTCGTCGGCCCGACGGGTTCGGGCAAAACGCTTCTCGCGCAGACTCTCGCCCGCGCGCTCGACGTCCCCTTCGCGATTGCCGATGCGACGACGCTCACCGAAGCGGGCTATGTCGGCGAAGACGTTGAAAACATCGTCGCCAAGCTGGTTCAGGCTGCCGACGGCAATATCGAGCGCGCTCAGAAGGGCATCATCTATCTCGACGAAATCGACAAGATCGCGAGAAAGAGCGAGAACCCCTCGATCACGCGCGATGTTTCGGGCGAAGGCGTGCAGCAGGCGCTCCTCAAGCTCGTTGAAGGCACGATCGCCTCGATGCCCGTCAAGGGCGGCCGCAAAAATCCCGGCAAGCCCATGATGGAAGTCGACACCTCGCAGATTCTCTTCATCTGCGGCGGCGCCTTCGACGGCATGGAACGCATTGTCCGCCACCGTACCGAAAAGAGCGAAATCGGCTTCTCCGGCACGGTAATCGGGAAGCGCGATCACGATTTGAGCGAGCTCTACCACCAGATCGATACGTCCGACCTCGTCAAGTACGGCCTTATTCCTGAACTCGTCGGCCGCCTCCCGGTGATCACGGTCCTTGATGAGCTCGATGAAAAGGCGCTCATCGAAATTCTCACGAAGCCGAAAAACGCCATCGTGCGGCAGTACAAGGTGCTTTTCAAAATGGAGGACGTGGAGATTGAATTCACGCCCGAGGCGCTTAAGGCAATCGCGCATCAGGCGATTGAGCGCAAGACGGGCGCCCGCGGTCTGCGCTCCATCATTGAAGGGATTCTCCTCGACACCATGTTTGAGGTTCCCGGCCGCAAGGACGTGGCGAAGGTCGTAGTGACGGAGGATGCCGTTTCCGGCAAGAGCCGTCCCGAACTCATTCTGCGCTCCGATGGCGGCGCTGCCCCGGCAGCTGAAGCGCCTGCAGCGAGTTAACTTCACTCCGGCAAATCCTCCTTTCCGAACGGGGATTGCGGTATTACCCGGGCGGCAGTTGAAAAAACTGCCGCCTGACCCCATATAGTCATTACACATCCTATTTTTTGGGGCTAATAGCTTTGAACAATCAGAATTCAACCCTTTCCGCAGAGAATCCGGCGGTGATCGGGCCCCTGCCTGTTATCCCGCTGCGCGACATGGTGGTCATTCCGAACTCGATGACGACGGTCTTCATGGGCCGTCCGCTCTCAGTTCTGGCTGCCGAAGCCGCCATGCGCATTCATTCCGGGCGGGTGATCCTTTTGACGCAGCGCGACAAGGGCGTCGACACGCCGACTCCCGAAGATTTCTGGGACGTCGCCGTGAGCGGCGAAATTGATCAGCTGCTGCGCCTCCCTGATGGTTCCGTCAAGGCGCTTGTGCACGGCACGGAACGCTGCCGCGTCACGAAGTGGATTGATGCGTCCGGGTTCTTCAAGGCCGAAGCGGAGATTCTCCAGCCGGAAATTTCCCCTTCGGACGATCTTGCCGCCTATTCGCGCACGCTCCTGAAGTCTCTCCAGGAATATGCCTCGAACGTCAAGAAATTCTCGCCCGACCATCTGAAAGCCGTGCTCGAAGAGAAGGATCCGCTGCGCGCATGCGACATTGCGGCTTCCTTCATTCCGCTGACGACCCCTGAACGACTCGAGTACCTGCGTGCGGCAAGTCCTGTTGCGCGCTTCGAACTCCTGATCGGCGTTCTTGACCGCGAACTCGAAAGCGGCCAGATCGAGAAGCGCATTCAGCTTCGCGTCAAGGGACAGATGGAGAAGAACCAGCGCGAGTACTACCTTAATGAGCAGATGAAGGCCATTAAGAAGGAGCTCGGCATCGAGGGCGAAGGCGAGGACGGAGAAGACGAGGACGTTGCTCTTGAACGCAAGGTTCGCGAGGCCAAAATGCCGGAAGCGGCGGAAAGCGCCGCGCTTTCGGAATTGAAGCGCCTGAAGAGCATGCCGCCCTCGTCGGCCGAAGCTTCGGTCGTGCGCAGCTACGTCGACACGCTGCTCGATATTCCGTGGAAGAAGAAGAGCCGCGTGTCGCACGACATTGCTCGTGCCCGCCGCGTGCTCGACGAGGATCACTGGGGACTCGAGAAGGTGAAGGAACGCATTCTCGAATATCTTGCCGTGCAGAAGCGCGTCGGCAAGGTTAAGTCGCCCATTCTCTGCCTCGTCGGCGGCCCGGGCGTCGGCAAGACCTCGCTTGGCCGCTCGATCGCAAGAGCGACGAACCGCGAATACGTCCGCATGGCTTTGGGCGGCGTTTCCGACGAAGCGGAAATCCGCGGTCATCGCCGTACGTACGTGGGCGCAATGCCGGGTCAGGTGATCAAGCATCTGATCAAGGCCAAGGTGAAGAATCCGCTCTTCCTTCTTGACGAAATCGACAAGATCGGCGCCAACCACAGGGGCGACCCTGCCTCGGCGCTCCTTGAAGTGCTTGATCCGGAACAGAACAATGCCTTCGAGGATCATTACGTCGAATGCCCGTTCGATCTCTCGGACGTGCTCTTCGTCGCGACCTCGAACAGCTACGACATTCCGCCGGCGCTTCTCGACCGCATGGAAGTGATTTCGCTCTCCGGCTATACCGAGGACGAAAAGGTGCACATTGCTCTGAGGCACCTTGTGCCCAAGCAGATGCGCGCCAATGGCGTGAAGGAAACGGAAGCCAAAATCACCGAAGGCGCCGTGCGCGACATCATCCGCTACTACACCCGCGAAGCGGGCGTGCGTGCGCTTGAGCGCGCGATCGGCAAGATCCTGCGCAAGATCGTTCTCACGGAACTCGAAGCCGGCAAGGATAAGAAGCCTGAGCTTCCGATCGTTGTCGACGAAAAGAACCTCGAGAAGTATCTCGGCGTGCGCCGCTTCAGCATCACGGTTGCTCAGCGCGAGCCGCAGGTCGGCATCGTGAACGGCCTCTCCTGGTCTGAGGTGGGCGGCGATATTCTGACGATTGAAGCCGTTGCCTTCCCCGGCAAGGGCCAGGTGCTCCGCACCGGCATGCTCGGCGACGTGATGAAGGAATCGGTCGAGGCGGCGCGCTCGGTTGTTCGCTCCCGCGCTCAGATGCTCGGGCTCCGTCCGGATATCTTCGCCAATACCGACTGGCACATTCATTTCCCTGAAGGCGCCATTCCGAAGGACGGTCCTTCGGCCGGCGCGGCAATCACGACGGCCATGGTGTCGACGCTCACCCATATTCCGGTGCGCTCCGACATTGCCATGACGGGCGAGATTACGCTCCGCGGCGAGGTGCTCCCGATCGGCGGCCTCAAGGAGAAGCTTCTTGCGGCCCAGCGCGGCAACGTGAAGACGGTGCTCATCCCTGAGGAAAACATGAAGGATCTCACCGAGATCAATGAGGATGCCCTCAAGGGTCTCGAGATCGTTCCGGTGAAGCGCATTGAGGAAGTGCTCCGCAGAGCGCTGCTCAGAATGCCTGAACCGCTCTCCGATGAAGCATTCGCAGCTTCAATGCCGCCGCCCCAGACGATGGTTCCTCCGGCGCCGGCAATGCAGACCTCAGCCTGATAAAGAGCTTGACCAAAGTCTGCAAAACTTAATTGAGAAAGCAAAAGCCCTGTACCTCTGGTATGGGGCTTTTGCGTTTAAAGTGACGAAAAAGCCTTGTTTACAATGAGACTTTTTTGTA
>ERZ1034901.529-NODE-529-length-29676-cov-8.287532_pt1 | contig 29676 bp, 22 predicted proteins | sample MGYA00520628_ERZ1034901 | MGnify/ENA primary metagenome ERZ1034901 (study PRJEB33766, sample SAMN09781783) | gut metagenome | biome: gut microbiome | host: Homo sapiens | place: Madagascar | study: EMG produced TPA metagenomics assembly of the PRJNA485056 data set... | reverse complement strand
ACGAGCGCATGGTTGCGAAAGTGTGTAAGGCGACTGGCGCCGAGGTTCGCGGCTAGCGCAGGCTGTAAAGTAAGACTCCGAAGAAAAGGCGGCTCCCTCATCGAAGAGGGAGCCGCCTTTCTCATGCTCGGGCAATTTGGTCTTCCCGCTAGATCGCGAACGAAAGCCCGTCGTGGGCGGCTTCCACGCGCCCGTCGTACTGCCTTAGGTACTCCTCCAGCTCGACGAGCGTGATCGGCTCGTCGTAGTGCATGCACAGGTGCGTCAGGTAGATCTTGCCCGCGTCGAGCGCGAACCCCTCCTCGATGCACTCCTGCACGCTGTGGTGCGCGGCGGGCGACCAGTTGCGCTTCCAAAACGTCGCGTCCATCGCGAGGATGTCTACGCCCTGCAGGCGCTCGGCCGTCTCGGGCGGCAGCTTGCCGGTGTCGGAGGCGTAGAACATGCGCGTGTCGCCCGTCTCGATGAGATACCCGTACGTGCCCGCCGCATGCGTGCAGGGGAGCGCCGTGTACGTCACCCCATCGAACTCTACGGTTGAGAACGGCGCGACTTCGTGCATGTCGAGCGCGTAGGTCATGTAGTGGAACTCCTGCGCGATGCCGGCGAGCGTCTCGGGGCTGCCGAAGACGGGGATGGGGGATTTCTGCTTGAGCTGCACAAGGTATTCAAGCTCCAAAAGCCCTCCCACGTGGTCGGAGTGGCAGTGGGTGTAGAGCACCTGGTTGATGCGTCGCACATCTTCCCGGATACACTGATGTCGCAGGTCAGGCGGCGTGTCGATGAAAAGCGTCTTCTCGCCGCGGATCATGGTCCCGCAGTCACCGCGACGCGCACGAGGGTTTGCGCGCGCTTCCTCGCAAGCGGGGCAGTCGCAGAAAAACGAGGGCACTCCGCAGCCCGATCCAGTGCCCATGAACGTGAAGGTGTGTTGCTTCAATGAGGCCTCTTTTCTCTCTGTGCCGTTTGACGCCGATTATACCCCGCTCGCCTTGTTGGATGATGTCTGATACGGGGACGGATGGTGCCCTTCGCGCCGTTCAATGGCTATAATCCACAAGGAAGATTCGGTTGAGTAGTTGGCCGTGGCGAACAAAGTACGACGAGTGCAGGTTTTACGCGGGCGGCTTCGAACAGTCGGCTATCGGCGGCGCGAACAGAGGAATGGTTTCCTCTCGTACCGTGAGGATTACCTCCATTCTCATTTCGAACTAATGGGGCGATGCTTGCGCGTGTGCGCTTCCGTATAGTATCGACGTCAACGCGCCGGGGCGTGCCATGCGCTTTTTCGGACGAAAGCTCATGAGCGCGGTACCGTGCGAACCGAACAGCAGGTGTCTGTAGGACGAGAAGAAGAGGGGAAGGTAGATGGCTGATAAGGTCAGCATTTACGACGAGAACGGCGAACTCGCCGAAGGCGTCGAGCGCATCAGAACTCAGTGCTATTTCTGCCATGCCAACTGCGGTGTCCTTGCCTATGTCAAGGACGGCGACGTAATCAAGATCGAAGGCGATCCCGATTACTCCAACCAGGGTGGCCTGTGCTGCCGCGGCACGAGTGCGCTTTTGCACGTCAACCATCCCGCCCGCATCAACCACGCGCTCAAGCGCGCCGGTGAGAAGGGCGAGAACAAGTGGGAGCAGATCCCGTACGATCAGGCAATCAAAGAGGTTGCCGAGCGGCTCAACCAAATCAAGGCCGAGTCGGGCGCCGAGGCGGTCGCTTCCGCCGGCGGCACGACCCGCACCGACGACTGGGCGCGCCGTCGCTTCCTGAACCAGTTCGGCACGCCGAACGGTTTCCACAACGCGCTTCTGTGCTGGATTCCGACGTTCATGGCCGAAACGGTCGTTGCCGGCTGGTCTCCGTTCGAGACCGACCTCGGCGGCGCGAAGTGCCTCATCCTTTGGGGCATGAACCCGGCTGCGTCTTCGCTGCCCTCCATGCACGGCTACACCGACCTTCAGCTTGCGGGCATGAAGATCATCTACGTCGACCCGCGCTTCTCCGAAACCGCCTGCAAGGCAGACCTGTGGCTGCCGCTGCGACCGGGCTCGGACACCGCGCTCTCGCTCGCGATGCTCAACGTCATCATCAACGAGTTCCTCTACGACTTCGAGTTCGTCGACCAGTGGTGCGACGGCTTCGAGGAGCTGCGTGAGCATATGGCTCCGTACACGCCGGAATGGGCTGCCCCCATCACCTGGCTCGACCCAGAGGACATCCGCAAGGCTGCTCGCATGTACGCGACCACCAAGCCCGGCTGCATCCAGTGGGGCTGCTCTTGGGACCAGTTCGGACCTGCGTCCGCGACCGGCTCTCAGGCCCGTCAGCTCATGCGCGCCATCACCGGCAACCTCGAGGTTCCTGGCGGCGACGGCATGCCCGGCCCGGCGCTCAACTTCATTACCGACGAAGAGCTCGAGCTCAACGAGCTGCTTCCCGAGGAGCAGAAGGCGAAGCAGATCGGCTCCGACAAGTTCAAGCTGACCTCTTGGCCCGGCTACACGCTTATCTCCAACAACGCCAAGCGCACCTGGGGCAAGACGCTTCCCGCAGAGTGGTTCTGCGAGGCTCACGGCCCTTCGGTGTTCAAGGCGATCCTCACCGGCGAGCCCTACCAGATCCGCGCTCTCATCTGCAACGCGACCAACCCGGTGAACTCCTACGGCGACTCCAAGATGACGCTCGCTGCCTTGAAGAAGGTCGAGTTCCTGGTCACCGTCGATTACTGGATGACGCCTGCGGCGCTCTTCTCCGACTACGTGTTCCCGGCCGCCGGCGCCCTCGAGCGTCCGACCATTGTCACGCACTACGGCGCGACCGACTCCGTCATGGGCGGCCGCCGCGCCATCCAGCCGAAGTTCGACCGCCACACCGACATGTCCTTCTGGCGCATGCTCGGCCTGGCTTGCGGCCAGGATCCCGCGAACTGGGAGTGGGAGACCGAAGAGGAAGTCTACTGGCACATCATCGAGCCTCTGGGTCTTCCGTGCACCGACTGGAACGACTTCGTCAACAACATCCGCATGTACTATCCGCCGCTGCACCAGAACAAGTACGTCACCCGTGGCGGCTTCTGGACGCCGACCGGCAAGATCGAGTGCAACTCCACGATCCTGCGTGAGCTGGGCTATCCTGGCATGCCGACGTACCTGCCCTGCGCGGAGAACGAGATCGACAACCCCGAGCTCGCCGAAGAGTACCCGATTGTGCTCACCACGGGCGGCGGCTTCATGCCCTACCACCACTCCGAGCACTTCCAGATGCAGGGTATGCGCTTCCTCTACCCCGATCCGTACTACTCGATCAACCCCGAGCTCGCTGAGAAGCTCGGCATCGAGCACGGTGACTGGTGCTGGATCGAAACCCAGCGCGGCCGCATCAAGATGCGCGCGAACGTCGAGCCCGAGGTCGATCCCCGCGTCGTGTTCGTGCCGCGCGGCTGGTGGTTCCCCGAGCGCGACACCAACATCGACCTGGACAACCCGTTCGGCTGCCTCGAGTCCAACACCAACGTCCTCACCTCGGTCGACGAGTGGGATTGCGACCCCATGGGCGGTTCCTGGGCGAACCGCGGCCTGCTTTGCAAGGTGTACAAGTGCACCGAGGCCGACCATGAGTGGAACGCCAAGGACAAGACCTGGTCGATTCCTGGTTGCGCGAAGAACCCGGGTATCTCCACCGATCCCGAGGATCTGAAGCACCGCGTGCTCCGCTGGGAGAAGCTGCCCTTCGAGGAGCCCGCTTGCACGAGGGAGATTCCCGAGGGCTACAGCTGGCAGTGGCAAAACGACACGGTCTACCAGGATTCCACCCAGTTCCGCCTCGACGATTCCGGCTGGCTGATCGACCCGAAGACCAACGAGTACGTCGACGCCTACTCCGGCTGGTACTACGACGCGACCGCCGAGTGCCTTATCGACAAGGCGACCGGCCAGAAGTACACGATGGACCGCGAGCCGATTTACGAGATTTCCGGCATCCGCGTGTACCCGGGCGCCGAGCAGCCTCCTTTCGACATGCCCGAATCGCTGACCTGGCATGCGGATAAGGGCTACGCCACCTTTGGCGACAAGCCCTACATCTACAACCCCGAAGTCGGCTGGCTGATCGATACCGAGAACAACTACTACTACGATGTCTGGCGCTGCTACGCATACGACCCGACGAACGAGACGCTCATCGACATGGAAACGGGCGACCGTTACACCATGGACTACAACAAGATCGTTGAAGTGTGCGGCGTCCAGTGCTTCCCCGGCGCAGAAACGGCCCCCTACAAGCTTCCGCTTGGCATGAAGTGGGATCCCGAGCAGGGCGCGGGTATAAAGAAGATGGCGAAGTTCGCCGGCATGATCTACGACCCGAACAACAACTGCATGGTCAAGGTCGAAACGGGCGAGCGCTACGACTTCATGCGCGGCTTCAAGTACCTCGACAACGGCTATCTGCTCGACGAGTCCGACGGCTCCATGCACGACCCGAACAAGCAGTATAAGAAGGTCGAGCTCAAGGGCGCCATGCAGGTTCCCGTGTATCCCGACTCGACGCTCGATTTCGATATCCCCGACGGCGTCAAGTGGGATATGGCCGCAGGCTATGCCATGAAACCGGATCATCCGGAGTATTACTACGACCCGACGTCCGGCAACTTGGTCGATTTCGAGACCGGCAAGCACTACGACCTCGACCTCAACGAGATCGCGTAAGGGCAATCGAGTAGGAAAGGATAGATAATGACTCGTTATGTTATGGTCATTGACCAGCGTCGTTGCATCGGCTGTCACTCCTGCACGGTTGCTTGCCGTACGTGGAACGATTTGCCTCTCGACATCATCTATAACCCCGTGCTGACCGAGGGCGCCCAAGGCAAGTGGCCCCACGTTCATCGCACGTACACCCCGACGCTGTGCATGCACTGCGCCAACCCCGAGTGCGTCCCCTGCTGCCCGACCGGCGCGTCCCAGCAAGATGACGACGGCGTGGTATGGGTAGACTCCAAGAAGTGCATGGCCTGCAAGGTGTGCGTGAACGCGTGCCCCTACGGAATGCGCGATACCTCGGTGCTCGGCCCGCGCCTGCATCGCTTCGTGCGCAAGTGCACCTTCTGCAAGGACCGCCGTGCGGAAGAGCCCGGCTCGCAGCCGTATTGCGTGCAGACGTGCCATCAGAAGGCTCGTATCTTCGGCGACCTGGACGATCCCAACAGCGAAGTGTCCAAGCTCATCAACTCGCTCCACACTGAGCGCCTGTTCACCGAGCATGGCACGGATCCTCAGGTCTACTACATTCCGGATTTGGGAGGTCAGCGATAATGAAGCATCATTATTGGGAAGCGCCGATTGTCATCTACTTGTTCTTGGGTGGCCTCGGCGGCGGCATCATGTGCCTCACGGCCATCATGAGCCTTATCGTTGCTCCGGGCACGGGCTCGCTTTTCTTCGTGCCGATGTTCATCGCTCTCGCGGCGCTCGCAGTCGGCTGCTTCTTCCTCGTGTTCGAGCTTGGTCAGCCGCTCGTGTTCTGGCGAGTGTGGACAACGGCGACGGCAATCATCAAATGGGGCGCAACGCTTCTGGTGATTGCCATGTTCGGCGACATCTTCTGGCTGCTCGGCTATCTGGACGTGCTGCCGCTTGATTGGGGCTTCTTGGGCGCCATCGCGGCCGTGTTCGGCGGCGGCACCCCGGTGTTCGCCACGATCGCCGGCATCGCCGGCTTCGGCATCATGGTGTACACGGGCGTCATGCTCTCGACCCTGAAGGCCCATTCCTTCTGGGCGACCCCGGCGCTGCCCGTGCTGTTCACCATCTCGGCTCTGTCCACCGCGTGCGCCGCTATCGCGCTCTCGCTCGGCATCTTCGCCGTGCCGACCATCGCAAACCTGCTCACCATCGAGGTTATCCACGAGATCATTCACATCGTGGACATCATCCTCGTGTGCGCCGAGATCACGGTTCTGCTCATCATGATTCTCTCCTTCCTGGGCGCCGGCAACGTCACCCAGAAGGCAGTTGCCCGTCGCTGGGTGAAGGGCAAGACCGCCCCGCTGTTCTGGCTCGGTATGATCGGCTGCGGTTTGGTCATCCCGTTCTTCCTGTACGCCTTCGGCGCCGACTCCGCGGCTTCCACCGTGGTGGCTCCCGTCCTCGTGCTCTGCGGCGGCCTGCTGCTCCGTTATCTCTGCGTGTACTCCGACGAGCGCGCCGAGATTCCGGGCGAGAACCGCTACTACAACCGCACGGCCGATCCCCATGCGGAGTTCGTCGAGCATTGGACCTACGGCGAGAACATGTACTAAGTTCTCGGACGTTTCCCAGGCTGCATAGCTTGGGTGCTTGATCGAGCATGCTGCGAACCCGACCTTTGCACAAGGTCGGGTTCGCCTTGTATCAAGAGCAGTTTTTCGACATGAGGGCGAAGGCGTAAGGGCCGTCGCATTCATGAGGGAAAACTCTGCCGATGGCAGGGGTGCGAGGAGAGGAAGCCCCATGGGTCCTTACACATTCGAAGATGCCCTGACGGGAAGCGCGATTTCGTGCGACTACCCCGGGTTGCAGGCGCTTATGGTCGAGCAGGCGGGAAGTCCCAAGGAGTGCGCGTCGCTGTTCTTCCCGGGCTGCTCGCTTATCAACTACGGCTTGCCGCTCGTGCAGTCGGTGTACGACCTTTTGAAAGCGGCAGGCGAGGTTGAGGGCGTCTCGCTTCTATGCTGCGGGAAGATTCTGCAGTACGAGCCCGATGGCCCGGCGCAACGGCGCGCGTTCGAAGGCGAGCTCGTCGAGCAGGTAATCGCTCGCGGCGTCACGCGCATCGTTGCCGCGTGCCCGAACTGCGTGCTCGCGCTTCGCGGCGCGCTCGCCCGCGACGAGCGCACGAGCTCGATTGAGATCGTGCCGCTTCCGAAGCTGCTCGCCGAGATGGGCTATCGCGTCGATGCCGACGTGGCGCGCGACATGCTCAAGCGCGAGCTTGCGTGGCTTCACTCCGACTGGTACGACGAGGCGGGTAACCCCACCGAGGCATGCGAGGCACCCGAGCAGCTTCTGTTCATGCCGCACGATTCCTGTCCCGACAGGAAGACGGGTGAGTTCGCCGACGGACTGCGCGCGCTCATGCCACCCGAGCTCATTGTCGAGGGCGAGAAGGTGCGCAAGCGCTCGGTGTGCTGCGGCTCGCTCGCCCGCGCCGCCGGCAAAACCGAGGTTGCCGACCGTCAGGCGAAAGAGCACGGCGAGGATGCCGTCGGGTTGGGCGCCGCGGCCATCGTCACGGCATGTGTGAGCTGCACGTTCCAGCTCATGATGGCGCAGCGGAAGGTGCCTGTATTCCATTATCTGGAGTTGCTCTTCAACTGGCGCATCGACTGGTATCATGCCGATGCCTACATGAAATTACGTTTTCTATTCGACGATTCGCTCGGTGTTGCGAAGGAAGCGCAGGGCGCGAGGAGTTTCGTCGGTCTCGGCGGCGAGGGAGCCGCGAAGGAGGAAGCCTAGATGCGCGAGGTGCGCAAAACGAACTGCCATTTCTGCGGATACCTGTGCGCGTTTTTCGCGACGGTGGAAGACGGGCGCGTCGTCGACCTTGAGCCCGATTCGTCGCGCTACCCTTACGACCCGAAGGTGCTTGCGGGATGCCGCCGCTGGAAGATGAACCTCGACGTGCTCGACGGGGACGACCGCGTGAACTATCCGCTTCGGCGCAAAGGCGCGCGAGGGGCGAACAATTGGGAACGCGTGAGCTGGGACGATGCGCTCGACGACATCGCAGGGCGACTCGCTAAGCTGCGCGAGGAGTACGGCTCGGAGACGCTCGCGTCGATGATCGGCGGCCCACACGCGTCGTTCTGGCCGCTCCATCGCTTCATGAACATGTTCGGCTCGCCGAACAACATGGGCATCGGGCAGATTTGCTGGAACCCGCGCATCTGGATGGACACGCTCACGTTCGGGTGGACCATCGAGGCCGACATCAACGACGAGACGGAATGCGTCTTCATCTGGGGAACGAACCCTGCCGAGTCGGACAATTCGCTGTGGTGGCAGTCGATTCGGCGTCTTGGGAAATCGGACACGCCGCTTGTGGTGATCGATCCGCGCTATACCAAGACCGCGTCGTGCGCCGATCTGTGGATCGCGCCGAAGACGGGGACCGACTGCGCGCTCGCGCTTGGCTTCGCGAACGTGATCATCGCTGAAGACCTCTACGACCACGACTTCGTTGAGAACTGGTGCCATGGCTTCGACGAGTTCGCCGCCCATGTGGCGCGTTACACGCCGGAACACGTCGCCGAGTTCTGCGGTGTTTCGGCTGACGACGTGCGAACGGCGGCGCGCTGGTTCGGGCGTGCCCAGGCGGCGGCGCTCGTGTCGGGGCGCGGCATCGACCAGTCGGGCCGCAATGTGGCGCCCACGCACCGCGCGATTTGCTGTTTGCGCGCTATCACGGGCAACGTCGACAGACCCGGCGCCTGCATCATCACCGAGATGAGCGACTTCACCACCGAAGTCGAGCTCGAGATGACCGACGAGATGGCACCCGAGCATAAGTCGCGCTGCTTGAACACGCCCTACACGCCGCTTCAATGCTACGAGGGCTACGCCAAGGTGCAGAAGGTAACGGAACGCCTGGGATGTCGCCTCCCGACGCGTTACATGACCTCGGCTCATCCCGACCTGGTGCTTCATGCCATGGAGACGGGCGAACCCTACCCGGTGCGCGCGCTCATCGTGAACGCGACGAACCCGCTGCTCACCTATGCCGACACGCACCGCGTGTTCGACGCGCTCATGGGGCTCGACCTTATCGTGGTGATTGACTACTACCTGACGCCGACGGCCTCCATCGCCGACTTCGTCCTGCCCTGCGCAGGTGCGATCGAGCGGCCGCTGTTCCAGCAGCACGGCGGCGTCGCGAACATCGCCTACGGCGGCCCGGCGGCGGTCGAGCCGTACTACGAGCGCAAAAGCGACTACGACATCTTCCGCGAGCTGGGGCTTCGCCTGGGGCAAGCAGAGGCATGGCCGCGCGAGACGTTCAAGGACGCGCTCGAGGACGTGCTCGCCCGTGCGGGCATGACCTGGGAAGAATACTGCGAGCGCGGCATGTACTTCCGCCCGCCCGTCCCCTTCAAGTACCTGTATCCCGACGAGTCGGGCAACCCGCGCGGGTTCGCCACCACGACGGGGAAGATCGAGCTCACAAGCGAGATCCTTCCCGATTTCGGCGGCCAGCGCCTGCCCGAACCTGCGCCGTGTCTATCGCTGTGCTCGCAAGAGCTCATCGAGCGTGCGGAAGCGGCGGGCGGGGCGCATCTCGCGATGGTCACGGGTGCGCGCAAGCAGCCCTACAACGCGTCGATGTACTTCAACAACCCGAAGTTTCGCAAGGCGTCGCCGCATCCGGCGGTGGAGCTGTCGCCGGCGACGGCTGCGCGGTTGGGGCTTTCGGCGGGGGATGTGGTCGAGGTGGCCACCGACAAGGGGAGCGCGCGCTTCGTGCTCGAGGTGCGGCAGATGCGCGACGATCTTGCGAGCGTCGATTACGGCTGGTGGCACCCCGAATGGACGCCCGGCGCACCTGATTTCGGCGGCATGTGGGAGTCGAACGTGAACTGCCTCACGACCTGCTCGGTCGCGACGGGCGAGCCCATGATCGGCACCTGGTGGTACAACGCCGTCGATTGCGTGATCACGAAGGCGGATGTGCCGCTTTCCTGGCAGGATGATTCCTACGTGAAGGATGCCGCGGCGGCGAACATGGCGGACGCCAGATAGCCGCGTACGTCCTATAATATGCAGGATGCATTACTGGTGAACGCGCTCGGAATCGAGCGAATATGATACGAAGGAGAGTATTGTGGCAGAGAAAAAGCAAGCGTTGCTCCTGTTCTGCAAGCCGCCCGTCCCGGGCCTGGTGAAGACGCGCCTCACGATTGAACGTGGCGGATTCTTAAGCCCCGAGCAGGCGGCAGAGCTGTTCCGCCGCTGCCTGTACGACGTGAGCGAGATGTGCATGCAGGCGCTGCTGTCGATGCAGGCGGACAACGATGCCCTCGTCGCCGAGGACCCGACGGTCGATAAGATCACCTACGACTTCTTCGTGTCGACCACGCCGGCGGACAACGTCGAGCTTATGCGCGAGACCTACGATGCGCTCGGCAAGTGGCCGATGGAGATCCACTACATCACCGACAAGGGCGCCACGTTCGACGACCACTTCGACGACGCGTTCAAGCAGATTTTCGACATGGGCTATGAGCACATCGTCTCGGTTGGCGGCGACGTTCCCACCATGCCGATCACCCATATCTCCCAGGCGTTCCAGTGGCTGGACTATTTCCAGGACATGGGAACCCCGGGTTTCGTGCAGGCGCCTTGCCAGGAGTGCGGCACGTCGCTTGTCGGCTTCAGCTACAACACGCCAATAAACCATCAGGGCGTGTATTACAACCTCACCGGCAAGCCCGCGCTCGACGCGTACGTGGAGAAGCTTCAGGAGATGGATATTCCCTCGGCGTACTTCACGCCCGTCGCCGACATCGACGAGAAGGTCGACCTTGCGCACGCCGTGTCCTGCATCCGCGCGATCAAGGAAGCCGCGAAGAACCAGACCGAGATTTACGTGCCGCAGCGCGTGCTTGATTGGTGCGACTTCATGAACATTCGCGTTTCCACGCCGCCGAACGACAACCACGACCCGCGTCAGTATATCGACGAGGAGTAGGGGTCGCGGCGGCTTATCAGCCGTCACGCCGGGCCGACGCTGCGCGGCGCTCTGGCGGCACAGCTGGCGCTCCAAAGATTTCTTGCGTACCGAAGTACGCGTCGAAATCTTTTCACGCCAGCTGCACTCGCCGGAACGCCGCTCGCTGACGCTTCGGCGATAGGGGAGATTTCCATCTTTCGCGGCCCGTGGAACGGGCCGTTGTTTCAGACCAGATAGGACGAGCTTTTGCGTACTTTGCATAAAACGGGGGCGCTGTGCCCAACGTGTTTGAAGGAGCTTCCGGCGGAGGTGTACGCCGATGAGGAGGGGGTCGTGTGGATGACGCGCACCTGCCCCGAGCACGGCAAGCTCGACACGCGCATGTGGCCATCTGCCGAGCACTATGAATGGCTGCTCTCCGAGGCGTTCGAGAAGACCAAGCCGCGCAACCCCATCCCCGTGAGGGACAAGTGCCCATTCGGGTGCGGCACGTGCGCGCGCCACGAGCGCCGTGGCACGCTGCTCGAGATTGAGGTCACGCGCAACTGCAACCTTCACTGCCCCGTGTGCTTCATGAGCGCCGAGACCGGCGAGGGCGATCCGACGCTCGACGAGATCTCGGCGATGTACGACGTGATCGCCGATGCCGTGGGAACCGACGGCGCGGTGCAGATCACCGGCGGCGAGCCCACCTGCCGCAAGGACTTGGTCGACATCATCTATATGGGCCGCGAAAAGGGTTTCTGGGGCATTGAAGTCAACACGAACGGTCTGGTCATCGCGAACAAGGAAGGCTATCTTGAAGACCTTGTCGCTGCGGGCCTCACGGGCGTGTACCTCTCCTTCGACGGCCTCACGGGCGACGTGTACAAGGGCACGTGCGGGCGCGACATCCTGGCAACCAAGCTCAAAGTGATCGAGCGCTGCCGCGAGGTGGGCATCCAGGTGGTGCTCTCCGTCGCGGTCGTTTCCGGCCTCAACGATGACCAGCTCGGCGACCTTTTGCGCTTCTCCCTGGAAAACGCCGACGTCGTGGCGGGGCTCGCGCTGCAGCCCGCCTTCACGTCGGGGCGCTTCGACGCCGAGCGCGCGATGCCCATGAGCGCGGGCGACGTCATCTTCGATCTGGCGGCGCAGTCCGACGGCCTTCTGCGCGTGGAGGACATCTGGCCGCTCGGGTGCTCCAACCCGCTGTGCGATACTGGGGTGTTTTTGGTACATGGCGAGCCGCCCGAGGGCGTGTCCGCGCATCCGTCGGGTTTCTATCCGGCGACGCGTGCGATGACGACCGAGGAGTATCGCGAGGGCTACAGCCCCGACAGCCCTCAAGGGTCGGTGTTTCTCGACATTCTTTCCAAGAAGGGCGTCGAGGTGAAAAGCGGCCTGTCGGTCATCATCATGAACTACATGGATGCCGTCTCCATGGACACGCAGCGTCTGCGCGAGTGCTCCATGATGGTGACGGTGCCCGATGGACGCGCGATTCCGTTTTGCTCGTATCACCTGACGGACTCCTCGGGACGACGCGTGTATCCGCCCTGGTGCAAGGAAGAATTGCGGTAGCGAACATGGACACTCAAGATCAGATCGCGCTGTGGGATGCCTCCAACGACGCGAGCGAAACCGTCTATTCGGTAACGAACGATGCGTCGCGTTGCGTGAAGTGCGGCCTGTGCATCGCGTTTTGCCCCTGCAACGTGCTCGAGGCGAACGAGGAAGGCTATCCTTTCGCGGCGCATATCGACAACTGCGTGGGGTGCACCACGTGTGCGGGCAACTGCCCCCAGCGTGCGCTTACCGTCGAATGCGAGGGGGACGCAACGTATGACCCCTTCGCCGACGAGCCGCGCGCCGAGCCGATTGACGCCGAGCTTCACCGGCACTATGCCGAGCTGGAACGCACCATCATGGATAAGCTCGACCTTCGCTGGCGCCCCGTTGCGGTGAGCCTCATCGACAAGGACGAGCTTCTGCCCGACGTCCCCATGCCGTCTGAGAACCTGCGCTTTTGCCAGGCGATGATGGCGGCGCGCCGCGGTGCGAGTATCCTCATGCCGCCGTTTCGCCATTCCTGCCCTGACGGCACGTCGATTTTCGGCATGACGGGCGTTCCCGAGAAGCTCGCGACGGGCGAGATTTACGTGCTCTTCCACAAGGTGGTGAACGCGGAGGCCGCTGCGCGCATGGTGCGTGAGCGCCCGACGCTTCCGCCGCATAGCCGCCGCGCCACCTACGTGGCGCCGCTTTCGAAGACGGTGCGCAAGCCCGAGGTGGTCGTGTTCACGGGCACGCCCGAGCAGATGATGTGGCTGTGCATGTCGATGAGCTACTACAGCGGCCACCGCTTCGATTTCCATGCATCGGGCTTCAACTCGATGTGCGTGGAGGCGGTGCTGTACCCCCTGATGAAGGAGGAACCAAACATCACGTTCGGGTGCTACGGCTGCCGCGCGGCGACCGACATCGGCGAGGACATGATGTTCATGGGCGTACCGACCGATCGCTTGGAAACGGTGGCGCAGGGGCTAACCGAGCTTTCGCTGAAGGCTATCCCTCACTCGCGCATGAAGATCTACGTGCCGCCTATCATGTAGCATAAGGCCAGTTCATGAGTGATTTGTTTACGTTGCGACCGGCCTGCGAGGGCGACTGGGAACTCATCAACTACTATGCATATCGCGAGGGGATGGACGCCATCCCCTCGCTTGAGAACGTCACCGTCGCGGCGAACGGGGACGACGACTGCGTGGGTTTTTGCCGCCTCGCGTTTAGCGAAGCGGGAATCGCGCACGTGAATCCGGTCGTGATTAACGAGCAGTGGAGGGGCTATGGAGTCGGCCGCGCGCTCATCGACGACGCGCGCGCACGCTACGGCGAGATTCGCCTTGTGGCGCGCGGGGGGTCGATTGGGTTTTATCGAGCTCTAGGATTTTCTGAGATTCCCTGGGACGAAATCGCCCCGGGCGTCACGGAGGAGTGCGACGGCTGCCCGCTTATCGAGGAATGTGGGCCCCTGCCCATGGGGTGGAAGCGCCCCCGCGCGTAGGACGGGCGGAGCGCTCGACTCACGTAATAAGAAGGCCTCACTGCCTTGACGGGCGGCGAGGCCTTTGCGGTTTGCTGGAAGTTTCTCTACAGCACGCGGTCGGCGGCGTAGGTTCCGTGCTGAACGCAGAGGAGCACATCATGGGGGATGAGTTGGCCTTTCGCATCGCGTTGGCAATCGATGTGAGCCTCGTCCACGCGACAGATGGCGAGTAGGTGGTCACCCGTTTCCTGGATGCTTTCCACTTCGCAAACGGTCCACGAATACGCCATCTCGGGCACGGGGACGGCCGCCCCGTTTTGTGCGGTTGCCATGAAATGCGCGACATGCGCACCCTTGTTGACCTTGTTTCCCGAGGTGGTGCCGCAGTATTCCGCGAGCTCGATCGCCTCTTGCGCGGCGGGAAGCGTCGTGATCGAACATGCGTGCACCTGTTTGATGAGCTGCATGGTCCGCGACTTTTCGCGAAGGGCGAACGCGAGCATGGGCGGCGTGTGGGAGAGCGGCGTCACCCAGATGACAGTGGCGAAGCAGGCTTCGCCGTCCGTGCCGGCGGCGCCGATGACGGCCATGGGGCGCGGGTCTTGCAATGCGGCGACGTCGCGGCCGTCCACCGCGGGGAAGTTTTGCGCGCACCATGCGCAAGGCTCGCTCATGAAAGCTCCTTTTCCCAGGTAAGAGGCGTATCTAGGGACGCTCTTGCGATCGGGGGCTCATCGTCGCGAGCGAACCGAACGCGAGTGCTAGTGCGAGCAGACCGGCGCGTCGGGCAGCTCGATATCGAGCGCGTCCGCCGCGTCCTTGCGAAGCTCCTCGAGCGTGAGCTCGTAGCAGGCGAGCGCGTCGATCCAGCGGCGCAGGCAGCGACGGCCCTTCTCTGTGAGCTTGAACAGGCGTTTTGCGGAACCTTCGACGGGGGTTTCCCATTCAGAGGTTACAAGCCCCGATTCCTCCATGCGCTTGAGCGCGCGATACACACCCGTCGCGTCGGGCTTTTTGCCGCCGAACATCGGGGAGCTTGCCGCTTGCTGGACGATGATGTAGCCATGAAGCGGGGTATCCGATTGGGCGAGCAGGGTGAGAATGGTGGGTTGGGAAAGACGATTGAGCGATTTGCCCAGCTCGGCGCATTCCTTCAAGTCGTCATCCGACTTTGGATGGCAGCTGCTCCACATAATGCAGGACCTCTTTCGTACAAATACACGTCTGAAACGATATCTATTATCGCGCAAGCAGTGCTTCTTTGCGAATAAATGCGAAAAGAAAATGGAGGGCGTGCTGCGCTGCGTGTTTTATCGTGTTACAGTTTTATAATTCGTAACACCATCAGATGAGGACAGTACGGCGGGAACGTCTTCCCGCTGAACCGATAGGGGAGGAGAGGCGCATGGCGAGCGTAACGAGAAGGCAGTTCACCAAACTTGTGGGAGCAGGCGCGCTCGCGCTCGTGGCACCCGCCGCTCTTTCGGCGTGCTCGGGCGAGGAGAAGGCTGACGACTCGAAGGGCTCGGCGAGCTCGTCTTCTCCCGCCGCGGGCGATACCAAACAGGTGGTCGTCACGATGCCGACCACATCCGAGCCTTCCGCGGGCTTCGACCCGCTCGCGTCGTGGGGATGCGGCGAGCACGCGCACGAGCCGCTCATCCAATCGACGCTTATTACCACCACGGCGCAGATGGGCTTCGAAAACGACCTGGCTACGGCGTACGAATGCTCGGACGACGGCCTGACGTGGACATTCACCATCCGCGATGACGTGAAATTCAGCGATGGCGTAAGGCTTGCCGCGTCGGATGTGGCCTTCACCATAAACAGCATCGTGGGATCTGCGGCGTCGGAGTGCGATCTGTCCATGGTGAGCAAGGCCGAGGCGCCCGACGACACCACGGTCGTGATTTCACTCGTGAAGCCCTTCAATGCGCTTCTGTACACGCTTGCCGTCGTGGGTATCGTGCCGGAGCATGCTTACGGCACGAACTACGGCAGCGCGCCCATCGGCAGCGGCCGCTATCTGCTCGAGCAGTGGGATCGTGGCCAGCAGGCTATCTTTAAAGCGAACCCCGGCTATTACGGTAAGGCTCCTAAGATCGAGCGCCTCATCGTGCTGTTCCAGGACGAAGATGCCTCGCTCGCGTCGGCGAAGGCGGGGCAGGCGGATGTCGCCTACACCTCCGCCACATTCGCCGACAGGCAGCCTTTAGGCTTCGACCTTTTGAACTGCACGTCGGTCGACTCGCGCGGAATCTCGCTTCCCTCTATCGAGCCGGGCGGCACGAGGCGCGACGGCACCAACGACTACCCGTGCGGCAACGCGGTGACCTGCGATGTTGCCGTGCGCCATGCCATCAACCTCGGCGTCGACCGTGCCCAGCTCATCGAGCATGTGCTCTCGGGGTACGGCGAGGTCGCCTACAGCGTGGGCGACGGCATGCCATGGATTTCCGACGACATGAGATGCGGGACGGACGTCGCTGCGGCATGCAAGCTGCTCGACGAGGCCGGTTGGGCTGTGGGCGCAGACGGAATTCGTCAGAAGGGCGACGTGCGCGCCGAGCTCACGCTGTACTACTCGGCGAGCGACACGGTGCGTCAGGCCATCGCGCAGGAGTTCACAAGCCAGATGAAGGGCCTTGGCATCGCGATCACCCCCAAGGGCGAAAGTTGGGATGAAATCTACAAGCACGAGTTCAGCGACCTCGTCGTGTGGGGCTGGGGGTCGAATTCTCCCATCGAGTTTTACAACCTGACGTATTCCAAGGGTGTCGGCAACTACGCGTGTTACGAGAGTGCGCAGGTCGACAGTTATTTGGACGCGGCGCTCGCCGCGCAGACGACCGAGGAGTCTAACGAGCTGTACAAGAAGGCCCAATGGGATGGCTCGCAGGGCATAGCGCCCCAGGGCGCGGCGACGTGGGTGTGGTTCGCCAACGTCGACCACCTGTACTTCGTGAACGAGGGTCTCAAGGTCGCCGAGCAGAAGCCGCATCCCCACGGCCACGGCTGGAGCATCGTGAACAACGTTGACGAATGGGAATGGGCGTAAAGGCGCGCAGCGCGCCCGCTTTCGCCAAATGATTGATGGCCCGTTTCGTCGCTGACAACATCGCCCGCTTTCTGCTGCTTTTGCTCGCGGTGAGTTTCGTCGTGTTCGCACTTGTCGCCCTCTCTCCCATCGACCCTGTTCAGGCGAACGTCGGACAGGCGGCGTACCTCAACATGACCGAGGCGAAGCGCGCACAGCTCGCCGAGCATTGGGGTGCGAACACGCCGCTTCTCGAGCGCTATGCAAGCTGGCTCGGAAGCCTTTTGCAGGGGGATGCGGGAATATCGCTGCGCTTCAACGCGCCGGTGGCGGAGGTGATCGCCCATCGCGCGGCGAGCTCGCTCGCCCTTATGGCGATCGCGTGGATCGCAAGCGGCGCGATCGGGTTTGCCCTCGGGGTCGCGGCGGGCGTGCTGCGCGGGAGCGTTCTCGATCGCGCGGTACGGGCCTATTGCTACGTCCTCGCGGCAACGCCGGCGTTTTGGGTCGGTCTTGTGCTCCTCACCGTTTTTGCAGTTGAGCTGGGGTGGTTCCCGCTCGGCTTCTCGGTTCCCGTGGGTGTTGCGGCGTCGGATGTCACTCTGGCGGACTCGATTCACCACATCGTGCTGCCCGCGCTCACGCTCTCGATCGTCGGCGTCGCGAACATCGCCCTGCACACGCGTGAGAAGGCGATCGACGTGATGGAAAGCGAGTATGTCCGTTTCGCGCGCGCCCGCGGGGAGAGCGGGGGGCAAGTGGTTTTCCGCCATGTGCTGCGCAATGTGTCGCTGCCGGCGCTCACGCTGCAGTTCTCGCTCATCTCGGAGATTTTCGGCGGATCAGTCCTGGTTGAGCAGGTGTTTTCCTATCCTGGCCTGGGACAGGCCGCCGTGACGGCGGGCTTGGGGGGCGATGCGGCGCTGCTCGCGGGCATTGCCCTAGTGTCTGCCGCGCTCGTGTTCGGCGGCAACTTGACGGCGAATGTGCTCTACGCCGTCGTCGATCCGCGCACGAGGCGGCAGGGTTCGTCGACGCGTAGAGGGAGGGGGCAGTATGCGTAGCGATCGGTTCGCGGCAGAGACCGATGCCGCCTGCTCGTCTGCGGCTGCGGTGTCTGCGGGGCGCGAGGGCGGCGCGGGCGCACCCCGTGTGCTTCACCGTTCGAGGCGCGCTCGCGTGGCGAATCGCAAGGTCGCGCTCGCCGCCTGCGTGCTTTCGGTTTGCGCGCTCGTTGCGGTGGTTGCGGCGGGGCTTGCGGTCTACGACAGCGCCACGGAGGTGGATTTCGCGTCGAAGAACATGGCACCGTGCCTTACGCACCCCTTCGGCACCGACTGGATGGGGCGCGACATGCTTTTGCGCACGCTTTCCGGCCTGTCGACGAGCGTGCTCGTCGGCCTTGCGGCGGCGGCGTTCTCCTCGGTGGTCGCGCTTGCGCTCGCCGTTGCCGCGGCGCTCGGCGGCAAGCGCGCCGATGCCGTGGTAACGTGGGTGATCGACCTTGTCATGGGCGTGCCGCATATTGTGTTGCTCATCCTGATATCGTTCGCGCTCGGCAAGGGGTTCTGGGGCGTCACGGTCGGCATCGCGCTCACGCACTGGCCGAGCTTAACGCGCGTCCTGCGCGCCGAGATCATGCAGTGCCGCGAGTCGACCTACGTCGCGGTGGCGCGCAAGCTGGGGAAAAGCCCCGCGCGCATCGCGGCGACCCATATCGTGCCCTTCGTCTTCCCGCAGTTTCTCGTGGGGCTCATCCTGCTGTTTCCCCACGCCATTCTGCACGAGGCGGCGATTACGTTCCTCGGGTTCGGCCTGCCGCCCGAGCAGCCCGCCATCGGCGTCATCCTAAGCGAGGCGATGGGGTATCTCTCGGCGGGAATGTGGTGGCTCGCGGTGTTCCCGGGGCTTGCACTCGTCGCGTGCGTGCTTCTGTTCGACGTGGCCGGGTCGAGTCTGCGCATGCTTGTCGACCCCCATACGGCGCAGCGGTAGGGTGGTTCGCAAATATGGAGGAACCTATGCAATTACGGGAACAGGAGCGGGAAGGCGCTTCTCTCGCCGCTCACGAGGCGTTAAGCCATGCGAGCGCCGAGCGGCACCATCACCATACGCATGCGGCCTCGTCGCGCCACGATGCGGGGCATCATTTGCTGCAGGTCGAGCACCTGAGCGTGTCGTTTCAGATGTACGACGACTCGGAGTCGTTTTTCGGGGCGGCCAAGCGGCGAGTGCCCGTCATCGACGATTTGGACATCTCGGTCCACGCGGGCGAGATCATCGCGGTGGTGGGCGCGTCGGGATCGGGCAAGACCCTGCTCGCCGATAGCGTGATGGGGCTGTTCGAGCCCAATTCCGAGGTTTCGGGAAACATCTGGTTCGACGGCGTTTTGCAGGATGCCGCCTCGCTTGCCGCCCTGCGCGGTCGCGGAATCGCGCTCGTGCCGCAGTCCGTCTCATCGCTCGATCCGCTCATGAAGGTGGGCCGCCAGGTTGAAGGCGCGCATCCGCGAAGGGAGCGTGCCCGCCGCCGCGCACGCAGGCGGGAGCTTTTCGCGCGCTATGACCTGGCTGAAGAGGTCGCCTGCCTCTATCCGCACGAGCTTTCGGGCGGCATGGCGCGCCGCGTGCTTCTGTGCTCGGCGCTTATGGAGGACCCGAAACTTATCGTTGCCGACGAGCCTACGCCGGGGCTCGACTTGGACCTGGCCGTCCGTGCGCTCGACGACTTCCGCGCCTTCGCCGACTCGGGCGGCGGCGTGCTGCTCATCACGCACGACATCGAGCTCGCGCTCGCCGTCGCCGACCGCGTGGCTGTTTTCCGCGACGGCACCGTGGTGGAGGAAACGGCAGTGGAAAACTTCGCGTCTCCCGACACGCTCGAACACCCCTTCTCGCGTGCGCTGTGGCATGCGCTGCCCGACCATGGATTCCGAGGGGAAGGCGGATACGCGCTCGGGGTCGAGGCGCCTGAGGGCGAGGCGTTGTCGCCGCGGGAACCCGGGTGTCAGATGCCGCTTCCCGTCGTCCGCGAGGGCGTGCACGCCCGTGCGGACAGGCCGCTCGAAGGCGAGGTGCGCTCATGCTAGAGGCGCGCGGTATCTCGTTCGGCTATGGCAGCCGCATGCTGTATGAGAACTTCAACTTCGCCGTATCGCCTGGTGAACGTATTGCCTTGTGCGCGCCTTCGGGATTTGGCAAGACGACGCTGTGCCGTATTCTCTCGGGGTACGAAACGCCGTGGGCGGGCGAGGTGCGCATCGACGGCGAGCCGCTTCCCACCCGCAGGGCATGCCCGGTGCAGCTCGTGTCGCAGCACCCCGAGCTCGCCGTCGACCCGCGGCTTCGCATGCGCGAGGTGCTTCGCGAGGCGGGTAGCGTCCCCGAGCGCGTCGTTTTGGGCCTCGGGATCCAAGAGCGGTGGAAGGCGCGCTATCCCCATGAGCTTTCCGGCGGCGAGCTGCAGCGCTTCTGCATCGCCCGCGCGCTCGCGGCGAACCCGCGATACCTCATCGCCGACGAGATTTCCACGATGCTCGACGCGCTCACCCAAGCGCAGATCTGGCATTTCCTGCTCGACGAATGCGAGCGGCGGCAGATGGGCCTTGTCTTCGTGTCGCATTCCCCGTCGCTTACCGCGCGCATTGCGACGCGTGCGATCGATCTTGCCGATTGCGCGCTCGGCGGCTGATTTTCCGGTTTGGCGGGTGCGGTTGCGCGTGGGCGTTGCGCCTGGTCTACAATACGCTAGGAAAACAGCGCCGCTCGCGCTTGACGACAAGGAGACCTGCATATGTGCGGAATCGTTGGCTACACTGGCAAAAACCCTGCTCAGGGCATTCTCATCAAAGGGCTGACGCGGCTTGAATACCGCGGCTACGACTCCGCCGGCGTCGCCGTGCAGGAGGGCGGCGAGCTCGAGGTCATCCACCGCAAGGGCAAGGTCGCAAGCCTTGAGCACACGCTTTCCCACTTCGATTTCCAAGGTACCTGCGGAATCGGGCATACGCGTTGGGCAACGCATGGCAAACCGAGCGAGGCGAACGCGCATCCGCACACGTCGTGCGGCGGGCATATCGCCGTCGTGCACAACGGCATTATCGAGAACTTCGCCGAGCTGCGTGAAGAGCTTGAAGGCCGCGGGCACACCTTCACGAGCGAGACCGACACCGAGGTCGTCGCCCATCTTCTCGAGGAGGCTTACGAGGGCGATCTTGTCGCCGCGCTGCGCGAGACGTGTTCGCATATCGTGGGCGCCTACGGCCTGGCCGCCGTCTGCGATATGGAGCCTGGCGTCATCGCGGTGACGCGCAAGGATTCGCCGATTGTCATCGGCCAGGGCGAAGACGGCGCCTACGTCGCCTCCGACATGATCGCCATGATCGATGCCACGCGCGACGTCGTCATCTTAGGCGACGGCGAGTACGCGCGCCTGACGCCTTCCGGCATCGAGTACACCGACGAAGCGGGGCGCGCCGTTTCCCCGACGGTGACGCATGTCGATTGGGATGTTGACTTGGCCGAAAAGGGCGGCTACCCCGACTTTATGCTGAAGGAGATCCACGAGCAGCCGCGTGTCATCCGCGATACGCTCGCCGGACGGCTCGTGAACGGCGCGCTTTCCATCGACGAGCTCGACTTGACGCCCGAGGAGCTCAACCTCATCGACCGCGTGTACGTCATCGCGTGCGGCACGAGCTATCACGCGGGCCTCATCGCGAAGAACCTCATCGAAGGTTGGGCGCGCATTCCAACCGAATGCGAGGTCGCAAGCGAGTTTCGCTACCGCAACCCCATCATCACTCCGACGACGCTCGTGGTCGCGGTGTCGCAGTCGGGCGAGACGGCCGATACGCTCGCGGCCATTCGTGACGCGCGCGTGAAGGGCGCCCGCGTGTTCGGCATCACGAACGTGGTGGGAAGCCCTGTGGCGCGCGAGTCCGACGGCGTCATCTACACGAAGGCAAACAAGGAAATCGCCGTGGCGTCCACGAAGTCGTTTTTGGGCCAGGTGGTGAGCCTGACGCTTCTCGCGATGCTGCTCGCGCAGGCGAAGGGCAAGCTGCGCATGAACCAGATTCGCCTTTTGTTCCGCGAGCTGGCGGACACCGCCGAGCAGGTCGAGCGCATTCTCGCCGAGTGCAAGCCCGCAATCGAGGAGGCCGCGCGCGCATGCAAGGACGCGCACGACGCGCTCTTCATCGGACGCGGCATGGGCGCCGCCATCAGCTACGAAGGCGCGCTCAAGCTGAAGGAGATCAGCTATCTGCATGCCGAGGCGTATCCTGCCGGCGAAATGAAACATGGCCCGATTGCGCTCATCGACGAGGGATTCCCCGTCATCGCCATTGCGACGAAGAGCCCGGTGTACGACAAAGTGGTTTCCAATCTGCAGGAAAGCAAGGCGCGCGGGGCGATGGTCGTCGCCGTGGCAACCGAAGGCGACGAGGACATCAAACAGCATGCCGACCACGTGATTTACATCCCCAAGGTGCGCGACGCGTTTTCCGCCATCACGGCGAGCGTGCCGTTGCAGCTGTTCGCCCGCGCCATCGCCGTCGAGCGCGGGTGCGACGTCGACCAGCCGCGCAACCTCGCGAAGAGCGTGACGGTGGAATAGGGAAACGGAGCTTGGTGTCTATGCGGAAAGAGGAGACCGTTCGCGCAGTTGAGAACGCCGCTGCTGCGTCGCTTCCCATCGATGGGGCGGTCGGTTTGGGCGTCGATATCGTGGAAATCGCCCGCATGAAGAAGATTCTGGAGCGCTCCCCGTCGTTCGCGCGCAAGGTGTTCTCCTGCGAGGAGTGCTGCTACTGCGAGGACACGGCCACGCCCGAGGTTCATTTCGCCACGCGCTTCGCGGCGAAGGAAGCCGTGGTGAAGGCGCTCGGCACTGGTTTCACGCGCGGAATCGGCGTGCGCGACATCGAAGTGAAGCGCACATCGAAGGGCCGCCCCTACGTGGTGCTGTCGGGGCGTGCGAAGCAGGTGGCGCGCGAGCTGGGCGTTCGCGAGCTTCCCATCTCGCTTTCCTACACGCACACCGATGCGGTAGCATGCGCCTTGGCGATTACGGAGGATTCCCAGAGGGCGGCCGCGGAACGCGTCGATCAGAAGGCCGAGCTCGCGAAGCGCTTCAAGGAGGCGCGCTCCCTGCTCGACGAGATCGACGCCCCCGCCGAGGAAGAAAGCAATCAGCCCGAGTAGTTGAGGACGCGGGGTTTTTCTGACAGATGGATCGAATGGCTCGAGGGTCGCAGCTCTGGAGGGGGCAGGCAGGCAAGCAGGCGGGCAAGCGGGCAGGCGGTTCCCCCTGCTTGCCTTATCTTTACTCGCTAGCCTTGCGCTTCGACCCCCTGTTTTCGTCTCCCATCTCGTCTTTCGACGCTTCCCGCTTGTCGCCTATGCTTCGACTCCTCGTTTCCACCGCGTTTTCCTATTTAGAAGGAACCTAACTGTACAGGATTGACGAAAAGTTGTGGATTTCCTTCACGAATCGATTGTGCGGGAGCTTATTTTTCCCTAAATCGCGTCGAATTGTGGAAAAACACGCGTCGAAGGGCGGCGAACTGTCCCATTTTCGGTACAGCAACATAATTTCTACACAAAGAACTGTCATTTTCGTACAGCAAACAGAGGCGCGATCAGTTGCTTGCGCAATTCGATCTGCTTCTTGCGAAAATCGTTGTCGCGCGGATGAATCCGGTGGTGCAGCTGCCTCGCGAGCACGCGCGCGACCTTGTCGAGGGCGACGAGGTCGTTGAATTGCCGTCGCGTCACGCAGATCTCGGTGATTCCGAGGTGGGTGAAGATGCTGCGTCGTTGCGCGTCGCGTGCAATGCGGGTCGACGCCGTGTGCCACTCGTCGCTGTCGTATTCGACGGCGATTTTCGCCTGGCGCCAGAGCAAATCGGGGGAGAGATATTGCTTGCCGGCGAGTCTTTTCGTCCTTTCATCGAGTTTGACGACGGCATTGAGCTCGGGATGGGGGAACCCGTACCCGCCGAGGCGATAGGGAAGGCATAGATGCAGCACGAGCGCGGTCTCCCTTGGCGATGCGGCGTTCTCCATGATATGAGGCGCGAGCCGCCGCGTGCATTTCGCGCCGCGAAGGCGTGCCATGTGGGTGATTGCCTGGTTGATTTTCATGGGCGTGGTCAGGGGAAATGCATCGCTGTCGACGCTTCGGTACGTTCCGCAGAGCGCAAAGGCGACCCGAAGGAATTCGGCGTCGCTCAAGCTTGGGGCCGACTGGATGAGCGCGAATTCGGGTGAACAGACGAAAACGTTCGGCGCCGCGCGATGGAAATCCGTCGGCGCGAGCTCGAGAGAGGTCGTGTGGAGTGCGACGGCTCGCGAGTCCTTCACGGCATGATGCGACTTGCCGAGAAGATGGAGCCTTTCGTTTTGGCGCTCTTCCGGAAGGATGCTTACGGCACGTGCAATCTGTGCTTCGCGAAGCGGGAAGGTCGGCTGCGGCATGCCATCGGCGCACAGCGTGCGCATGTCTGGGCCGCCGGGGTGCGAAAGCCAGTAGTGAAGCGCCGATATGTGACAGACGACAACATCCATGGGCGGATTGTATCAGTGCATTCGCGCAGGTGGAGACGGGAAGTTAAAAATTAGTGCGCTACCTTATAAATAGTAAGTTTAACGGGTAGGATTGCCGCGAGGCTGCCGAATCGTTGCCGAGGGGTTGGCGGTTTCAGCTGAGTGTTGTGGGGGATGCGCGGAACTTGGCCGTGGGCATGCTGGGCTTTCGCTGCCATATGCGCGCCGCTTTCCGCGTCGTCGTGGTGCCCTCGTTGCCCGCAGCGACCCCGCCGCACCCCTGCTGCCTGCAGATCCGCACGCTATTCTCTCCCGCGCTCCCGTCGCTCAATGCGCTCTGCTCCGCTGTGCCCTCTGCTATTCCTTCCCGACACCACGCCGCATTCTCGCCGGGCATGCGGTGCGCGCTCTTCGAACTTGCCGCTAAGTTCGCGCGCTCGCTGCCGAACGGGGCTATACTCGATAGGTGCGCAGCGTATGCGCGTGGCGACATGCCGCGTCGAAAAAGCCACCGCCGCCCCGCTTCGGGCTTGCGCTTGGCGAAAGGAGCCTTCGATGATTGCCTGGAAATATTCGGATGCGAAGCTTTGCGGCCTTCTCCCCGAGCTTGCGCAGGACGCCAACAAGTACACGCGCGGGAAGGTGACGATCGTTGCCGGGTGCTCGCGCTATCCTGGTGCCGCCGCACTCGCTGCCGTGGCGTCTCAGCGTATGGGCGCGGGCTACACCGAGGTCGTCTGCGCGCCGAAGTCGGTCGACGTCGTTCGCGCTGCGAGCCCCTCGCTCGTCGCGCGCTCGTGGAAGCGCCTTTCTCCCGACGATTTCCCGCCTGCGCGCGCGGGCCATCCTGTGGCCTATGTGCTCGGTCCCGGCTTCGACGCGGCGAGCAAAACGTGTCGCGATGTGGCGTATGCCGTGCTTGAGGCGGCGCGCGGCCCGCTCGTGGTCGACGGGGGCGCGCTTGCCACGCTTGCCACGAAGAAGGGCCGCAAGCTTGCCCGCGAGCGATTCGAGTCGGGGCGCGAAACGGTCGTCACGCCCCATGCGGGCGAGGCGGCGCGGATGTGCGCGCCCTTCGACTTCCCGGCCGACGACGCAAGCGAGACCGCGCGGTTGATATCTCTTGCCTATGGTGTGACTGCGCTGGTCAAGGGGCCGAAAAGCTTCATCTCCGACGGCGAGGCGGTCGCGGTCATGAATGAGGGGACACCTGCGCTCGCAAAGGCGGGCACGGGGGACGTGCTCGCGGGTATGGTTGGCTCGCTGCTCGCGCAGGGGGTGGGGCCCCTCGATGCGTGTGTGCTCGCGGCGACGCTGCACGCGCGTGCGGGCAGGCTTGCGGCTGCGGAGCTCTCCGAGCGCTGCGTCGTGGCGGAGGATCTGCCGCGCTTTCTTCCCCTGGCGATTCGAGAAATGGAGGCGAAGGGTGCGGATTATTCACCAAATGGGTATTAGCGATTCCCACAGCGCCGCACACGGCGTAAAATAATGGCATGAACGGCTGTTGCTCAGGGTCCTTACATCTCAGCGAGCACAGCGCGGCGCAGCGCGAAAGCGCGGCAACCAGATAAGGCTCGCGGGCTTCCCGCGCGCGTAACGACAACGAAGGAAGGCGATTGCTATGGCGGGATCGAAACGTCACGATTGGGGACTCATTGTCGCAGGAGCACTTCTTGTGATTTTAGCCCTGTTCATCACCTTGTTCCCAGGGCTTACGCTCGCAACGATCACGGCGATTTTGGGTGCGGGCTTCCTTTTAAGCGGCATCCTCGACGCGGTGGGCTACGTACGTCTGAAGGGAACGACGGTTGCGTCGCCTTCCCCGTGGATGATCGTGTACGCGATTCTCGACATCATCATCGGTGTGATGCTTCTGCTCCATCCGTTCGTGTTCTCGGGCGTTGTTTCGTGGCTTGTGGGCATCTTCGTCGTGGCGTTCGGCGTCATCGAGGTCGTCGGCGCGGTTCAGCTGCGCAAGTTCAACATGCCAATGTGGGGCTGGATGGTGTTCTCGGGCATCGTGGACATCCTGTGCGGCGTGGTGTTCTTCGTCTACCCGGCGATGCTCGCTGTTTTCTTGGCGGTATTTGTCATTATGCGTGGCGTTTCCCTTATCATGTACGGATGGCGCGCCGACAGCGTGCTCATGTAGCGTCGCCCCGGCGGGCGGGCGCATAGCGAAATGGTATCAGGCCCCGGCATGCCCGGGGCCTTGTTCGTGAAGGGGACGGATATGCCCGAAGAGCAACAGAATCTGTTCAGCGGCGATGAATTGGCTGCTCAGGCAACCGATCCGGCAGCGCGTATCGAGGCGCTCCGCCGCGAGATCGAGCACAACAGCTATCTCTATTACTCCCTCGATGCGCCCGCGATCTCCGACGGCGCGTTCGACTCGCTCATGCACGAGCTGCGCGCGCTCGAGGCGCAGCATCCGGAACTCATCGACCCGTCGAGCCCGACCCAGCGCGTGGGCGGCTACGTCGGCGATCAGTTCGCACCCATCCAGCACGAGCGTCGCATGTACTCGCTCGATGACGCCATGGACGCAGGTGAGCTCGACGAGTGGCTCGGTCGCGTGGAGGACTTCTTCGGCGAGATCCCCCCGCTTGTGTGCGAGCTGAAGATCGATGGCTCCTCTGTCGCCTTCACCTTCGAGAACGGGCGCCTTCTGAAGGCGGCGACGCGCGGCGACGGCACGACGGGCGAGGACATCACGGTGAACGTGCGCACCGTGCGAGACGTTCCTTTGCGCCTGCGCGACGAGGCGCTTTCCGCCATCCGCAATACCGAGGAGCCTATCGAGCTGCGCGGCGAGTGCTATATGCCCAAGTCGAGCTTCGAGTCCCTCAACGCGGCGGCGGAGGCAAACGGCAAGTCGGGGTTCGCCAATCCGCGAAACGCCGCTGCTGGCAGCCTTCGCCAGAAGGATCCGCAGGTCACGGCGCATCGCGATCTGTCGACGTTCGTGTATGCGGTGGGCGACGAGCGCAAGCTCGCGCTCGATACGCAGTGGGACCTGCTGCAATGGTTGAAGCGCGCGGGCTTCCACGTGAACCCCGACATCGAGCTTGTCCACTCGGCAGAAGAGGTCCATGCGTTCTGCGAGCGTTCGCTGGAGCGCAGAAACGCCCTGCCTTACGAGATCGACGGCGTTGTCGTGAAGGTGAACTCGTTCGCGCAGCAGGAGGCGATGGGCTACACGGCGCGCGCCCCGCGCTGGGCGATCGCCTTCAAGTTCCCGCCCGAGGAGAAGACGACGCTGCTGCGCGACATCACGGTGCAGGTTGGTCGCACGGGGAAGCTGACGCCCGTGGCCGAGCTCGACCCGGTGCGCGTGGCGGGCTCCACTGTGGCGCGTGCGACGCTGCACAACGAGGACGAGGTGCGCCGCAAGGACGTGCGCGTGGGCGATACGATCATCGTGCGGAAGGCGGGCGATGTGATTCCCGAAATCTTAGGTCCCGTGCTTTCCCTTCGCCCTGCTGACGCGCAGCCATGGGAGATGCCGCGCGTGTGCCCGAGTTGCCAAAGCCCCGTCGTGCGCGAGGAGGGCGAAGTCGACTACCGCTGCATTTCCATTGATTGCCCAGCTCAAGCGGCCGAGCGCCTCATCCATTGGGCGAGCCGCGGCGCTATGGACATCGACGGTATGGGCGAGGAGATCATCGGGCGCCTCATCGAGAGCGGCCGCGTGACCGATGTCGCCGACTATTACACGCTCGACGCGGTCGAGCTTTCGATGCTCGACATGGGGCGCGTGAACAAGGATGGCGTGCCGATCCGATTGGGCGAGACCGTGGCGAAGAAGCTCGTGGCGGCGATCGACGAGAGCCGCACGCGCCCGCTCGCCAGGCCTCTGTTCGGCCTGGGGATTCGCCATGTGGGAAAGACAATGGCGGAAGCGCTCGCTGCGGCGTTTCCTTCCATCGATGCACTCATGGCGGCAAGCGAAGAAGAGCTTGCTGCGGTCGAGGGCGTGGGTCCGAAGATCGCGCGCTGCGTGTACCTGTTCTTCCGCACGCCCGACAACGTGGCTGTGATTGAGCGGCTCCGCAAGCATGGCGTGTCTCTGGAAGATGACGTGCAGGCCGCCGAGGAAGACGCGCTGCCGCAAACGCTTGCAGGGCTGACCTTCGTACTGACGGGAAGCCTCACGCAAAGCGGGATGACGCGCGACGAGGCAGGGGCTGCCCTTAAGGCGCGCGGCGCGAAGGTGTCGGGAAGCGTGTCGAAGAAGACGAGCTACGTTGTCGCAGGTGAGGCTGCGGGTAGCAAATACGACAAGGCCATAGCGCTCGGCGTCCCCGTGCTCGACGAGGACGCGCTTGTGCACATCCTGGAAACCGGTGAGGTGCCTGCGGGGGAATAGCTGGGGGAATAGCCGCGGGTTGGGCCGTCACCCTCGGCCTGATTATCCCTCAACATGATGTGAGGCCCCTGCGAACTTGGATTTCGCAGGGGCCTCGCTTGTTTTTCTCGCCTGCTATTTCGCCGGCTTGATGAACATGGCATCGCCGAAGGAGAGCATGCGGTAGCGGCTCTCGATGGCGTGGCGATACGCCGCCATAATGTGCTCGCGGCTTGAGAACGCGCTCACGAGCATCATGAGCGTGCTCTTGGGCACGTGGAAGTTCGTGATGAGCCCGTCGATCACGTGGAAAGTGCTGCCCGGCAGAAGGTAGAGGCTCGTGGCGTCGCGATCGCGCGCCGTGATGGCGCCTTCGCCGCCGTTCGCCTGCGGATCCCAGGCGCTTTCCAGGCTGCGGGTCGACGTGGTTCCCACGGCGATGACGCGACCGCCCGCCGCATGCGTCTCATTGATGGCGTCGACGGTGGTCTGCGGAACGGTGTAGAACTCGGTGTGCATCTTGTGCTTGGTCGGATCGTCCTCGTCTACGATGCGGAACGTGTCGAGGCCCACTTCGAGCTCGACGGTTTCCCAGCGGACTCCTTTCGCCTTCAAGCGATCGATGAGCTCAGGAGTGAAGTGGAGGCCTGCGGTGGGCGCTGCCGCCGAAGCCTCGCGGCGCGAGTACACGGTTTGGTACAGCTCTTCGTCGCCTGCGTAGTTTTTGATGTAGGGCGGAAGGGGCGTGTGGCCAACGGCGTGAAGCGCCTCGTCGAGCGAGGGGAGCGTCGTGGTGAGGCGCGCGATGCGCTCGCCTTTAGCGGCCGATGCCTCGACGTCCTGGCCTTCGCCCGCTGCTGCGTCGTTCTTCGCGCTCGCCCAGTCGACGACCTCGGCGGAAAGCGCGACGTTTCCCTGCTTGTCGGTGAAGTCGACCACCGCGCCGCTGCCTGGCTTCAGACGCTTGCCAGGGCGCACGAGCACTTCCCAAATGG
>ERZ1034901.527-NODE-527-length-29731-cov-18.752527_pt1 | contig 29731 bp, 28 predicted proteins | sample MGYA00520628_ERZ1034901 | MGnify/ENA primary metagenome ERZ1034901 (study PRJEB33766, sample SAMN09781783) | gut metagenome | biome: gut microbiome | host: Homo sapiens | place: Madagascar | study: EMG produced TPA metagenomics assembly of the PRJNA485056 data... | reverse complement strand
TTACAGGAAAGGTCAGGGCAGGGATTCTACAGAGTTCTGGATAAAATTTGTATCGTAATCTGGTCAACAGGCGAGGAAAACGCCCCAAATATCGGGGCGCAAATGGTTATCAGGCTACAGGGTTTTCAGTTAGCGCCTTTGCAGGCTGGTTGCTGGATTTGCCCCGCAGCGTAAAGACCGAAATAAGCGTGAAGCAACCGGCAATCGCCCCCAGGATGAGATAGGTTTCAGCAAAGCCAATGGTGTCATACAGATAGCCGGCAATAGGTGAATAGATTGCCGTGGCGATGGATGCCACAAAAAGCACCAGCAGGTAGACCGTCGAAGAGAGTTTATGATCAAAGTTAGCTGCGATAAATTTAAACACAGATACCAGGATCAGTGGTTTTTCGATGGCGTGCATCATTTTAACGGCTGCAATCCACACTGGTCCCAGTTGGATTGCAGAACCGGCAATGCGCAACGACATAATGGTTCCGGCAATCACTAATGCCCATTTTGCGCCAGTGCGGTTAACAAACCACGGCATCAGACAGAGAAATAGGGTTTCTCCACAGACCTGGACAGAAGCCAGAATCCCGTACCAGCGATTGCCTTCTTCTGGTGTCGGAAATTGCAGCGAAAAATATTGTGCGAATTGTTGATCGTAGGTGTCATAAATTTGCGTTACGAACAGAGTGAACATCAATAAAAACCAGAACTGACTATTTTTCGCCAGTTCAAGCGCATGGATAGCTTTCAGCGAATTGGTTTTTTCAATTTCCGCCTCGGTCAGTTCAATTTTGGTAAACATAAAGCAGATTGCGGCGACCACAATGGCACAGCTTGCCAGCCAGAAAGAGAGATTAGGGCTGGTATCAATGTATTTACCCACAATCCACGCGGCGGCGGCCCATCCCAGAGAGCCCCACATTCTTACGCGACCATATTCAAAATGATAACGACGCGAAACTTTATCTATCCAGGAATCCAGAACGCCACAGCCAGAATTAAAAATGATCCCCAGGTAAACGCCACCCAAAACAGCGCCCAGCCAGAAGTTATGAACCAGAAGCGGGGCGTACACATAAATAAAGAATGGGCCTACGGGAAGTAATAATGCGACGAGGAGCCAGATGAGTTGTTTCTTAAGACCAAATTTATCGGAGATGAAACCGAAGAACGGTTGCATTAATAACGCAATGAAAGCATTAACGGAATAAAGTAATCCTGTGCGTGTGGCGGTAATTTCCAGATGCTGTGTCGTCCATATGACAAAAAATGCCATCGTTGCCGACCAGGCAAAGAGGTACAGGAAATCGAAAATACTGAGCAAAATATAATTACGTTTACCGGGCAATAACATAGCCATATCCTCAATCACTGGCGTTGGGTCATTTACCGTTGGCACAGGCATTCGCTGTGCTTACTGGTTATTGTTTTGGTATGCATCTCCGTAAAATGTCATACGTTAACAATTTCATTTTTACTCTGACCCTGAGTGCGATGATTAGGCAATGTGTTAAATGAATGTTTGCGATTTGCATCACAATTATTGCTGGTAATAAAAAAGATTTAGCGAAATAGATCACTAAATCTTTTTATGGGAACGTATTACTTTTATGCCTTGCGTGTTAGCTCATCCGCCAGTGAGCGAAGGTGTTCAGCAATATTCATCAGATCAGTTTGTGGTGAGTGCAGAGGGCCAGCAGAGTTACGCACGACCAGGCGACTGGGAAGGATGGTTGAAGAGCGGAGCATCGCGTGTTCATCGTCCGGCTGTAAAATCTGTTGAACGGCAATTTTCCCTTGTAAATCAAAGTCGATTGCGACGGTCGTTAGCGAAGGTTCAAAAAACGCACTCTCATAAGTGTCGTCATAGCCAATGACAGAAATATCTTGCGGGATTTTACGTTTTTGTTGATGTAAGGCGCTTAACGCCCCCAATGCCATCTGATCATTGGCGATCAGAAGAGCGGTCGCCTGTGGCGTTTCACGTAGCATCTGTAACGTCGCCAGATAGCCGCTTTGAGCGTCCCAACTACCGTAATGAATGGCCAGCGGCGTCAGTTGGAGTGAGGAGAGGGTATCGCGCCAGGTATTGAGTCGTAGCCGCGCTGGTACTGAATTTTCTGGGCCAGAGACCAGGCAAAATTGACGATGCCCCAAATCGTAAAGATATTTCACGCTGGCGCGTGCACCTTCTGCGGGATTAAAGGTGACGTTAAACACCGGGCTATAAGGATCCACGTCGAGAAACAGACACAACACATCGCTGTTTTCAGCAACCAGAGTTTCAGCCAATGCCGTTTCCAGTGGTGCGTTGATAATAATCTTTGTTACCCGTTGTGCTTTTAAGTCATTAATTGCAGCCTGAATACCTTTAATATCAACATTATCGATCATGGATATCAGCACCTGATATCCCTGTTCTCCGGCATATTTTTTCACTGCTGCCGCAATTTGCGAGGGGGCATGTAGGGCGAGCGAAGTTGTAACCAGCCCGACCGTTTTGCTCTCTTTCCCTACCAACTGTTGAGCTACGCGATTTGGAACGTATTTAAGTTCGGCAATGGCTTGTTCAATTTTTTGACGTGTTTTGGCAGACACATTCGCTGAATTGTTAAGCACCCGCGACACTGTCTGATAAGAAACATTGGCATGACGAGCAACATCGGCAAGGGTTGCAGCTTTGGTTTTCATATTCGCCCCGGCTAAAAGATTTGTCACAGTATACCGCAGTGAATGTCATACGTATCACGCTCACCTGTCTCAGTGCTGGTAAGCTGAATCGACGAACCTGTTTGAAGGGAAAAAACGCGTACTTGATCACATTCTTGCCGGACATTCCTTGCATAGCGAAGCAATTAATTACTAGATGATATCGTTGTGAACGAATAACATTTTTTGTCTGTTTAAAACAATTCAGGAGTCAGCATGGACAAGCACCCACCGATCATCCCCAGAGCCCCATGGTTACTTCATGGTGCTGATTACAATCCGGAGCAATGGTTACATGTCCCTGGGATTCTGGAGAAAGATATCGCCATGATGCAACAGGCTGGTTGTAACACCATGTCGGTGGGCATTTTTAGCTGGTCAATGCTGGAACCCACAGAGGGTGAGTATCGCTTTGACTGGCTGGATGAAGTGCTGGATAAACTTCATGCTGGCGGGATTTCTGTCTTCCTCGCAACACCAAGCGGAGCAAAACCCGCCTGGCTTGCAGCTCGTTATCCAGAGGTTCTGAGAGTTAGCGCCTCACGCGAGAAAATGCTGCACGGAGGTCGCCATAATCATTGCCTTTCTTCGTCAGTGTATAAAGATAAAGTGACGCAAATTAACCGTAAGCTGGCGCAGCGATACGCCAATCATCCGGCGGTTCTGGGGTGGCATATCAGTAATGAGTATGGCGGAGAGTGTCATTGTAATGGATGCCAACAGGCGTTTCGCCGTTGGTTGCAGACTCGTTACACCACTCTTGAGGCGCTTAATCAGGCATGGTGGACTGGCTTCTGGAGCCATACATACAGTGACTGGTCACAAATTGAATCGCCTTCCCCATTAGGTGAGATGTCTAACCACGGTTTGAATCTTGACTGGCGGCGCTTTGTCACATCGCAGGTAAAAGAGTTCTACCAAATGGAGATCGCGCCGTTAAAAGCTGAACGCCCAGATTTACCTGCGACGACCAATTTTATGTGGTATTTCAATGACTACAACTACTGGGCATTAGCCGAAGTGGTTGATTTTGTGAGTTGGGATAGCTATCCCATGTGGCATAAACAGGAAGATGAACGCGCCGTTGCCTGTAAAACAGCGATGTATCACGACCTGATGCGTACCTTGAAAAATAAACCGTTTATTCTGATGGAATCCACGCCCAGCCAGACAAGCTGGCAGCCAACCAGCAAATTGAAAAAGCCGGGAATGAATATTCTTTCTTCCTTACAGGCCGTCGCTCACGGCGCAGACGGCGTGCACTATTTTCAGTGGCGTAAGAGTCGTGGCGCCGTGGAGAAGTTTCATGGTGCTGTGGTTGATCATGTCGGTCATCTGGAGACGCGTACCGGGCGCGAAGTCATACAACTGGGGCAACGGCTGGCTCATCTTAACCAATTGATTGGGACGAAAACGCAGGCAAAAGTTGCCATTATTTTCGACTGGGAAAACCGCTGGGCGGTCAATGATGCTGCCGGGCCGCGCAATTGCGGTATCCACTACGAGCAAACGGTAGTGGAGCATTACCGACCTTTCTGGGAGCAGGGCGTGGCGGTCGATATTATCAATGCTGATTGTGATCTTACGGGTTATCAGTTAGTTATTGCCCCAATGCTCTATATGGTTCGCGATGGATTTGCTGCTCGTGCTCGCGCCTATGTTGACGCTGGTGGCAATTTTGTCACCACTTACTGGTCCGGGATAGTCAATGAAACCGATTTATGTCACCTGGGTGGGTTCCCTGGCCCGTTGCGTGACCTGATGGGTGTGTGGGCTGAAGAGATTGATAGCCTTAATGATTATCAGCATAACGAAGTTATCTGTGAGCCGAATGCGTATGGACTGCAGGGGCAATGGCAGGCACGGGAATTATGTGCGGTTATTCACGCCGAAGGTGCACAGGTTCTGGCGCGCTATGGCGAGGATTTTTATGCGGGTACGCCTGCGTTAACGGTAAATCACGTCGGACAAGGTCGAGCTTTCTATGTGGCTTCGCGTAATGATGCGTCATTTCATCAAGCGTTTGCCGCGATGTTGATCAACACACTTCATCTCCCAAAAGCACTTGCTACTGAACTTCCTGCTGGCGTTATTGCAACGCGTCGGACAGACGGCGATCAGGAATGGGTTTTTGTACAAAACTACACTGCTCATGTACAAAATATTGTGCTTCCTGGAGCGTGGCGAGTGGCGGAAACAGGTAAAGCTTGTTCACAAGACTTAGAACTGGCGCCGTGGGGATGCGAGGTGCTGGAAAGAGAAATAATGTAAATTCTTATTAATATAATGTGAAGTATTGATCCCTGACAGCATTTTGTACAAAAAGTAGCCATACTATTTAATTGCACAAAGGCTGCAAAGAGGAGGATCGAAGTATGTTCGTTGACAGACAGCGAAGCGATCTACTTAACCGGTTGATCGATGCAAGAGTTGACCTCGCCGCATATGTGCAACTGAGGAAGGCCAAAGGATACATGTCCGTCAGCGAAAGCAATCATCTACGAGATAACTTTTTTAAACTGAATCGCGAACTGCACGATAAATCGCTGCGGTTGAATCTTCATCTGGATCAGGAAGAGTGGAGTGCTCTTCATCATGCTGAAGAAGCATTAGCGACAGCCGCAGTATGTTTGATGAGCGGGCATCATGATTGCCCGACTGTTATTACCGTCAACGCCGATAAGCTTGAAAATTGTCTGATGAGCTTAACGCTGAGTATCCAGAGCCTTGAAAAGCACACCATGCTTGCGCAGGCCTGAAAACTAAGGGGGAGAAAGCGTCTCCCCCTTCATGTTTAAGTTTTTGTAAAAATGAATTTGTCATCTCCTCCACTGACTACGCTTTAAGCCAGAGTCAATCCGGAGGCGTTATGCATCGACAATCCCTTTTCCTTGTGCCCTTTCTCTGTGTTTCTTCCGCTCTCTGGGCGGCTCCCGCGCCGGTAAATGTCGAAGTACTGCAAGACAAACTCGACCATCCGTGGGCGCTGGCCTTTTTACCTGATAATCACGGCATGTTAATCACCCTGCGCGGTGGCGAGTTGCGTCACTGGCAAGCAGGAAAAGGATTATCTGCGCCGCTTGTCGGTGTGCCGGAAGTCTGGGCGCGCGGGCAGGGCGGCCTGCTGGATGTGGCATTAGCGCCTGATTTTGCCCAGTCGCGCCGCATCTGGTTAAGTTATTCCGAAGTTGGCGATGATGGCAAAGCCGGAACTGCCGTGGGGTATGGCCGCTTAAGTGATGATCTCTCAAAAGTGACCGACTTCCGCACTGTCTTTCGCCAGACACCAAAACTTTCTACCGGCAACCATTTTGGCGGGCGGCTGGTCTTCGACGGTAACGGTTATCTTTTTGTTGCTCTGGGCGAAAACAATCAGCGTCTGACGGCGCAAGATCTGGATAAATTACAGGGCAAACTGGTGCGTCTGACCGAACAGGGCGAGATCCCGGATGATAATCCCTTTGTAAACGAATCCGGTGCGCGAGCCGGGATCTGGTCTTATGGCATTCGTAACCCGCAAGGGATGGCGATGAATCCGTGGAGTAATGCGCTGTGGCTGAATGAACATGGCCCGCGCGGTGGTGATGAAATTAATATCCCGCAAAAAGGCAAAAACTACGGTTGGCCGCTGGCAACCTGGGGTATTAATTACTCAGGTTTTAAAATACCGGAAGCAAAAGGGGAAATCGTCGCCGGAACCGAGCAACCGGTTTTTTACTGGAAAGATTCGCCCGCCGTGAGCGGTATGGCCTTCTATAACAGTGACAAATTCCCCCAGTGGCAGCAAAAATTATTTATTGGCGCGCTGAAAGATAAAGATGTCATCGTGATGAGCGTCAAAGGCGACAAAGTGACGGAAGATGGCCGCATATTAACGGACAGGGGGCAGCGAATTCGTGACGTTCGCACTGGACCCGACGGTTATTTATACGTTCTCACCGACGAGCCCAACGGGGAATTACTCAAAGTTAGCCCACGCAATTAGCTAACGGGGATCATCACCACTTTGCGCACAGCGGGGCGTTCGGTGAGTTGCTGATACCAGCGTTGCAGATTCGGACGCGGTGTCCAGGTCAGGCCAACGTTAAACAAATTGTAAATAAACGGTGCGATAGCGATATCGCCCACACCAAACTCGTCGCCAGAAAACCATTTTACTTTTGCCAGCTCCGCATCGAGTAGGGCAAACAGGGCATCGCACTCTTTGCAGCTGGCATCAATGGCGGCCTGATTACGTTCTTCTGGTGGCGTTCTGACTAATCCCATCAGGATCCCACGATGGGCATTGCTGAGCGTCTGGTTTGCCCAGTCCATCCACTTTTCGGCTTCTGCGCGACGTGCCGGTGAGTCGATCCACAGACGTTCTTGCCCGTACTGTGCCGCCAGATAGCGGACAATGGCGTTTGATTCCCAAAGAATTAAATCACTTTCGTCATCACGCAACAGCGGCACCAGCCCGTTAGGGTTCATCGCCAGAAAATCGGCGTCATGGTTTACCCCAAACTCACGACCCGCCAAAATTTGCTCATAAGGCAGTTCCAGTTCTTCGAGCGTCAGCAACACTTTTTTAACGTTGGTTGAATTATTCCGACCCCACAACGTAATCATACTCACCCCTTTTCCGACAGGCAGCCACAGGCTGAACAGGACTCCGATGGTGAAGTAAAGTTAACTTTTAAGCAACAGCGAGTAAAAAAATGACGCCAGAAGCAGCGAAGCGGCAGGATATTGCATAAACTTTAAAAACTTTACCAACTTACGGTTTCTTTAAACTTGTGTGTGCGTTATTAATCACCGAACTTATCATACGGCGATATAACGTATTTTTTTTGAATGGATACTCGGGTGGCATTTATGACGCAATACTCCTCTTTCCTTCGTGGTCTTGCAGCGGGTTCTGCATTTTTATTCCTTTTTGCCCCAACGGCATTCGCGGCAGAACAAACCGTTGAAGCGCCGAGCGTGGATGCGCGTGCATGGATTTTAATGGATTACGCCAGCGGTAAAGTGCTGGCAGAAGGCAATGCGGATGAGAAACTGGATCCCGCGAGTCTGACTAAAATCATGACCAGCTATGTGGTTGGGCAGGCGCTTAAGGCCGATAAGATCAAACTCACCGATATGGTGACGGTCGGTAAAGATGCCTGGGCGACGGGAAACCCGGCACTGCGCGGTTCGTCGGTAATGTTCCTCAAACCGGGCGATCAGGTTTCGGTGGCGGATTTGAACAAAGGTGTGATTATCCAGTCCGGTAATGACGCCTGTATTGCGTTGGCCGATTACGTTGCCGGGAGTCAGGAGTCATTTATTGGTTTGATGAATGGTTATGCCAAAAAACTGGGCCTGACCAACACCACCTTCCAGACGGTGCACGGTCTGGATGCGCCGGGGCAATTCAGTACCGCGCGCGATATGGCATTGCTGGGTAAAGCGTTAATCCACGATGTGCCGGAAGAGTACGCTATTCATAAAGAGAAAGAGTTTACCTTTAACAAAATTCGTCAGCCTAACCGTAATCGTCTGCTGTGGAGCAGCAATCTGAATGTTGATGGCATGAAGACCGGAACCACGGCAGGTGCGGGATATAATCTGGTTGCTTCGGCTACCCAGGGTGATATGCGTTTAATCTCCGTCGTGCTGGGGGCAAAAACTGACCGCATCCGTTTTAATGAGTCTGAGAAATTACTGACCTGGGGCTTTCGCTTTTTTGAAACCGTGACGCCAATTAAACCTGATGCCACCTTTGTGACTCAGCGCGTCTGGTTCGGTGATAAGAGCGAAGTGAATCTCGGCGCAGGCGAAGGGGGATCAGTGACCATCCCACGCGGGCAACTGAAAAACCTGAAAGCGAGTTATACGTTAACGGAACCGCAGCTCACCGCGCCGCTGAAAAAAGGTCAGGTTGTCGGCACCATTGATTTCCAGCTTAACGGTAAATCTATTGAACAGCGTCCGCTGATCGTGATGGAAAATGTGGAAGAGGGTGGGTTCTTTGGTCGGATGTGGGACTTCGTGATGATGAAATTCCATCAGTGGTTCGGCAGCTGGTTCTCTTAATCTTCTGATGACCGGATGGCGCGGAAACGTCATCCGGTTATGCGTCATTAATACATCAACTTAATACGCTGCGCCTGCGCGTACTTCACATACTCATCTTCCGGGCAACAATCGCTTACCACAATATCAAAGCGTTTCAGCTCGCCCATGCGCGCCGGACGTACCTTGCCAAACTTACTGTGGTCGACAACCAGCACGTGCTTTTGTGCCATCGACATCGCCCAGTGTTTTACCGGCAACTCTTCAAGATTAAAACAGGTTGCGCCTTTACTGACATGCACGCCAGCTGCGGAATAAAAAGCGATATCCGGGCAAAAATTATTCAGTGTTTGCTGAAAATCAATGGGTTTGAAAATAGCGTTGCTGGCGTGAAATTCACCACCGCAAAGAAACGCGCGACAATGGGGTTTCTCTTTCAGCGCCAGAAAGGTATTTAGTGAATAACAAATGGCGGTGAAAGGGATTTCATTATCTATCGCTTCAATAATCCACGGCGTGGTGGTGCCGCAGTCAAAAAAGAGGGTCTGATCGGGTTCAACCAGCGTCGCGGCCAGTTTTGCCGCCCGGCGTTTTTCTTCCACCAGGCGGGATTTTTGATCGCTTAACAGGTAATGGCTGGCACTACGCGGTTCCAGAACAATATAGCCGCCGAGTAGTACGACGGGGGCACTGTTGTTATTCAAATCGCGACGAATCGTCATCTCTGAAACCCCAAGCAGGGCGGCGGCATCCTTCAGGTGTAACTTATCGCTGCGTTTTAATTCTTGTAGTAACTGCCCGATACGCTCTTCGCGACGTGTTTCCATATTCCCTCTGAATAGTTATTGAAGCGAGCCGCCTGATATTACACTTTTTATCCGAAATCAGCCACGCACCCAGCCTTTACGTATAGGTAAGGCGAAACAGAAGCGATACCATAATTGCAGCTTCTGGTAGAGCATTGCCCCCACAGCCTGCCAGATAATCTGGGCGCTAAGGCAACCAATCATTCCTGCCAACAATCCACCGAGCATGTCCAGCGGCCAGTGAACACCGAGATAAACACGTGACCAGGCAATGACCACCGCCAGCGTCATGAGGATTGCGCCTGACCACAGGCGATGCCAGCATAAAAATGCCAGCGCAAAGGTAAATATCACTGTGCCGTGATCGCTTGGGAAAGAGTCATCCGCCGCATGATGCAGGAAGTTATAGCCGATATGATCAACAAACGGACGGTCGTGCGGAAATAAGTGCCCCATCGTCCAGGAAACAAACAGGCCGACCGCCAGCGCGATAGCGATTTTTATCACCAGTTGCCGTTGCGCTGTAAACCCCCATAGCCAAAGCACCGTAGCCAGCAGCGGTACTACAGTAATTAAATCTTTGGCAATAAAAATCGCTAACGAAATCATCCATGCGGATGAGTCTGGCGTCGCGTTAATAAGAGAGAATAATGAGTAATTCAGATTTTCCAGCATAACTTTCAGACTCAAAAGGTGATTATTGGGGAGCCATCAGGCAAGTCGATGAGCATAAAGTGCATGTTAAACAGGGTAAAGCGGCATCGTCTTATTTCACTTTCGGATTGGTTTACAACAGGGAATAGTAACGCGAAGGAATTAAATAAAGCTTAAAGAAAGAGTAGCTATACTCGGAATAATGTAAGAATGTGCTTAAGCGTGGTTTCACCTACAAAATTTGCTTTCTCGTTTGCCGCGCTTTTATTAAACTTTGCGCGATTATTATTGGCGAAGAAATTGCATGCAAAATAGATTAGCTTCCGGTGCCCGGCTTGGACGTCAGGCGTTACTTTTTCCTCTCTGTCTGGTGCTCTACGAATTCTCGACCTATATCGGCAATGATATGATTCAACCCGGTATGCTCGCTGTAGTGGAAGAGTATCAGGCGGGTATTGACTGGGTTCCTACTTCGATGACCGCTTACCTGGCGGGCGGGATGTTTTTACAGTGGCTCCTGGGACCTCTGTCGGATCGTATTGGCCGCCGTCCGGTGATGCTGGCGGGCGTGGTGTGGTTTATCGTCACCTGTCTGGCAATATTGTTGGCGCAAAACATTGAACAATTCACGCTATTACGCTTCCTGCAAGGGATAAGCCTTTGTTTCATTGGCGCTGTCGGATACGCCGCGATTCAGGAATCCTTCGAAGAGGCGGTTTGTATCAAGATCACCGCGCTGATGGCGAACGTGGCGCTGATTGCTCCGCTACTCGGTCCGCTGGTGGGCGCCGCGTGGATCCATGTGCTGCCCTGGGAAGGCATGTTTGTGCTGTTTGCTGCATTGGCGGCGATCTCCTTTTTCGGTCTGCAACGCGCTATGCCTGAAACCGCCACGCGTATTGGTGAGAAACTGTCCCTGAAAGAGCTTGGGCATGACTACAAGCTGGTGCTGAAGAACGGTCGCTTTGTTGCCGGAGCTCTGGCGCTGGGGTTCGTCAGCCTGCCGTTGCTGGCGTGGATCGCCCAGTCACCAATTATCATTATCACTGGCGAAAAGTTGAGCAGCTATGAATATGGTTTGCTGCAAGTGCCAGTTTTCGGGGCGTTAATTGCGGGTAACTTGCTGTTAGCGCGTTTGACCTCGCGCCGCACCGTTCGTGCATTGATCATCATGGGCGGCTGGCCGATTATGATTGGCCTGTTAGTCGCCGCTGCCGCAACGGTTATCTCATCGCACGCGTATTTATGGATGACCGCCGGGTTAAGTATTTATGCTTTTGGTATTGGCCTGGCGAATGCGGGGCTGGTGCGATTAACCCTGTTTGCCAGCGATATGAGTAAAGGTACGGTTTCTGCGGCGATGGGGATGTTACAAATGCTGATATTTACCGTCGGTATCGAAATCAGTAAACATGCCTGGCTGAACGGGGGCAACGGCCTGTTTAATCTCTTTAACCTTGCCAACGGAATTTTGTGGCTGCTGCTGATGTTTATCTTTTTAAAAGATAAACAAACAGGAAATTCAAACGACGGATAAGAAAATGCCTGGTTGCTTTGCACAATCAGGCATTCATGGATTAATGGTGATGGTCGTCGATTTGATGTTCGATAACCATCCCTTCGCCTACGCTGGCAAGGTGACGAACATACGGATGTGGGCGGTAAGCCGGCGCTGGAGTAGGCGCCACATAGACAGTTTGCGGTACAGTCGCGACGCTGACCGCTTGTGGAACGCTGACTGAATCGGGGACTACCACCACTTTGTATCCGCTCGGCACATCAACGGTGACACTTTGCGCCATTGCCACACCAGTAAAACTCAACAGAAACGCGCCCAGCAGTACACAATTTTTCATCATCATTTCGCCTGAAATAATCCAGAAGGGGAATTTCCGCGAATTATGCATCCTTCATTCAGGCATTGTGTTGCCGGGCGTGCTGCCGTTTTATTGATTAAATGGCGCTTCGTGCTTAAGAACTTTATCGATCACATCCAGTACGCCTTCACGGTTATTGGAGCCTGCGCGGTATTTCGCCGCAGCTACGACCGCGTTGCCGGCATTTTCCATCGCAAAGCTAAAGCCAGCCTGGCGCAGCATTTCGATATCGTTACCGCCATCACCAAAGACCACCACTTCACTGTCGTCTATTCCCCATAACTTCTGGAGTTGCCGCAGGCCATTGGCTTTATGTACGCCGGGGATAATCAGATCGATGCTACCGTTGCCGGTGTGAACCGGCACCATAATATCGCCAATCGAATCATGTAACTCTTTTTGCACTTGCGGAATCAGTTCATCGGAAAGATTCAGGCCAAACTTAAAGAAGATATCTTCTAAGTTGTCAAAGTTATCGACATATTCCAGACGGTGATAATACATTTCCGCCACCGTTTTCATGGCATCGTCATATTTTTTGAGGGTATAGGCGCTATTTTTTCCGCAGGCAATAATTTCCACTTCCGGGCGCGTCAGTAAATGTTCCACTACAGTGGTAAATGCATTTTTCGACAGCTTGCCATTAAAAACATCTTTGCCTTCGCTCACTACCCAACCGCCGTTTTCTGCCACAAAGGCAATTTCATCGGCAATTTCGGGGAAGAAAGAGATCAACTGATAATATTGATTCCCGCTGGCGACCACAAAGCGAATCCCTTGTGCTTTCATTTGCTGATATTGAGCCATAAACCGCTCGCGGTTATAGGTTTTTTGATCGCTTAAGAAAGTACCATCCATGTCTACCGCAATTAATTTAATGCTCATCAACTATTCTCCATCGCCGTCTGCGTTTTGGTATCGGGTTTGGCGACGGCCTTCGCGACAATAGCCGCGAGAATAACCAGCGCCAGTACAACCAGCATTGCACTACGTAATCCATAATGTTCGCCGAGATAGCCCAGCAGCGGCGGCCCGACGAGGAAAGCCAGATAACCGGTTGTTGCTACCACGCTGACGCGGGTCGGCGCATCGGGGCCGGTATCACTGGCGGCAGAAATGGTCAGTGGGAAGCCCAGAGAAGCTCCCAACCCCCAAAGGACAACAGACACCCCCGCGACCCAGGCGCTATCGACAAAAATAATCAGCCCAATACCCAACGCACCCATTAGCGCACTGGCCCGAACCACGGCAACGCGACTGTAACGGTCTATGAACCAACCGCCAGTGAAGCGTCCAACGGTCATCCCCAGGGTAAAACCGGCATAAATCAGCGAGCCGGAAGTAGGGCTAAAACCGTGACCATCAACCATTAATAAGGGTAACCAGTCGTTGGCAGAACCTTCTGCAAACGCCATCGCCAGCACCACGACACCAATCAACAGCAACTGGATATCGCGATAAAAAGGTACGCCTTTTTCGCCATGCTGCGTGCCATCGGCGGCATTTTTTCCTGTTCCGTCAGGGATTGCCTGAATGGCGATATAAATAGGTGCAATGCCGACCAGTGCCGCCAACAAAATATGCACAGTTGCCGGAACGCCAAAGGCCGTCAGCGCCATCCCGACACCAGCACCTGCCAGCGTGCCCAGGCTATAAAAGCCGTGCATCATCGGCAAAACCGTTTTATTCATTTCTCGCTCAACGGCGGCACCTTCAACGTTTATAGCAACTTCAGCGGAACCAAAACTGGCTCCAAAGACGCCAAGACCCACGGCAAAGAGCACGGGCGATGTCAGCCAGAGCGCCAGACTTAATATCATCATCCCGATCAACGCGCAGGACATCGTGACCAGGATGACATTACGCGTCCCAAAACGTTTCACTAACCACGCCGAGCAGAGAATTCCGCTCATCGAACCGATCGACAGGCCAAAGAGGACACCGCCCATTTCAGCGATCGAGACAGAAAGAATATCGCGGATAGCAGGCGTACGGGTTGCCCAGGATGCCATTAACAGGCCTGGCAAAAAGAAGAACATAAACAGCGCCCAGGTTCGGCGTTTCAAGGCATTACGTGAAGAATTTACGGTCATAGATCACGTCAAAAAAAGAAGAGGGAAGACAACATTAGCAAGGTTGTGTACATTTGTACACAATTGCAAAGAGAGGAAATGACATGCGTCGCGCTAACGATCCGCAACGGCGAGAAAAAATCATCCAGGCCACGCTGGAGGCGGTGAAACTTTACGGAATACATGCCGTTACACACCGCAAAATCGCTACTCTTGCCGGAGTGCCGTTGGGGTCGATGACCTACTATTTTTCAGGAATTGATGAGCTGCTGCTGGAGGCGTTCAGCAGTTTTACAGAGATAATGTCTAAGCAATATCAGGCATTTTTTAGTGATGTCAGTGATGCTTCAGGCGCCTGCCAGGCCATAACTGACATGATCTACAGCTCGCAGGTTGCAACGCCGGATAACATGGAACTGATGTATCAACTCTACGCATTGGCCAGCCGAAAACCGCTATTAAAAACGGTGATGCAAAACTGGATGCAGCGCAGTCAGCAAACGCTCGAACAATGGTTTGAACCCGGAACCGCCCGCGCGCTGGATGCATTTATTGAAGGGATGACACTGCATTTTGTCACTGACCGTAAGCCGCTATCGCGCGAGGATATTTTGCAGATGGTGGCGCAATTGGCAGGGCAGGAGATAAATTTCAGGCAACAAAAAACCCACCAACCTTGAACCGAAATGGCGGGGTTGATGGGCTCCACAAAATGGGGACATCAAAGAAAAGCAGTGGCACTAATTAAGACTGATGCCCCGAGGAAAAGTTCTGCGGTTGTGCAAAAAAATTTCATTTTTGGGGCAACTTCAGTTTTATCCGAGTCCTGGCCATACCATTACGATGATTGTCCCTGCCAACGTCAGCAGCACGTTAGCTATTGCATAAGTGCCCGCATAACCTAATGCCGGAATGTTGCTGCGCGCAGTGTCGCTGATGATCTCCATTGCTGGAGCACAAGTACGCGCGCCCATCATTGCACCGAACAACAGCGCGCGGTTCATGCGCAGCACGTAAGCGCCAAACAGGAAGCAAATAACAACAGGCACCAGACTGACAATTAACCCGGCAATCAACATTTGACCGCCAATCGCGCCCAGGCCGTTATTGATGCCGCTGCCGGCACTTAAACCAACGCCCGCCATAAATACCATCAAACCGAACTCTTTCACCATGCTTAACGCGCCCTGGGGAATATAGCCGAAGGTTGGGTGGTTCGCTCGCATAAAGCCCAGCATAATACCAGCGAATAACAATCCGGCGGCGTTACCCATGCCGAAGCTGAATGTGCTGAACTGGAAGGTGATCATCCCGATCATCAGACCGATGACAAAGAACGCGCAGAATGCCAGTAGATCAGTAACCTGGCTGTGAATCGAGATAAAGCCGATGCGATCGGCGATGGTTTTCACGCGACGGGCATCGCCGCTCACCTGCAATACATCGCCTTTATTAAGCACCACGTTATCGTCGATCGGCATTTCGATCTGGCTGCGAATGACGCGGTTAAGGAAACAACCGTGATCGGTCAGCTTCAGTTGTGCCAGACGTTTACCGACAGCGTTATGGTTTTTGACGACCACCTCTTCAGTGACGATACGCATGTCGAGAAGGTCTCGATCAAAAACTTCTTTACCATTACGGAAGCTGGGATCGAGTCGGGCGTGGGCGTCGGGATAGCCTACCAACGCTATTTCATCGCCCATCTGTAGCACGGCGTCACCATCCGGATTTGCCAGAATCCCGTTACGACGAATACGTTCAATGTAGCAACCGGTTTGTCGATAAATACCCAGTTCACGCAAGTTTTTGCCGTCGGCCCAGGCGACCAGTTCCGGGCCGACGCGGTAGGCGCGAATTACCGGCAGATAGACTTTACGGCTGGCGTCGGTGTCCAGACCTCGCTCACGAGCGATTTGCTGGGCGCTGGTCTGTAAGTCCTGATGCTGCAACTTAGGCAAGTAACGCGCACCAACAATCAAACTCACCAGGCCAATCAAATAGGTTAATGCATACCCGAGGCTTAAATTATCCAGTGCCGCAGAGAGTTGCCTGCTTTCTATTCCAGAGTGGCGTAAGGTATCGCCCGCACCAACCAAAACCGGTGTTGATGTCATTGAGCCAGCCAACATACCAGCCGTCAGGCCGATGTCCCAGCCAAACAACTTACCCAGCCCTAAGGCGATCAGCAGTGCACTACCGACCATTACCAGGGCTAACATTAGGTAATTTTTACCATCGCGGAAAAAAATGGAAAAAAAGTTGGGTCCGGCTTCGACCCCGACGCAGAAAATAAACAGCATAAAGCCAAGATTAAGCGCGTCGGTGTTAATACTGAAATGTTGTTGCCCTAATAACAGTGATACGACTAAAACGCCAATGGAATTACCCAGTTGGATTGAACCAAGTCGTAATTTTCCGAGACATAGTCCAAGCGCGAGGACCACGAATAATAACAGAATGTAATTCCCATTTAACAATTCGGCGACGTTTATATTCACGGAGACTAACTTCTTGTTTACGAGTAAGCTGTTGAAAGAAATGGTAATTTAAGATAATGTTTTTACCTGAATTCAGAGCGCAGATTCATTCAGCGCACTTAATCAATAGTAAAGTAACAATATATTTTACTAGTGTAATCACATTAGATACCAACGGCTATAAGAATTGTGTTGGCCTATATTAGCATGGAATGCGAAGCGGCTTTATCTTACTGAGCGCCACACCGGCGAAAAATGTGTTCGATAGAGGCAGTGTCAGGAGGAACATGTGAAACATAAACAACATTGGGCGGGGGCAATTTGCTGTTTTGTCCTCTTTATTGTGGTGTGCCTTTTTCTGGCGACACATATGAAGGGAGCTTTTCGGGCTGCCGGGCACCCTGAAATCGGCTTACTGTTTTTTATTCTTCCTGGGGCTGTAGCCAGCTTTTTTTCGCGGCGTAGAGAAGTCCTTAAACCACTGTTTGGCGCAATGCTGGCAGCACCCTGTTCTATGTTAATTATGCGTCTGTTTTTTTCACCATCACGCTCATTCTGGCAGGAGCTGGCGTGGTTGTTGAGTGCCGTCTTCTGGTGTGCGCTGGGCGCGTTATGTTTTTTGTTTATTAGTAGCTTGTTCAGGCCACAACACAGAAAAAATCAATAAAGCCCTCAAACAGAGAGGGCTTATCCGGTAATCAGGCGTCAAGATTCTCTTTCACCCAGGCAGCAAAATCGGTATAGCCACCGATGTGTTGCTGATCGACAAAAATCTGCGGTACGGTTTCTACCGGCTTACCAGCTTTCTGTTGCAGATCCTCTTTCGTGATCCCTTCAGCACGAATATCCACATACTGATAGTGAAAATCATCGTGTTCATTACTTAACTTTTCTGCCAAATCTTTGGCACGCACGCAGTAAGGGCAACCCGGACGACCGAAAATAACGGTTTGCATTGGCTTTCTCCATTTATCTGTCATGTGTGCATGATCACGCCAAATCTTATTCGCTGAAAGTAGGTTTAACCTGTTGCATTGATTGCTTAAAGCTATAACTGTTAAGCACAACGCGGCGAAAGGTTTTAAACTGGCAGCTCACTTTGTAGAGGGAAGTCTATGCGCGCGATCGGTAAATTGCCTAAAAGCGTGTTGATACTGGAATTTATTGGAATGATGTTACTGGCGGCGGCGTTACTGTCGATAAGTGACAACTTTTCGCTTCCAGCGCCGTTTTCTACGCCAGAAGCGCAAATTCTGATGATTTTTCTCGGTGTTTTGCTCATGCTTCCCGCTGCGGTGGTGGTTATTCTTCAGGTGGCAAAACGTCTTGCCCCACAGCTGATGAACCGTCCACCGCAATATTCACGTTCAGAAAGAGAAAAAGATAATGACGCCAACCATTGAACTTATTTGTGGTCACCGCTCCATTCGCCATTTCACTGATGAACCTATCTCCGCTGAACAGCGTGAGGCGATTATCAACAGCGCCCGTGCGACCTCCAGTTCCAGCTTTTTGCAGTGTAGTAGCATTATTCGCATTACCGACCCCGCATTGCGTGAAGCCCTGGTGCCGCTGACCGGCGGGCAAAAACATGTTGCGCAAGCGGCGGAGTTTTGGGTGTTTTGCGCCGACTTTAACCGTCATTTGCAGATCTGCCCGGATGCTCAACTCGGCCTGGCTGAACAGTTGTTGCTCGGTGTTGTTGATACGGCGATGATGGCACAAAACGCCTTAACCGCAGCGGAATCGTTGGGGTTAGGCGGTGTATATATTGGCGGCCTGCGCAATAACATTGAAGCGGTGTCGGAGCTGCTGAAATTACCAAAGCATGTTCTGCCGCTGTTTGGCCTGTGTCTCGGCTGGCCTGCGGATAACCCGGATCTCAAGCCGCGTTTACCGGCCTCCATTTTGGTGCATGAAAACAGCTATCAACCGCTGGATAAAGACGCACTGGCGCAGTATGACGAGCAACTGGCGGAATATTATCTTACCCGTGGCAGCAATAATCGCCGGGATACCTGGAGCGATCATATTCGCCGGACGATTATCAAAGAAAGCCGTCCTTTTATTCTCGATTATTTGCATAAACAAGGTTGGGCGACGCGCTAAAACCGTTACGGCGATGTATTATACGCGGGCTTTTGACCAGGTCTGACAGAGAGGTGCAGGGTGAAAATTGCCATATTGTCCCGGGATGGAACGCTCTATTCGTGTAAGCGGCTGCGTGAAGCCGCCATACAGCGTGGTCACCTGGTTGAAATTCTCGATCCGCTTTCTTGCTACATGAACATTAATCCTGCGGCGTCTTCCATTCACTACAAAGGCCGTAAGTTACCCCATTTTGACGCGGTGATCCCACGCATTGGCACTGCTATAACCTTTTATGGGACGGCGGCGCTACGCCAGTTCGAAATGCTGGGCAGTTATCCGCTGAATGAATCGGTCGCGATTGCCCGGGCGCGTGACAAATTGCGTTCCATGCAACTGCTGGCGCGTCAGGGCATTGACCTGCCTGTCACGGGGATTGCGCATTCGCCGGATGATACCAGCGACTTAATCGATATGGTCGGTGGTGCGCCACTGGTGGTTAAGCTGGTCGAAGGCACGCAGGGAATTGGTGTGGTGCTGGCGGAAACGCGCCAGGCGGCAGAAAGCGTGATTGATGCTTTTCGCGGCCTGAACGCCCATATTCTGGTGCAGGAATATATCAAAGAGGCGCAAGGGTGCGATATCCGCTGTCTGGTCGTCGGTGATGAAGTTGTCGCGGCGATTGAACGGCGGGCGAAAGAGGGCGATTTTCGCTCCAATTTGCATCGTGGCGGCGCGGCAAGCATCGCCAGTATCACGCCGAAGGAGCGTGAAATCGCCATCAAAGCCGCGCGAACGATGGCGCTGGATGTTGCCGGTGTGGATATTCTGCGTGCCAATCGCGGGCCATTGGTGATGGAGGTGAATGCGTCGCCGGGGCTGGAAGGAATAGAAAAAACCACCGGTATCGACATTGCGGGTAAAATGATCCGCTGGATCGAACGCCACGCCACGGCAGAATATTGCCTGAAAACGGGTGGTTAGTCGCAATCACATTACTGATCATGGTTTTGCCTGCGCTTTTTGCGTAAGCTGTGCCAGTCTTTTTATCGGAAGAGGTTGTACAAAATTATGACATCGCTGGTCGTTCCTGGTCTGGATACGTTGCGTCAATGGCTCGATGACCTGGGGATGAGTTTTTTTGAATGTGATAACTGTCAGGCTTTGCATCTGCCCCATATGCAGAATTTCGACGGTGTCTTTGATGCCAAAATCGACCTGATTGATAACACAATCCTGTTTTCTGCCATGGCGGAAGTCAGGCCTTCAGCCGTGTTGCCGCTGGCGGCGGATTTATCAGCTATCAATGCCAGCTCACTGACCGTGAAAGCATTTCTCGATATGCAGGATGATAATCTGCCAAAGCTGGTGGTTTGCCAGTCTTTATCTGTTATGCAGGGCGTAACCTATGAACAGTTTGCATGGTTTGTACGCCAGAGCGAAGAGCAGATTTCAATGGTCATCCTCGAAGCTAATGCCCATCAGCTGCTGTTGCCGACTGACGATGAAGGGCAAAACAACGTTACCGAAAACTATTTCCTTCACTGATAACTTTCTTCGAGCACGCAGTCGCTGCCGCAGTGACTGCGCGTCGTAATATTTCCTGCTGATTTTAACCTTTCATTAAAGATTATTTCACTTCTATTGTGCCAGATTTGCTTTATCACATAGAGCAAATGCGCATAAAAATTTGTTAAATACCGTTTTTTAATTACAGCTATAGTTTCAAACCCTGGCTAAAGTTATTCTTGCGAGGCTTTTATATAGCGAGCAATGCTGGCCGGGAGAGAGTTCTCTTTTCTTGCACCGCGCCGATAAAAAATATGCACGTTTATTGCATATCTTTCAGTGTGACAACTTTTGTTCGTTTGTTAACGAACTTTCAGAAGGAAAGAGATATGACCGCCTTAAATAAAAAATGGCTATCGGGTCTGATTGCGGGTGCTCTGATGGCCGTCTCTGTCGGCACGCTCGCGACTGAACAAAAAACACTTCACATTTATAACTGGTCTGATTATATCGCCCCGGATACGGTGGCAAATTTTGAAAAAGAGACCGGTATTAAAGTCGTCTACGATGTTTTTGATTCCAACGAAGTGCTGGAAGGCAAATTAATGGCGGGGAGTACCGGTTTTGACCTGGTCGTGCCGTCAGCCAGCTTTCTGGAGCGCCAGTTGACTGCGGGAGTATTCCAGCCGCTGGATAAAAGCAAATTGCCGGAGTGGAAGAATCTCGATCCAGAACTGCTGAAGCTGGTGGCAAAACACGATCCCGACAATAAATTTGCTATGCCGTATATGTGGGCGACTACCGGGATTGGGTATAACGTCGATAAAGTCAAAGCAGTGCTGGGCGAAAACGCGCCGGTCGATAGCTGGGACTTGATCCTCAAACCAGAAAATCTGGAAAAACTGAAAAGCTGTGGTGTCTCTTTCCTCGATGCGCCGGAAGAAGTTTTTGCCACTGTGTTGAATTATCTTGGTAAAGATCCGAACAGCACCAAAGCGGATGATTACACCGGACCAGCGACTGACCTGCTATTGAAACTGCGCCCGAATATTCGTTATTTCCATTCATCTCAATATATTAACGACCTGGCTAATGGCGACATCTGCGTGGCGATTGGCTGGGCGGGCGATGTCTGGCAGGCCTCCAACCGCGCGAAGGAGGCGAAGAATGGCGTGAATGTCTCTTTCTCGATTCCGAAAGAAGGGGCGATGGCATTCTTTGATGTCTTTGCCATGCCTGCCGATGCCAAAAATAAAGACGAAGCGTATCAGTTCCTGAATTATCTGCTGCGCCCGGATGTAGTAGCACATATCTCTGACCATGTGTTCTATGCCAACGCCAATAAAGCAGCTACGCCGCTGGTGAGTGCGGAAGTGCGTGATAATCCAGGGATTTATCCTCCGGCGGACGTTCGCGCCAAAATGTTCACCCTGCAAGTGCAGGATCCGAAAATCGATCGTGTGCGCACCCGCGCGTGGACCAAAGTGAAGAGCGGAAAATAATCCGCTGCCGTAGATGCCGGACGGGCGCACCACTCCCGCCGGCAATTCGCACCATCCTGGTGCGCTTGCACACATTAAATGCCGGAGAGCAGCCGTGAATGACGCTATCCCTCGCCCGCAGGCGAAAAGTCGTAAGTCGCTGACACCACTATTAGAAATCCGCAATTTGACCAAATCTTACGATGGTCAACATGCGGTCGATGATGTCAGTCTGACCATTTATAAAGGCGAAATCTTTGCACTGCTGGGCGCATCCGGCTGTGGCAAGTCCACACTGCTGCGTATGTTGGCAGGTTTCGAACAACCTTCTGCCGGGCAAATTATGCTTGATGGTGTTGATTTGTCACAGGTTCCGCCTTATCTGCGCCCCATCAACATGATGTTCCAGTCCTACGCGCTATTCCCCCATATGACCGTGGAGCAAAACATTGCTTTTGGTCTGAAACAAGACAAGTTACCAAAAGCGGAAATTGCCAGTCGGGTCAATGAAATGCTGGGGCTGGTGCATATGCAGGAGTTTGCCAAACGCAAACCGCATCAGCTTTCCGGTGGCCAACGTCAGCGAGTGGCGCTGGCCCGAAGCCTCGCTAAACGCCCGAAACTATTATTGCTCGATGAACCGATGGGCGCGCTGGATAAAAAACTGCGCGACCGGATGCAGCTTGAAGTGGTGGATATTCTGGAGCGTGTCGGCGTGACCTGTGTGATGGTAACGCACGATCAGGAAGAGGCGATGACCATGGCGGGGCGCATCGCGATTATGAATCGCGGTAAATTTGTTCAGATTGGCGAGCCGGAGGAAATTTATGAGCACCCGACGACACGATATAGCGCCGAGTTCATTGGATCGGTCAATGTTTTCGAAGGGCTGCTAAAGGAACGCCAGGAAGATGGCCTGTTGCTTTATTCGCCTGGGCTGGTGCATCCGTTGAAAGTCGATCCCGATGCGTCGGTGGTGGATAACGTGCCGGTGCATGTGGCGCTGCGTCCGGAAAAAATCATGCTCTGTGACGAACCGCCTGCTGATGGCTGCAATTTTGCAGTGGGAGAGGTGACACATATTGCCTATCTCGGTGATTTGTCTGTTTATCATGTCCGCCTGAAAAGCGGGCAGATGATCAGCGCCCAGTTACAAAACGCCCATCGTTTTCGCAAAGGGTTACCGACCTGGGGCGATGAAGTTCGTTTGTGCTGGGAATCAGACAGTTGTGTGGTGCTGACGGTTTAAGGAGCAAAGATGAGTACACTTGAACCTGCTGCCCAGCCGGGCGGATTAAAGCAGTGGCTTACACAGTGGCAGATGAAGCACGGTCGCAAACTGGTGATTGCGCTGCCGTATATCTGGTTGATTTTGTTGTTTCTGCTGCCATTTCTTATCGTCTTTAAAATAAGCCTGGCTGAGATGGCGCGCGCCATTCCTCCTTATACCGAACTGATGGAGTGGGCTGACGGGCAACTGTCTGTCACCCTCAATCTCGGCAATTTCCTGCAACTGACTGACGATCCGCTCTATTTCGATGCTTATCTCCAGTCGTTACAGGTGGCGGCGATTTCGACCGTTTGTTGCTTATTGCTCGGCTACCCACTGGCGTGGGCAGTGGCGCACAGTAAACCTTCGACCCGCAATATCTTATTGCTGCTGGTGATCCTGCCTTCGTGGACCTCATTTTTGATCCGCGTTTACGCCTGGATGGGGATACTAAAAAACAATGGCGTGCTGAATAATTTCCTGCTGTGGCTGGGGGTTATCGATCAGCCGCTGACCATTCTGCATACCAATCTGGCCGTTTATATCGGCATTGTTTACGCCTATGTGCCGTTTATGGTGTTGCCTATCTACACCGCGTTAACTCGCATTGATTATTCGCTGGTGGAAGCTGCGCTTGATCTCGGCGCGCGTCCGCTGAAGACTTTCTTTACGGTGATAGTGCCGCTTACCAAAGGTGGGATTATCGCCGGATCGATGCTGGTTTTCATTCCGGCGGTGGGTGAGTTTGTGATCCCGGAACTGCTCGGCGGCCCGGACAGCATCATGATCGGGCGCGTTCTGTGGCAGGAGTTTTTCAATAACCGTGACTGGCCGGTGGCCTCAGCGGTGGCAATCGTTATGTTATTGCTGCTGATTGTGCCAATTATGTGGTTCCACAAATATCAGCAAAAAAGCGTGGGGGAACACGGATGAATAATTTACCGGTCGTTCGTTCGCCCTGGCGAATGGTGATTTTGTTGCTGGGCTTCACCTTTCTCTATGCGCCGATGCTGATGCTGGTCATCTATTCATTTAACAGTTCGAAGCTGGTGACGGTGTGGGCCGGTTGGTCAACGCGCTGGTACGGCGAGTTATTGCGTGATGATGCGATGATGAGTGCGGTCGGCTTAAGTCTGACGATTGCCGCCTGTGCGGCGACGGCGGCGGCGATCCTCGGGACTATTGCGGCGGTCGTGCTGGTACGTTTCGGGCGGTTTCGTGGATCAAATGGCTTTGCCTTTATGATCACCGCGCCGTTAGTCATGCCTGATGTGATCACTGGCCTGTCGCTGTTGTTATTGTTCGTTGCTCTTGCTCATGCCATCGGCTGGCCTGCCGATCGCGGTATGTTAACTATCTGGCTGGCGCACGTCACTTTCTGTACAGCTTATGTGGCAGTCGTTATTTCTTCGCGTCTGCGGGAACTGGATCGCTCCATTGAAGAAGCGGCGATGGATCTCGGCGCGACGCCGCTGAAGGTGTTTTTCGTCATTACACTACCGATGATCATGCCGGCGATCATTTCTGGCTGGTTACTGGCTTTTACTCTGTCGCTTGATGATCTGGTGATCGCCAGCTTTGTTTCCGGGCCGGGAGCCACCACCTTACCGATGCTGGTCTTTTCCAGCGTGCGGATGGGGGTGAATCCGGAAATCAACGCCCTGGCAACATTGATTCTCGGCGCGGTAGGAATTGTCGGATTTATCGCCTGGTATTTAATGGCGCGCGCAGAAAAGCAGCGGATACGCGATATCCAGCGTGCAAGACGTGGCTGAAGACACTAAAATTTGCCAACCTGGCTACATAATGCCGCGCATGTCGCGGCATTGTTTTCATGGAAGACGAAACGTTGGGATTTTTTAAGAAAACATCTTCATCACATGCTCGCCTGAATGTGCCTGCACTGGTGCAGGTGGCGGCGCTCGCCATTATTATGATCCGTGGCCTCGACGTGCTGATGATTTTCAATACGCTGGGCGTGCGCGGTATCGGCGAGTTCATACATCGCAGCGTACAAACCTGGAGTTTAACGCTGGTCTTTCTAAGCAGCCTTGCGCTGGTTTTTATTGAAATCTGGTGTGCGTTTTCGCTGGTGAAAGGGCGTCGCCTGGCGCGCTGGCTGTATCTGCTGACGCAAATCACGGCCGCCAGTTATCTGTGGGCAGCTTCGCTCGGTTATGGTTACCCTGAGCTGTTCAGCATTCCTGGTGAATCGAAACGCGAAATCTTCCATAGCCTGATGTTACAAAAGCTGCCGGACATGCTCATCTTATTGCTGCTGTTTGTTCCCGCCACCAGTAGGCGGTTCTTCCAGTTGCAATAATGTGTATAATCCTCGCCCCTGATGATGTGAAGGTCAATGTATGCAGTGCGCACTTTACGACGCGGGTCGCTGCCGCTCCTGTCAGTGGATAACGCAGCCGATTCCAGAGCAACTCTCCGCTAAAACCACCGATCTTAAAAATCTGTTGGCCGATTTTCCGGTCGCGGAATGGTGCGCGCCGGTGTCTGGCCCGGAACAAGGGTTTCGCAATAAAGCCAAAATGGTGGTGAGTGGTAGCGTTGAAAAACCACTGCTCGGAATGCTACACCGCGACGGTACGCCAGAAGATCTTTGCGACTGTCCGCTTTACCCTGCCTCATTTGCGCCTGTTTTTGCGGCGCTAAAACCGTTTATCGCCCGTGCGGGGCTGACGCCCTACAACGTGGCGCGCAAGCGTGGCGAACTGAAATATATTCTGCTGACTGAAAGCCAGATGGATGGCGGTATGATGCTGCGCTTTGTACTGCGCTCTGAAACCAAGCTGGCGCAACTGCGTAAGGCGCTGCCGTGGTTACAGGCGCAACTGCCGCAGCTAAAAGTCATTACCGTCAATATTCAGCCAGTGCATATGGCGATAATGGAAGGGGAGACGGAGATCTACCTGACCGAACAGCAGGCGCTGGCAGAGCGTTTTAATGACGTGCCGCTGTGGATCCGCCCGCAAAGTTTCTTCCAGACTAATCCGGCGGTCGCCAGCCAGCTGTACGCCACCGCGCGTGACTGGGTGCGGCAATTGCCGGTAAATCATATGTGGGATCTGTTCTGCGGCGTTGGTGGTTTTGGTTTGCATTGCGCAACGCCAGAAATGCAGCTAACGGGGATTGAAATTGCGCCAGAAGCGATAGCCTGTGCGAAACAATCTGCTGCTGAACTGGGTCTAACGCGTCTGCAATTTCAGGCGCTGGACTCCACTCAGTTTGCCACCGCTCAGGGCGAAGTGCCGGAGCTGGTGCTGGTTAATCCACCGCGTCGCGGCATTGGTAAACCGCTGTGTGATTATCTTTCGACGATGGCACCGCATTTTATTATCTACTCAAGCTGTAACGCCCAAACGATGGCGAAAGATATCCGCGAACTGCCAGGATATCGCATTGAGCGGGTACAGCTTTTCGATATGTTCCCCCACACCGCACATTATGAAGTGCTGACGCTGCTGGTGAAGCAATAAAAAAGCCGCATCTGCGGCTTCAGATCGCAGACCTGGTGCGCTTTGTTCATGCCGGATGCGGCGTGAACGCCTTATCCGGCCTACAAATCTTGCTAAATCAATACATTGCAGAGTCGATGTTGGCCTGATAAGCGTAGCGCATCAGGCATCTTACTTTCGTCTCAGTCTCAATTACTGCGGAAACCACTGATCGCTGATTTTCTGATATGTACCGTCTGCTTTAACGGCTGCCAGTGCGTTATTCAGTTTCTCCAGCAGAGCTTTGTTATCCGGACGTACAGCGATGCCCAGACCGGTGCCGAAGTACTGCGGATCGGTTACTTTCTCAGTCGCAACGCCCAGTTGCGGATTGGTTTTCAGCCACTCATTAACTACCGCTGTATCACCAAATACCCCATCAATACGACCATTTTTCAGGTCGATAAATGCATTCTGATAACTGTCATAAGAGACGGTTTTCACTTCCGGATGCTGATCCTGAATATATTTTTGGTGGGTAGTGCCGTTTTCCATACCAATACGTTTACCTTTCAGGTCGGCAAAAGTCTTATAGGTATCTTTTTTGGCAATCACAACGGCTGAGTTTTCGTAATAGGGGGAGGTAAAGGCGACCTGTTTGCTACGTTCCGGTGTGATGTCCATCCCGGAAATCACAGCGTCATATTTTCTGAATTTCAGTGACGGGATCAGGCTGTCGAAAGCGTGATTAGTAAAAGTACATTCTGCCTGCATTTGTTTGCATAACGCCTTTGCCAGATCGATATCAAAGCCGACGATCTGGTTATTTGCATCCATCGATTCGAATGGCGGATAAGTGGCAGAGACGCCGAAATTGATTTTCTCTACGGCAGAAGCGCCGAATGCACAGGATGCAAGTAATGCGGCAAGAACTAGCTTTTTCATGATGGAACTCCCGTCTGTCAATCTTATGATTATTAGCCGTGTCTGCGGCATGGATTTACAATGCCATCAAATGAATTTATATGCAATAAATATGATTAAATAGTTTGTGCGAGATAAAAAAAGACGGACAACTTAGTGGGTTGTCCGTCTTCATTATAAGGATTTATGCACTATGTGGGCCGGGTAAGGCGTTTACGCCGCATCCGGCACAGGCACCGTGCAGGTGTCTGATGCGACGCTGGCGCGTCTTCTCAGACCTACAAAACCCCCCGGCGAATGTGTACGCAGTCACATTAATTCCGACGTTCAAATGCCAGTGCTTTACGCTCAATCAGACGCATCATCAGCGTCAGCAGGCCGTTGACGACGAGGTAAATAATCCCCGCCGCGCCAAACACCATTACGTCGTAGGTGCGTCCGTACAGTAACTGGCTGTAGCCCATCACTTCCATTAGCGTAATGGTGTATGCCAGAGAGGTACTTTTGAACACCAGCACCACTTCGTTGGAATAAGACGAGAGCGAGCGTTTAAAGGCATACGGCAGAAGGATCGCCAGCGTATCTTTTTTGCTCATTCCCAGCGCGCTACAGGACTGCCATTGACCTTCCGGGATCGCGCGAATCGCCCCGTAAAACAGCTGCGTGGTATACGCCGCACTGTTCAGCGACAATGCAATTAGCGCACACAGCCACGGTTCCGACAGCAAATGCCACAGCGCCGGATACTCCTGCAACGTCGGGAACTGACCTGGTCCGTAGTAAATCAGGAAGATTTGCACCAGCAGCGGTGTACCGGTAAACAGCGTGATATAACCACGCACCAGCCACACCAGCACCGGCGTTTTCAGCGTCAGGATGATGGTAAAAATCAACGCCAGAATCAGCGCCACAATCAGCGAGGCAACCGTCAGGGTCAGGCTGGTATGCAGCCCTTTCATCAGTTCGGGTAAATACTCAAGCATCAGCCAGGTCTCCGCTCAAAACGTGTCGCGCGCAGGTCAATGCGTTTGAGAATGTACTGGCTCAACAGGGTAATCACCAGGTAAATCGCCGCCGCCACAATGTACCAGGTGAACGGTTCCTGGGTACGGGTGGCGATGCTTTTGGTTTGCAGCATTAAATCATTCACACTAATCAAACTGACCAGCGCGGTATCTTTCAGCAGTACCAGCCACTGGTTACCGAGACCAGGTAGCGCATGACGCCACATCTGCGGCATCACCAGACGGAAAAATATAGCCGATTTCGACAGCCCCAGCGCCTGACCCGATTCCCACTGACCCACCGGCACCGCTTTCAGTGCGCCACGCAGAGTTTGCGAAGCATAAGCGGCATACAGCAGTGACAGAGCGATAACACCGCAAAGGAACGGACTGACATCGAAGTTTTCAATCTGCATCTGCACCGGGATCTCTACAATCCCAAGATTGATGGTGAAGCCATCCGCAAGCGTCAGCAGTAACTGCGAGGAGCCAAAATAGATAAACAGCACCACCAGAATTTCTGGCAGGCCGCGTAGAATCGTCACCAGCGCCGAACCTGCCCACGCAACAGGGCGCCATTTTGCTGACTCCCATACTGCAAAGAACATCGCCAGCGCCAGTCCGACAATCAATGCACAAACGGCAAGGCCGACGGTCATCCCGGCGGCGCTTGCTAAAGGAAAAAATTCATTCATCAGGAATTACTTCTGGAACCATTTGTTGTAGATGGTTTCGTAAGTGCCATCTTTCTTCACTTTTTCCAGCGCAGTATTAAATTTCTGCTGCAGTTCAGTGTTGCCCTGACGTACTGCGATGCCGAGGCCAGTACCGAAGTAATCTTTATCGGTCACTTTGTCGCCCACTGCCGCCAGTTTCGGGTTATCTTTCAGCCATTCGGTTACTACTGCGGTGTCACCGAATACACCGTCGATACGCCCGTTTTGCAGATCCAGTTTTGCGTTCTGGTAGCTGTCATACGGAACTGTGGTGATTTCCGGATGCTTATCCATAATGAATTTTTGGTGTGTCGTCCCGTTCTGCACACCGACTTTCTTGCCTTTCAGCTGATCAACGCTGGTGTATTTACCTTGCTGACCCACAAACAGGGCGGAGTTGTCATAGTACGGAGTGGTGAACAGCACCTGTTTTTCGCGCTCTGGAGTGATATCCATACCCGCCATAACGGCGTCCACACGGCGGAATTTCAGACTCGGGATCAGGCTGTCAAATGCCTGGTTGGAGAAAGTACAGGTTGCATCAATCTCTTTACACAGCGCCTGTGCGAGGTCGACGTCAAAACCGACGATCTGGTTATTCGCGTCTATAGATTCAAACGGAGGATAGGAGGCTTCGGTAGCAAAACGAATGGTTTCGGCAGCTG
>ERZ1034901.525-NODE-525-length-29832-cov-139.975216_pt1 | contig 29832 bp, 27 predicted proteins | sample MGYA00520628_ERZ1034901 | MGnify/ENA primary metagenome ERZ1034901 (study PRJEB33766, sample SAMN09781783) | gut metagenome | biome: gut microbiome | host: Homo sapiens | place: Madagascar | study: EMG produced TPA metagenomics assembly of the PRJNA485056 data... | reverse complement strand
GCGCCGTCATAGAATTTTTCTTCATGGCAAAACTGATATGATGCAGAACCTCTTTGTCCTGATAAGCAAATGTAACATCGTTGAACTGGACTTCTGGCTGTCCCGGCTGTGCCTGAGCCGGAATATGCTGCTTGCCGGTATCGGAAAGTTCTGGTTCATCTAATACCGCTTCAATGCGATCAAGAGCTGCGTTCATAACGGTCAGTCTGGAGGCTTCTCCATAGAGCGCCTTCAACGGGCCAAAAAGATCAAATACAAACAGCAGAACCCCCAACACATAAGCCAAAGAAAGCGCACCGCTCTGTTCCAACACAATAGACAGGCCAAAAATTGCCGCAATACCAATACCGTAAAGGATATTCAGCCCCATTGTCCACGGGGTCATTTTCCGTTCAAAGTCAAGCGATGTATTTCTGGAACGCTTGAAATTGCCGGACAGTTCTTCGGATTTTTCTCCAAGCAGGTTATAGCTCTTAATAACACCAATGCCCTCTACAAAAGACAGCACCGCATCGGTCAGCCGTTCGCTCTGCTCCTGACGGCCTGCTGCTTCTCGCAGAGAAACTTTGTTCATCCCCTTAGATACCAGCCATGCCAAAATAGTAACTATCGCGGCGATCAAGCCAAGCTGCCAATTCAGATAAAACATGAACGCCAGCAAAACCAGCGAGGACAGCAGATAGCTCATCATGTTTCCCAGCGTACTCATGGCAACTTCTTCAATGAACACCATGTCGGTACTAAGGACTGAACTGATCTTTCCGATATTGCCGGAAGTGAAATATCCCATCGGAAGTTTCCGCAGATGGCCGCCCAATTCGATACGCTTGTCAGCGAACATCAAATATCCCGCTGCACTTTGCAGGCTGTCACTAAGATAGTGGACGAGCATCTGAACCAGCACAACAGTAGCAAGGCCAAGTCCCACATAAAGGCAGGTCTGCCCGGTAATTGTCTTGCTTGCAAATCCGCTCAAAACCACAAAGGCCAGAAAAATCGGCATTTTTGACAGAATTGATTCCAGAAACGCACAAACAAATGCGCCCTGAATACGGCTCTTATAACGGCCAGAAAGTTTCAATATTCTTGAAAACAAAGCAAACATTTATTTCCCCTCCTTTGCAGTATGTACTTTCCACTCGGCGCTGTCCTGTGCCGCTTTCCACAACTTTTGATATTCTGGGCAGGACTGGATCAGCTCCTGATGTTTGCCCGTTGCAACCAGCTTTCCGTGATCCATAACACAAATTTGGTCTGCGTTCATAATAGCTGGTAATTTGTGTGCGATAACCACAAGGGTCTTACCTTTTACAAGCTCTGCAATAGCAGCCTCCATCTTTTCCTCGTTTTCAGGATCAGCATAGGCAGTTGCCTCGTCAAGCACCACAATAGGAGCATCCTTTAAGATTGCCCGCGCCAAAGAAATACGCTGGCGCTGACCGCCGGATAGCATTTTTCCTGCATCACCAGCCATCGAATGAATACCCTGCGGAAGTTTCTTAAGGAACTCCATGCACTGGGCTTTCTTTGCGGCCTCCACCACTTCTTCGTCTGTTGCGTTCAGCCGACCAAGCCGAATGTTTTCAAGCAGAGAGGTGTTGAACAGGTATTGATCCTGCGCCACATAGGAGATACGGCTGTTCAGTGCTTCAAGACTCATATTGCAGAGTTTCTGTCCACCGATGGAAATGCTACCTTTCTGTGGGTCATAATAGTGAATAAGCAGTTTTGCCAATGTACTCTTGCCAGAACCAGATTCACCAACAAGAGCTGTTTTCTGTCCAGCTTTTGCCGTAAAGGAAATGTCATGGAGAACTTCATCCATGGTCACCACAGGCTTTCCATCCGGGCCGGGCTGTGTGGCCTGATAAGCGAAAGAAACATGGTCATAAGTAATGGTGTCATCTTTTCCGTTGAATACATCCTCTGTCTGCTGAAGCTCTGGTGCATCCAGTACCTGCTCCAATGCAGAAATTTTATAGTTGAGCTGGGGCATGGTAGGCAGGAAACCGAGGGATTTCAGTAGCGGCATACCAATGCTTAAAGAAAGACACAGTACCAAAATCAAATTAGGCAGAGTTGACCAGCCTAAGAGAACGAACCATGCGCCCACAGGCAAAGTCAGAATAATGGTGCATGGAAGCAGACTGCTGTAAATTGCCATCCACGGCCACGCCGCCTTATACCATGCCAGCGTGTAGTCTCGGTAATCTGATACATCTTTGCGGAACCGCTCATAGGAATCCGCATCCTTATTGAATACCTTGACAACTTCCATACCGTTGATGTACTCGATAATGGTATTGTTCATCTTTTGTCCGGCCATGTAGTAAGGCCCCATTTTTTTCATCCCGACCGAATACATCGTCATCATGGCAATCAGGCTGATCGGAATGGATGCCAGCGACAGAAGCGCCAGTTTCCAATCCACAAAGAACATTGCCACATAAACCGCAATAGGGATCATCAGGTTTGCAATTCCCTCCGGCATGGAGTGAGCCAGTAAAACTTCCAGACTGTCTACATCATCTACGAACAACTTTTTGACTGTGCCGGTGCCTTTATCCTGAATGACACCGAGGGGCAGCTTCTCAAACCGTTTTTGAAGCGCCGTTCGCAGACGGAGCAGAGTGTCATAAGCGGCTTTGTGTGAGAGATTCAGTCCCCAGCCATAGAAAAGGGCTTGCAGCACCAGACACACCAAGACAAGAGCCACGCGCGAAATGATGAAGGATGCTCCAATGGATTCACCCATGACCAGCGGTGTAATCACCTGATAAGCCAGCACAAAGGGCAAGACACCCATCAGGACGCTGACCAGCACGATGGCCGTTGCTGCATAAAGCCCCTTCTTATGAGGCCCTGCATATTCAAATACTTTTTGAAACATAATTCCAACCTCCTATCAGGAAAAATATTTTTCGGACAACGTTTTCAAAATTTCTGGCGAGAGCCTTTGATTTTGAATAGCCCCATCATCATCCAACTGAACCACCTCCGTACAGGTACGGACAATAAATTCAAAATCGTGGGACACCACAAACACGATCACACCAGAGTTTGAAAGTTGTTCGATCAGTTTGCTGACACGCACCATAGAATCATAGTCCAAACCACTGGTAGGCTCATCAAAGTAGATCACCGGGCTGCCCTTTACGATTGCCGCACCGATAGTAACCCTCTGCTTTTGACCACCTGAAAGGGATGCCGGATGCCGTTCCCGGTAATCTGATAGTTCCAGTGCTTTCAGCGTTTCATCCACTTTTTCTTTGCAATCGTCCTTCATACCAAGGGATAGTTCTTCCTCCACGCTGCTGGCAAAAAGCTGATAATCCGTATCTTGCATGACAAGATAGGAAAGTGACCGCCGCTGGCGTGGTGTAAGTTTTTTGCCGTCAAAGCAGACCTCGCCACGCTGCTGCTTTAGCAGACCCGTTAGAATAGATAAGAGGGTTGTTTTTCCGGCTCCGTTATGACCCAGAATACCGATCACATCTCCTGCATGAGCTTCAAAGCTGACATTTTGGAAAATATCCGCCCCTTTCTTGTAGGCAAATCCTAACTTGTGAACTTCCAGCCGATGTGTCTCGTCTTTTGTGTGCGGCCTTTCCGGATAATGTTCTGCATCGCGTTCCGGGTATGCTGTCCGCAGACCATAAGAAATTCGTGTTTCTTCGGGCAGAGAACAAAACTGTTCCCTTGTGAACTCATGCTCAATTTTTCCGTTCTGAATCAAAAAGGCTCTATCAATCAGATCGCGCAAATAATAAAAACGATGCTCTACCACAAAAATTGTGTATCCAGCGTGTTTCAGTTTTCCCATAATTTCTGCCAACCGTTTGGTAGCGGCATAGTCCAGATTGGCCGATGGTTCATCAAAAATATATACTTTTGGCCCCAGCGCATAAACAGAACCGATTGCGATTTGTTGCTTCTCTCCGCTGGACAATGCAAAGATACTCCTATTCAAATAGTCTACCAATTCCAGCTCTTTCGCCGCTTTTGCAATGCGATCAATCGTTTCTTCACGGGGCAGTCCGAGATTTTCGCAGCCGAAAGCCAATTCCCGCGTGGTATCCGTCATAAAGAATTGAGAACGTGGGTCTTGGAATACCGTTCCAACCTGTCCGGCCAATTCAGACGGCTTCATTTCCAGCAGTGAATGACCATCCATAAGCAGATCGCCTTGGATTTCTCCGGGATAAAAGTGCGGAATCAGACCGTTGAGCGAGCGGATCAGGGTTGTTTTGCCGCAGCCGCTTCGCCCTGTCAGAAGAATGAACTCACCCGTCTGTACGGTCATATCAATGCCGCGGAGGGTAAAGTCTTTGCTTTCTTCATAACGAAAGCTAAAATTCTGAAATGAGATCATCGTCATACCCTCCACAAAATGATTTCCCCGATTTTAGTCTGGTCGATAAAAAGCAAACCGACCAAAAAGAGGATACCCAACAGTGATACCACGATTTCCGGCCACGAAAAACGGATTGGCCGCAGCGCGTAGCGTTTGCACTCCAACTCCAGACCGCGTGTTGTGCCGGATGCTGCCAGTTCATCAGTGACTTTCAAGCACCGCATCAGCAGAGGTATCAAAATATATTCTATGGTTGCTAACGGATGGGATACCCGTTTCCACACGGTATCACTGATACCGCGAATATCCATCGTGCTTCGGATTTGTCGGTATTCAATCCGTAAAGTAGGGATATAGCGGAACATAACAACAAGGGGGATTGTGACTGCCTGGGGCAGCCGCATCCGTTGAAGTGCCACCATTAAGTCATCCATGTATGTAGTTCGCAATATCCAAAGTCCCATCATCATGATAGGGATCAATTTTAAGACCGTCACGCCGAACACGCTCATAATCACACTTAAAACCGGAACTTGGACATAACGGAGCAGGGCATTGAGATAAGCAACAATAATATAGGTCACTATCATTTTGACAGCCCATTTTCCACCGTTACCCAAGGCAATAAACAGCCCATAAACCAGCATGAGCGCGAGACTGACAACTTCTCCGGCCAGAAAATAACTGACAAAACCAATGCAGACCAAAAGAAGTATCTTGCAGCGTGGGTCGAGGAGCGCAGAGCCATGTAGGGGCTGGCGCTCAATTATTTGTTTAATTTGTGCTTCTTCCATTCAAATGTCTCCCTATAAAAATCAAAGCGCGGGACTGTTCTCAGCCCCACGCTCTGAAGTCAGGCAGCCCGCTTGCCTGTATTGCCTGATAAAGTTTCAGGGGGCTGATCCTGTTATTTTACTGAAACAAGTCCAGCTTTGATAAAGTGTTTTTTCAATGCTTTCTGACCGATAAAGCCACCAATCAGACCGCCCACCAATCCGGCAGCAACAATGACTACCAGCATGGGAACGGAAGTAATGCTCAACATTCCCTGAATGTACTCCGGGGCAATATTGTTTTTCTCCATTGCTCCGACAAATGCGCTTTGAAGAAATTTGATGGGGCAGATAGCACTAAAAGCGAAGATAGCACTGAACAGCGCATAGGCTGCCATCATGGACTTCATTGTGATTTCATTCCGGCTCATAACCAGAAAATCGCAAATGATACCGCCAATTACCAAGCCGATAGGAATAAACCAGAAAGCACCAACCAGCAGGAAAAGGATGGCCTGAATTGCGGCGCAAATGGTAAACACGCCTTTCTTCGGAACCTTAGCCAGCAGGAGCATCATAACGATGCCATTCGGGATCGCAACAACGGACGGATAAAATACGTTTGTCACCGGACCAGCCACGCTCATAATGGTGCTGATAACCATGCAGATGATCCACATGAGGGCCGTTAAAACACCGATGAGAATAAAATCTTTCGCATTTAGCTTTTGTTTCATACTCTTATTCCTCCTCACTTTATTTGGAAAATAAAAAATGCGATGCGGTTAATGTTCTCTAACCACATCGCAAATTGTACCAATTTCCGTTGTTACATCCAACCCAAACCCGATTTCATTCTACCCAAAATCGGTATTTTTTAGGTTTAGCCAATCGTATTTTCATCTTTATAGTTCTTAGGTATTACTCCATATTTCTTTTTGAACGCAGCCGCAAAATTGCTTGGTTTTGAATATCCAACCAGCGTTGCAATCTGGCTTACGTTCAAGTCGCTTTCCAAAAGTAGCCCGGCTGCCTTTTCCAGTCTTTGATCTATGATATATGCGTGAACAGGTGTCCCAAATAAAGAATTAAATCCCTTTGTCAGTTTGGAAACACTGATATTTACCTTTTTCGCCAGTTCCTCACAACTTGGTGCAAAAGCAAGCTGGCTGTCGATGATCCGTTTTGCTTCGGTAATCGAGTCCCTGTCACTTTTAGAAATACTGATATAGCTTGATGAAAGAATACTAAGTTCCAATACTTCACTCAAATACACGGACAGCAATTCAAAAACCTTACTTTCCAGAAATAAATACCCTAAACCGCCCCGGTATTGCGTAAAATCTTTTACCTCCGCAAAAATGTGCTCCATATACGGGGTGATGTTCACTTTTGAAATGCCAGTCAATAACTTCTTCTCATAAGCATCTATCTCACTATCTTCAAAGTAGTCATTCAAGATTTTGTGAAAATAGGGCATGGGAATTTTTATATTTTTGAAAAGGAAGTCTGTTTTCCCGGAATAACACAGGTATTCCATCTTACCATGTCCTCGATAAATACAAGATTCGCCCTTCTGGATGCTGACACTTTGACGCGCATCTGCAATATTCCACGATACGCCATCATTGAAGCAAAATAAAAGTTGAATATAATCTTCGCAGCTTACACCCTGCACATTCATATCTGAAAAATAGTTCATTTTCCAGTCGGATACAACAGCACCTTGCTTTGTAACAACCTGTGAAATCTGGCCTGTTCCCATATCAGCCGGAATATCTATTGTCACTGTCTGCGGAGAGTTGGAGAGCAGATCATGGTACAGCTTCGTCATGTATTGGTTTGTCATTGTACGCCCTCCTTTCTTGGTTAGTTAAAGCTAATCATATAATACTGCATATTTTGGAAGCAGTCAAGGAAAGCCTACAGCAACAGAAGTCCTACAGCCTCTAAAACACATTTTTTCTTTTTTATTTATAAAATCGGTACTGATGAAGGAGGAAAACTTGTCCTTCTTATTAACACTGACAAAAAAGGCAAAAAACAGGCGCATCAAATGAAATTTTATCAAAAATATTTTCCAAGCTGCTTTAATCCACGGCGGATACTGTCTCGGACACGGCTTGGGTCTACACCTTCTACTTCGGCAATTTCATTTACCGTCATTCCCAGATAGTATCGGGCATAAATCCGCTTTGCCTGTTTCTCCGGCAGCTTCATCACAGCGGCATAGACCTGCTCCTGAAGCTGTTTTTCCTCCAGAAGCATCTCCGGTGTTTGCGGCTTCAACAGCACCGCATTTTCAATGCCATTCTCGCAATCCAGAGAATACTGTGCTTTATAACGATACATCTTTCGCTCATACGCAGCCTCCGCACGTTCAGCTGCTCGAATAGTCTCCATTACTTCCTCTGTCACATCTACAAAAAAGTCTGTTGTATAAACATCAGGATAAAGTTCCCGAAGGTTAATTTTCTTCATTATGTACCTCCATTTCGATTCACGGGTGATTGACGAGTGAATCGAATGGAGGTGGGGAACGACACCGGTATACAGCCGGATTATCTCCGAAAAAAAGGCAACAAAAAACGCCAGATTCCCGCAATAGGAACCTGGCGCGCCAAGAACAGTCATTATTATGCTGAATCACATGGAACGATAATGCCGATGCAATGCTATACTTGCCCGGAGGAGGGGCAATGCTTTTTTTAATTGATGTAGATCATGGGAGCTTTGAAAAAGCAAAAGAGACACGGCAAATTAACCTCCAAGCGGCTACCGTGTCCCTGCAAGTCGTCATTGGTTTGTGTAAACGCAAAGAAACGGCGGCTCTGAAATTATCCTTCAAAACCGCCGATTGAGTTTAAACCTTAAAATAGCGCACGAAATTATCTGCCCCAGTCAACGGTTTTTTTCTTTCCCCGGACGGGGCAGATAACTTATTATGCAGAGCGGAACCGATGTGCGCTAATCGGTTCCTTGTACTTTCTCCTTCAGCTTTCGGAAAGATGTATCACTGATGGCGTGTTCGATCCGGCAAGCCTCCTGTTCTGCCGTTTCAAGATCAACGCCAGCGGCCACAAGCTGCTCCATAAAAAATCGGTGCCGCTCATAGATTTTCTCGGCAACCTCCTGACCTATGGCGGTCAGATGGAGAAATCCATCGTCATCCACGATCAGAAAACCACCGTTCTTCAAACCGCCCACCGCATGGCTGATGCTCGGTTTGCTAAAGCCCATGTGCCGGGCAAGGTCAATAGAGCGTACCATACCATTTTTCTTTTGCAACATCAGGATAGCTTCTAAATAGTCCTCGCCCGACGCATGAAGTTTCATTTTGTTCCTCCTACTCGGTTCGCTTCACAACTTCCCACATAGTTACATCAGGAGCAGCCGGAGTGGGCTGATCGCAGCCATGACAGCCTTTGCAATTATGGTTACAGTCGGCTTGATAAGCTACTTTTCGGATATATCCTTGATTTTCTAAATATTCAAGCTCTACTTGTATGCTCCCTATATCCTTGTGCAGAAGTTCGGCTAACTCCTGAACGCTGTATGTTTGTCCTCTTTGCAAATACTCCAATAATTGAATTAGCACAATAAACCCCTCTCCTTTAGAAAATGACAAGACCGATGTGATACACAATCGTTGCCATAATCAAGGCGGTAAGGATATAATAGAGGGCAATTCGCACCGTCCATTTCAAAGAGTGCGTTTCCTGTGCTGTTGCGGTCAAGGCCATAAGGCAAGGCATATTGAAGAAAAATGCGAACAGGAACGCCAAAGCCTCCGGCTTCGATATAACGGTCAGCATACTTGTACTAAGCGCCGCCGTGTCTACGGCAACAGACGATTCAATGGCCGCCCAAATACTGCCCGTATTGAACAAAGAGGCCATAACGCCAAGAGCGGCCTCTTTACCCATAGCAGAGGCAACAAAAGCGATAAATAACTGCCACGGCAGACCAAACAGGCTTGTCACAGGTTCAATAAAGGTTCCCACTTTGTAGATAATGCTGTTTGCCACATCCCCGTCCGGCGAATAAGACAACAGCCAGAATATAACGGAAATACAGATGATGATACGGAGGGCGCGGCTAAGTACATTCCCCATTTTATTGAAAACGGAACCAAACAGGCTTTTCCAATGGGGCTTATGGTAAGGCGGCAATTCCATAATCAGGCCGGTACGTTCCTCCACCTTGTTCAAAGACCGTCCAAATACCTTGTAAGTAATGAAAATGTGCAGAAGCGCCACAATAAACAGTGACAGGACTACAACCACAGCTCCATTTCCAAAGAACGTGCCGCTGACAAGGCCAACCACACCCCAGGTAGACGCACAGGGGACTACCCAGGACAAGGCAATCGTCATAACACGCTGTCCCCAGGAATCAATCACTCTCGTTCCCGCAATTCCGCCGATGTTGCAGCCAAAGCTGACGAGGAAAGGCATAATCGCTTTTCCCTGCAACCCCAGCTTTGTCATGGTATCATCGAATACATAGGAGATTCGGGCCATATAGCCGACATCTTCCATCAGGCCAAAGACAAGGCTGATTCCGAACACATAGCTTGCCATTTGCAGAGCGAAAGAAACGGCGGTCAGCACAGCGTTACAGAGCAGCGATACAAGGAACGGCGCTGCGCCTACATCCAACAGCCAGTTTGCAAGAGGAACAGAGATTGCATTGATAAGGCCCTCGAAAAGCCCCATCAGCGGGAAGCCAATCACCATAGAGCAGATCAGACCTAAAACGATCATGCCAATGGCAATAGGCTTTCCCCAGCGTTTGCTTGTGGCTGCCTTATCAAACCGGCTCCGCAGCAGCTTGTTCTTCTTACTGGTCACGTTCTCATTTACAAGTTTGTCAATCCACTGGAATTTGCAATCACCTGTCAAAAGGTTTCCGTCCTTTACATCGGACAGCTTCTTTTCAATCGCGGTATAAGTGCCTGCATCAACGGTTTCTTTCACAAGAGAACGCGCCAATTTGTCCTGTTCTATCAGCTTTGCAGTCAACCATGTGGACGAATAGATGCCGATTCCGTCCGCAGGAAGCAGCGCCTTGATCTCGTCAAACGCGGCCCCGATTGTATTCTGATAAATCTGCGCCAGGCGCTTTTCGTCTAAAGTCGAAGCATTTTTATCAATGCTTTCTAACATACGGAAAAATGTGCCATACTGTTTTTTATCGGCAGCAACCAGCGGCACAACAGGGATGCCCAGGGATTTAGCGATTCCATTGGTGTCAATCTGCTTCCCCTGCGATTTTGCCACATCCATCATATTCAGCAGGAGAACCACGGGAACGCGAATCCCGGTATAATCAGCCAGCATGAAAAGGCTGCGGTTGAGCTGGGAGGCGTCAGCCAATATGCAAACAACATCTGCCTGCCCGCTGGCTATGTAATTCCGTGTAACAACTTCTTCATCCGAATTTGCAGACAGGCTATAAGTTCCCGGAAGATCAATGATTTTATAGGTGGTATCTTTGTGAACGAAAGAACCATCCTTGCGCTCCACTGTTTTTCCGGGCCAGTTCCCGACGTGCTGACGGGAACCAGTCAGGCCATTAAACAAGGTTGATTTGCCGGAGTTCGGCTGGCCTAAAAGGGCAATCGTTTTTTCACTCATTGTTTTGTCACCTCCACCATGATCTTGTCGGATTCCGCTTTGTTAATTGCAACCATCGTATCTCTTGCATATACCAAGACAGGCCGCTTTTTGGGATTCTGTATTACTTCAAACGGGCAGCCAATCGTAAGGCCGATGGAGGTCACGCGGCTTTGAAAATGCGTGTCCCCATTGATGGCAGCGATTTTTCCTGTGGAACCGCTGCTAAGTTCACTTAGTTTTTTCATCTGTTCAGGCTCCTTTCACAATCCATTCTCTTGCTTTCTGCTGTTCCTGCACCATTTCGTAGTAATGGCCTTTCTTTCTTAACAGTTCTTCATGCGTTCCCGTTTCTTCAATCCGTCCCTGATTCAGTACAATAATCTGATCTGCGTTCTGAATAGTGTTCAGACGGTGGGCAATCACGAAAACGGTTTTCCCTTTCATCAGGCGGTCTAACGCCTGATTGATCTTTGCTTCATTGTCAGCGTCCAGAGAAGCCGTTGATTCATCCAGAAGCAGGATAGGCGCGTCCTTTAAGATTGCCCTTGCAATAGCAATCCGCTGTTTTTCACCGCCAGACAGGGTGTTGCCGCCCTCGGCAAGATGGGTCTGATAGCCATTAGGCAGTCTTTCGATAAATTCATGACAATGGGCCGCCTTTGCCGCCGCAATCACTTCCTGTTCGGTAGCATCTTCACGGCCAGCTTTGATATTGTTGTAAATCGTATCGGACAGCAAAGTATTTTCCTGGAATACCTCACTGATATAGTGCAAAAGTCCGTCAGGATTTAGCTCCCGTATGTCCTGCCCACCAATGCGGACGCAGCCTTTTGTCACATCCCAAAACCGGGCGATCAGATTAGCAACCGTAGATTTGCCAGAGCCGGACGGCCCGATCAGCGCCGTAGTGCTTCCCTCCGGGGCATGAAAACTGATATTGTGTAAAACATCGGCCTGCTGGTTATAGGAGAAGTCCACGTTTTCAAAGGTAATATCAAAGTGCGAGAGCTTTACCTTTTCTTCTTTGTAGGATAGCGGCTTTGTGTCAAATGCCTGTTCCAGATTAGAAGTGGCAAGTTTCAGTTCTTTCAGCAGGTTATACGAATGTTCAAACGCAATCAGCAGCGCAGAAAGCGCAAGGCTCATAAGCATAAACGCCACAAGCAGTTCAGAAGCAATCGTACCGCCGAGGAACAGATAGCTCCCAATCAGCAGGACAAACGGCAAAAGAAAATTTGCAATGATAGAATACATACTTGTGGGGGCGGCGGTTTTTACTTCCGCCTGTACGCTGGTTTTCCGTATGTCCTCCAATGTATCAGACATTCTTGTGAAGTGCGTACTTGTCATATTTGCAGACTTGAACACTTTCATGCCCTTGATGTATTCCAGAACAATAGAGATCATTTTAGAAGTCAGATCACGCTTGATCGTTCCGTACTTCTCTACAAGCCGGTTGCCCCAATTCAAAACCGGCAGCGCGATCAGAATTACCACGCACTCGGCCAACGCCAGTTTCCAGTTGATAAAAAAGGTTCCAACCAAGATCAGGCAGCCCATGACCAATGTTTTGACGATAGAGGGCAGCGTATGGGTCAATACAAGTTCAAAATTGCTTAAATCCTTTGTCAGCGTACTAAGCAGATACCCGCTGCTGTTTTGATTGAAGTAGCCAAGGCTCAGGGAGCGGTAATGATTCGCCAGCTCCAAGCGTAGGTCGCTGCACATCTCGGCTCCTCTGGAAAAGCAGAGAAAATAACCGCTCCTGTAAATAATCAGCCGGAGAACCACACTGATAAGGCACACAATGGTATAGTTTCGTACAAGCCCGCCTGTCAGAGAACCGTTCAGGAGATGAATTACGGTAAAATACAGCATAAGGTACATGACAAGGCTTCCGATGGCGTCCAGTGACATCAGGAAAATAGGAAATATCAGCTGCTTTCGTTTGTCACCAATCAATTTCTGAATACTGCGTAACATAATCTTTTCACTCCTCCCCGATAGTTTCTCTTGTATAGGTGTCCCACATATGGCTGTATGTACTTCCGCTGGCGATCAGTTCATCATGCGTTCCCTGTTCGACAACTTTTCCATCCTGAAAGACAACAATTTTATCCGCATTGCGGATGGTATGAAGCCTGTGGGCAATCATAATCGTGGTCTTTCCTCGCAGGAGGTTTTGGAGTGCAAGCTGTATTTTGTGTTCGTTCTCAATGTCTGAATAGGAAGTTGCCTCGTCGAAAACAACGATAGGCGCGTCTTTCAAAATGGCCCGCGCAATCGAAATTCGCTGCTGCTGGCCGCCGGATAATTTCACTCCCTCGTCGCCTATTCTCGTTGAGTATCCTTTCGGCAGGCTCATAATGAAATCGTCAATCTGCGCCGCCTTTGCCGCCTGGCGTACCTGTTCCTCGGTAGCATCTGTTCCCATACGGATATTTTCAAGAAGCGTGTCCTCCAAAAGAAATACATCCTGAAATACAAACGCGGTTAAGTCAGAGAGATTTTCGGTTTGAAGTTCTGTAACCGGGACGCCGCCAATCTTGATTGTCCCGCTGCTCACGTCCCAATAGCGGCCAAGGAGCTGTACCGCCGTCGTCTTGCCAGCACCGGACGGGCCGACAAAAGCATTTAAGCTGCCCGGTTCCAAATGAATATCAACGTCGGACAACGCATCCTTTCCGCCTTGTGTGTAGTTAAAGGTCACATTGTCAAAGTCAATACCATAACAGCCGGTTTTGGAAAGGGTTTGCTGTCCGCTTTTCATGGTTTCCATATCCATGATCTTCTTCACATTATCAAGGCCGCTGCCCAGCTCCATAGACTGCATAGCAATCGTCACCATGTTCAGGAAAGACGTGAAAAAGCACATAGTCAGCAGAATAAAGAGAAGATACGATGCCGCAGACAGCGAATCACGCAGATACAGCCAACCGCCCACCGGCAGCGTGAACAGAATGGCAGAATCCAAAACCACAAGAGCGATAGACAGCGGATTGCAGGACGATTCACACATCTTAATCCAACAGTCTGTATATATCTTCAAGGAATTTCGGTACTGCTCAAATTTTTCGGCTGTAAGGTGATACATTTTGATAACCGGCATAGCGGTGATAAATTCATTTGCGGAAGCGTTAAGCTTTTCCGTATCGCCTGCAAACTCGTCCGTCAAATCCGGGTAGCGCCCCATGAGGGCCATCGGAATTGCAATCCCCAAGATCATAGGAACCAGCATGATAAGCGCCATAATCCAGTTCAGCCGCAGCATGAAAATGAACATCATCAGAGGAACGACGATTGCCTGGGCCAGTTCCAAAGTGCTGTGGGCCAGAAAGGTTTCAATCCTGTCCACATCATCAAACAAGGTTGTTTTGATCTGTCCGGGCGCGTGTTCCTGAAAGAATCCAAGGTTGAATTTGGACATATGCTCCAATACTCTGACCTTGATTCTGTGCATGGTGTTGAAAGCCGCCGTATGAGAGCAGATACCGGCAAAGGATGTCAGGATTGCCTGTAAGACTGCTGCGGCAATGCCGATTCCGGCCCAACCAAGCATTGCGGGAAGCGTTACCTCCTGCTTGATTATCAGAAGCAGGATTTGGTAGACTACCAAATACGGGACGAAAGACAGGGCCGACGAAAAGACCGCCAGCAGCATCCCAAGGCTTAACTTGCCGCGTTCCTCTTTCGCAAGAGTAAAAACGTATGATAATCCGGTTCGTTTTTGTTCCATCGAAACGATACCCCTTTCTTTGAAATGTGCCAGTTAGATTTTGCTAACCTGACACAATCTACTTTACCCGCACGAAGTGGAAATTTCAATAGCCACCCCGCTTTACTGTTTGCATTTTGAAAAACGCTGAAAGTGCTGATATTTCTGGGGTTTTCAGCATTTTTGTTTCATATATTTTATAAAATCGTGACCGATAAATATTGGATTGTCACCTTTTTTTGAAGTGGCGCGCAGAAAGCCGGTATGATATACTATCAAGTAGAGAAAGGAGGCGGCGGTACAATGGTTCCATCTGTAATTGACTATTTGTTACAGCTCCCCGAAGCCATGCACTTTGCAAGGGTGCAGGAGCTTTGCGGCGACGGTGTTTTTTTCTACCGTATGCTTTCCGAATACGGAACCGGCACGTTCCAACTGATCGAGTTTGAGGACGATCTTCTTTTGATTTTGATTGGTGACTATACGCCCAAGGACACCTTTGAAAAGATCACTGAAATTTCAGAGGACTATATGGAGATCAGCCAGTTTGAAACGGACAGCAGTTCTTTCAAGATTGGTGGACGGAAAAAGAATCAGGTGGATAAGGGGATTTATTGCTATCTAAACACACAGAAGAAAACTTACACCTATTGCGAGGGCGGGAAGCCTGTTCGTTTTACGAAAGTGATTCTATCGCCCAAATACTTCAATACTTATTTTCGGCTGCATGACAGGAACAACGCCGAACTTCTCAACTCTGCAAGGGATTACATTCTCAAAAACCCCAGCCTGCCGGAACTCAACTTTGTGTTCCAGCAGATACGGGATTGTCAGGCAGAGGGGCATACGCTGAAAATCTATCTGGAAAGCAAGGTAATGGAGCTTCTTTCTCTTGTTGTGAAAGGCATGGGGCAGGAACAAAAGCATATTTCTGTAAAGCTGGATTATAAGGACATCCGCAATTTAAGAAAAACGGTAACGGTGATGAAAAATGATCTGGCCGCATACCCGACAGGGGAAGAACTTGCCCAGATAGCGGGTATGAGTACAGCCCGGTATCAACTGGCATTTCGGAAGTATTATGGGACAACGCCGTATGAATATCTCAAAGAATTGCGGTTAAACCAGGCGCTGATTTTGCTAAAAAATTCTGATTATGGAATTGCCACGATTGCGGCTAAAGTCGGGTATCACAATTCCGGCCACTTTGCAAAATTGTTCAAGAAAGCCTATGGCCTCGGCCCCAGGGAATACAGGAATCTTCATGGAATTAAGTAAAGATCATCAGGCCCCGGCCACGCTGCCGGGGCTTTGCTATGTCCCAACAGCCCGCCAACCTACGCGTTTAGAGCCTGAAAACGACTGAAATTTCAAGGCTTTTCCGGCGTGGTTGCTGGGGCGGCGGTATTCTTTATCCCGTTGCCGCCGTATTGGGGTTCTAAATGCGTAGAAACAAGCCATAATAAAGACGCCGGATGCAACGGCCAGCGGGCCGCCGTGTCCGGCGTCTGTCTATTCTTCATTTATGGGCTTTGCACTTTCCGCCATTTTTATGATTTCTTCATCCGCAAACGCATAGGGGCTATATTCCAGGATATAGCTCACCTCCGGCGAATATGTCCAGCACAGGTAGGATAGTTCCCCTCTTTCATAAAGGGCACCGTCCCAATCCTAAATTTTCATTTCCTGGCAGGCGTCAGCCGTTCCGGGGCCGACAATCAGCATAATGACCTCCGTGTTCAGCCCCGTAATTTCCGCAGGGTCAGCCTCGTAACAAGTGGTTTTGAGAATGTAATAGTTGATCGTGTTGCCGTCGTTATCTCCATATTGAATTGTCGCAACAAGCTCCGTCATGGATTGCTTTTTATATTCATCCCCCAAAGCAGCTTCAATGCGCCCCAGCATTTCATATCTGCGGTTTCCTGTGTAATCAGGCCCTCCACTGTTTCATAGAGCCATTGCCGGACATTGCCCCGTTGCGATACGTCGCTGTGTCCGCAAAATGTTACGTTCAAAAGCATCAGCCTCCCTTTGCCACATTCTACTACAAAACAAACAGATATGAAATATAAACTGTAACTAAAATGCATATTGCAACATTTCACGAACAGACTATGAAATATAGAATGTATGTGGGAGGTGCTTTATGGCGAACATTGAAGATTGCCCTGGCTTTGAAACTTTCGGTGCGGATGTGAAAGTAGCCCGGCAAGCAAAGCGTATCTCACGCAAAGCAATGGCAGAGAAAATCAATATCGACTGGCGTTATCTTGCCAACATCGAAAACGACGGGGCTATTCCCAGCCTGCCGGTTATCATACAGCTTATTAAAGCCTGCGGGCTTCCCGTGGAACGGTATTTTAACCCGGAGATCATGCGGGAGGAAAGCGAACAGCGGCAACGGGTCAGCCACAAGCTGAAATTATGCCCGGAAGAATATCTGCCGATCATTGAGGGCGCGATTGACAGCGCCATACAAATTGAACAGCCGAAGAAAGAAACGGAGGGTGTCTAAAACATCCTCTGTTTTCTCTTTTGCGGAGGGACGCGCAAGCGCCCTCTATTTTTTTGCACTTTTTTCTTTCCAGGGGGCTATTTTGCGGGTAGTTTTGGGGTTTGGGAACGTCTTGTTAGCGAGGGAATCAGTAACGTAGCAAGCACAGCAAGCGAGTACCCGCTTGCGAATTTTGAGATTTTCAGGCCCTCTACCCGAAAATTCAAAATTGCTTGTTGGGATAGTCCCAAACCCTTATAAAGAACGGAGGCGACGCATGGCAAACCGAAAGCGGAATATCCAAATGAAATTCTATGTCACGGAGGATGAAAAACGGCTCATAGACGAAAAAATGAGCCAGTTACCCACACGCAGATATGGCGCTTACCTCCGCAAGATGGCGATTGACGGATATATCATCTATACGGACACCGCAGATATCAAGGCATTTACCAAAGAGCTTTCCGCCATTGGTCGGAATATCAACCAGATTGCCAAGCGGATCAACGCCGGAGGTCCTGCGTATCAGGCCGACATGGACGAGATACGGGAAAGGCTGGACGAGATATGGCAGTTACAAAGACGCATCCTATCAAGTCAACGCTGAAAGCGGCCATTGACTATATCTGCAACCCGGAAAAGACGGACGGAAAGCTGCTTGTATCCTCCTATGGCTGCGCCGCCGAAACTGCGGATATCGAATTTTCCTGGACCCGCCGCCATGCCATCGACAAGGGAACGAACCTGGGCCGCCACCTGATCCAAGCCTTTCAGCCTGGGGAGGTCACGCCGGAACAGGCCCATGAGATCGGCATGGAGCTCGCAAAAGAAATCTTGGGCGGCAAGTATGAGTTTGTACTTACCACCCACATAGACAAAGATCATGTTCATAACCACCTGATTTTCAATGCGGTCAGCTTTGCGGATCACAAGCATTATCATTCCAACAAGCGGAGTTATCACTATATCCGCCGCACCTCCGACCGGCTTTGCAAGGAACATGGTCTGTCTGTCATTATTCCTGGACAGGACAAGGGCAAGAGCTATATTGAACATCAGGCCACGCAGAACGGCACCAGCTATAAGGCAAAGTTGAAAGCTGCCATTGACCGACTTCTGCCAGCCTGTTCCAACCTGGAAGAACTGCTTCGCCGCCTGCAGAGAGAAGGTTATGAGATCAAGCGCGGCAAGTATATCTCTGCCAGAGCACCGGATCAGGAACGGTTCACCCGTCTGAAAACGCTGGGGGTTGACTACACCGAAGAAGCCCTTGCCGCCCGGATCGCCGGACGATCCAGACCTTCCCGCCAACCGAAACGGCAGGACGGAAAGATCAGCCTGCTCATTGATATCCAGAATAACATTAAGGCACAGCAGAGCGCAGGCTTCACCCATTGGGCGAAGCTGAACAATCTGAAACAGGCCGCCAAGACCATGAATTTCCTGACCGAACACGGGATAAGCAGTTATGGAGAACTGGAAAGCAAATTGACCGCAATATCCGCACGCAGGGATACCGCTCATGCAGAGATCAAGCGGATAGAAAGCAGAAGTGCCGAACTTGCCCTTGTGATGAAGCATGCCGGAACTTACCGTCAGCTAAAGCCGCTTTATGAAAGATACCGTAAATCGAATGATAAAGAAAAGTTTCTGCGGGGGCATGAGAGCGAGATCATCCTTTTTGAAGCGGCCGCCAGAGAATTGAAACGGCTGGGGGCTGTACCGCTGCCGACAACAGAAAGCATGAAAACGGAGCTTGCCAATCTCAGCGCAGAAAAGGAACGCCTTCTTGCGGAGTACAAAACCGCAAGAACCGAAGCCCAGAAATACGAGACCGTCAAGCAAAATGTGGATGCACTGCTGGCCGTTCCAATGGAACAGGAACAACAGCGGCGGCATGAACTTGAATAAATTTCTTTGAAAGACGCTGGGCGCAGCTCCCGGCATCCTGTATAATGGAACTGCGGAAGGAGGTTTTACCGATGACAAGAAGCGAAGCAATCAAAGCATTATTCTTCAAAAGTGTACTGCCCGTGACCGTGGCACTGATCCTGTATTGTATCTTCAAATCCGCCTGCATGAAGAACGGAGAGCTTGACTATGTATGGCTCTGGATACTCTGCGGGCTGCCGTTTGGCCTCCATCGGATGTGCCTCTGGATCGTGCCGGGCGGCGGCTCCCTGGGTGGAGGGATCGCCCTGTTTGCATTGAACTTTATTATCGGTGGTGTGATCGGTGGTTTCATTCTGGCATGGCGGTTGATCGTGGCGGTGTGGTATGTGCCGCTGACGGTGTACCGGCTGATCGTTGGATGATTTTCTTGCGTCATGGAAATATGGAAAACTGCCGCTCGTGCCGATGGAAAAACCATTCACAACCTGATGGAAAAAGACAAGCCTTTTCCCACAGGCCTGCAAACAGCTTTCCCACAGTCTCGCAATTCTGACAGTTTACGCACATTCCCACAACGCCTACTGCGGCGGCTATCCATCCTTTCCTATCCAATCCTAATGAGAAAATACTATGGAAATTCCTTTTCAACGGAGGTACAATTTGTACCCCTGTTCAAACAACAGAACCGTGTTAAAGTAATTTGATGATAGCAAAAAGAAAAAGCGGGAGTACAGCCGATCGGACGAACCGAAAAGCTGTACTCCCGTTTTGCGTGACAGAAAGTGTTTGAAATCAAGCCTTTTTCTTCATGTGCCAGCAAGCAGACCAACACATGAGAAATCATAAAGGCTCCCTTTGAAAATACGGATACAGGGAATTATTTTGCGGTTTTTCCACCCCTATCTTCACATATTTTAGACCGTTTGGAACTGTAATGCGGACAAGCGACCAGACATGCCCGGAAGCTCTGCTTGCAGCCGTGAACACATTTTTTGCAGATATGGTTATACTGCCGCCGGCCGTTCTCACCCAGGAAAAATGCCCATTCCAACCGCCATTTCTTGCTTCGGCTCATAGGCAGTCATGCTCCGGCACATCACGGTCGGGCTTCTTGCCCTCCGGGGGCTTGTGCTCGGCACACTCCCGTTTTGCGTCCTCCAACCTCTCACGGATGGAAGGCTTCTCCGGCGTTGTCCGCTCTGCATACTCCTGGGCTTTTTCCAATTCTTCGCCGCGTCTGCCGTTGTTGATAACGCCGTCGATCATGCCGTAGTCATCCTCCAGCGTCATTTCAGCGGTGCGGAGAGGATTGTCCTTCTCCGGCTGCTCCGCTGCCACGGCAAAGGCCCGTGTACCATTTCCCATGATAAGATACTTTCCATCATCGGAAATATGGTGGACACCGTAACCGGCCGCCTCCATCTGCTCCCGGCTCATAGCCGTCACCTGAAAGCTGCCCCTCGGTGTCTGCACACGCTCGCCAGTTTCAAAACGGTCTGGCAGATAAGCGAGTTCTTGCTTCTCTGCTGGGACAGGAAGAACAACGATATTGCCATTGATCTGCATAAATCGTTCCGGCGTTTTGAACTGTTCCGTGTATTTCTGAATCAGTTCCGGGGACAGGGAGGCAAAATCTTCCTCACCAAGTCCAACCACCAGGAAAGTTCCTGCTACAATATCATAAATTTCTCCGTTTTCATCCCGCAGTCCACGGTTCAGTTCAAGCCCTATGAGCTTTCCTTCATCATTGCAGACCAGCGCCACCGGGTCAGAATAGGGATAGGTTGCCCCAATATCACCGCCAACCTCTGCCTGCAGGGAATGAAGGTCGGGGTCGATCTCCTTCACATAGGGTTCCTTCATAGGTTCCACTACAAGCACAGTCATCTTTTCCGAGGCAACCTTCTCCGCAGCGGACAGCATTTCCTTCTCCGGGTCATCCAAAGCGGCCTTGACCTCCGCCGGATCAAAATCAAGAAATTCCTCATAGCCCGTGGCGTCCTTGAACTTTTCAATCTCCGAGGGAAGATAGTCCTCCTGCGTCTGCCCCAGTGCCGCCAGCTTTTCATCCAGAGTGGAAATGCGTCCGGCCATCAGATTTTCATACAGTTCTTCCTTTGCGGCGTGTGCCTCCGGGTGCTCCGCCGCATACTGCGGATCGTTCTGACGGAAAAACTCATCCATGTCAAAGGCGATATCCATAGCCCACTCGGATTTTTCTTCTTCGGGAAGATCGTCCTGAAAAGTCATCACCCGGTACTCGTCGGGGATACTGCCGCGCTCACCGTCGTAATACTCATGGAAACTGTCACCCGTATCACGCACATAGCCCTGATCCGTGAAGGTGCCGTTTTCCTCCAACGCAACGTCCCGGCCGTAGGCCTCATAGTCGATGTAATTCTGCAAATGCTCTGGCACCTGCATAACGTCCAGTTCTTCGATGTAATAGCGGCCCAGATCGTCATAGTCATGGATATCGGGGTAAACCTCATAGCAATCCAGATTCTCGGTGAGGTTGATGATCTCCTGCAGGCTGCCGCAATGGTCGCCCATTTCCATACCGGCCTGAAACTGTGCGTATTCGCTTTCGCTCATTTCATCCAGCTTCGACGCCAGATAATTCAGCTCGTCCAGATTCTCATATTCACCCAGCTTACTGTAAAGACCGTCCACATAGCAGTCATAGTCCGTGATGAACCATTCCTCATAGGGCTGGCCGAAGTCATCCTTCTGGCCGATCCCGATCCGCTTAAACACTTCTTTCAATTCCTCGGCGGTGGTGGGAAACTTCACCCACTCGCCCACAAGCTCGCCCTCATTGTACTTCCCAAGATTGGTGATAAAGGCGGCAAAGGGATAATCCTTGTTGTGATCGTAATATGGCATATCAGCACCTCCTTACAGTTCCGGCGCAGACTTTTCCTTGTGGGGCTGCGCCTTGTTTTTCTCCGCACATTCTTTCTTGCCCTGTTCCAGCCGTTCCCGGATGGAGGGCTTTTTCTCCGGCTCCGCAGGGCGTTCATGGTTCCACTCGTCGCCGGAGAGAGAAATGTATCCGTGTTCCGCAAAATGGCCCTGTTCCTCCTGCATGGCGTACTTGCCAAATGGAACAGGGTCGATTGCCTTCAGAAGTTCCGGGGGCAGCAGCATATCCATGTGCTGTGCCAGATACCGCCAACCCAGATCATTCAGATCGTGGATATTGGGCTCAAATACGAAATAGTCAATGTTGGCCGCAAACTCCTTGAACTGCTCCGGCGCTGTCAGCTTGAAGGGCGAGACCTGCACCGCCGCCAGCACCTCCCGGTCCTCCGGGGAGAGGGCAGTCACCGCCGCCCTCACTTCGGGTAAATGTTCCAAAGTCTTATTTTCTGCCATTGACACCTTCCTTTCTTTTCGGAAATTCCAGTTTGAAGTTGATGTATTTGCCACCCGTGTCATCCAGGATCACCGCAGCGTCATAAGCAGCCTGTTTCTTTTCAGACCACATTCCCTTGACATTGGTACGTCCCTTTTTCAGAAGGTCCGTTGCCATCTTCTTTGTCAGCTCCTTCTTGCGGCTCGTCCAGAAGCGGTCATTTTTCCAGAGGACGAAACCGCAGGACCGATCCGAACACGCAAAGTTCTTCTTGCCCTCATAAACCGGCTGGCCGCAGCGGGGGCAGGTACCGATCACTTCCTTCTCCGGGGCAAACAGCTTTTTGCCATCCTCGGAAATGCAGGAATAGGTGGACACGATCTCTTGAACCATCGTGCGGATACCGTCCATGAAGGTATCCGGGTCAGCGCCGCCCTTTGCGATCTCCGTCAATTTCTGTTCCCATTCCGCTGTCAGCATGGGAGAGGTCAGCGGCTCCGGCAGAACCGTGACAAGGTTGATACCGGCTTTTGTGGGGATCAGACTCCTGCCCTTGCGTTCCACGAAACCGGCTGCCACCAGCTTTTCGATGATAGCCGCCCTGGTCGCAGGCGTGCCAAGCCCTTTTCGCTCCGCCTCATCGGGAATATCATCCTTGCCTGCGTTCTCCATAGCGGACAGGAGGGTATCTTCGGTGTAGGGCTTCGGTGGCTGGGTGAAATGCTCGGTAACAGCAACCTCCGCACCGTCAAAAACTTGTCCTTCGGTGAAGTCCGGCAGTGCACCGCCGTCCCCGTCCGCAGGCTTTTCTTTCAAGAAGGCACGGAAAATGCGGTCGATTTCCCGCCAGCCTTCGGAGAGGATGTGCTTACCCTTTGCAGTGAAGGAATGGCCACCGCAGTCGAAAATTGCCGTGACTGCCTCATACACATACGGCTCCGCCGACGCACACAGCAGCTTGCAGCAGACCAGTAGGAACAAATTGCGCTCGCCCAGGGGCAGAGCCTTGATATCCGCTTTTTCAATCTCCATCGTGGGAATAATGGCGTGATGGTCGGATACGTCCTTGTCGGAGATCATGGCCTCCACCAGAGGGAAGAAGTTTGTGCAGCCATCAAAGGGCGGCAGCTTTGCCGCCAGGTGGATCACACAGGAGGCTGTTTCCGCCATGTCGGAGGTCAGATACCGGCTGTCCGTGCGGGGATAGGTCAGCAGCTTCTTTTCGTAGAGGCTCTGGGCGTAGTCAAGGGTCTGCTTCGCCGTGTATCCGAACAGGCGGTTTGCCTCACGCTGCAAGGTGGTAAGGTCATAGAGCTTCGGAGGCTGCTCCTTTTTCTGCTCCTTCGTGACGGAAGTACAGGTGACGGTCACACCCTTGCACATAACCGCTGCCTGTTCCGCCTCCGCCGGATCGGTGAACTTCTCTGACACTGCTTCGGCTCCGTCCAGCATCAGGCGCAGCAGATGATATTTCTCTTTGTGGAACAGTGTGATTTTTGTGTCACGCTCTGCAAGCATGGCAAGGGTCGGCGTCTGGACGCGCCCTACATTCAAGGTGCGGTGATAGAGGACGGAGAAAAGGCGCGTGGCATTGATCCCCACCAGCCAATCCGCTTTCTGGCGGCACAGGGCTGATTGATACAATGCTTCATAATCGGCGCCGGGGCGCAGATCAGAAAAGCCCTCCCGGATGGCGCTGTCCTCCATCGAGGAAATCCAAAGACGGAGGACCGGCTTGCGGCATCCAGCCATTTCATACACCAGTCGGAAAATCAGCTCCCCTTCACGCCCGGCATCACAGGCATTGACAATGGTATCCACATCAGGGCGGTTCATCAGAGTGCGAAGATTTTCAAAAGCGTCCTCCTTGCCCGGTACCAGCACATAGCGGAACGACTCCGGCAGAATGGGAAGATCATCATAGCGCCATTTCTTGAAACGTTCGTCATAGCCGCCAGCATCCATCGGGGATACCAGGTGCCCTACACACCAGGACACAAGAAGGCCGCTGCCCTCATAAAAGCCATCGGCCCTGGATGAAGCACCCAGGGCCGATGCGATAGATTTTGCCACACTCGGTTTTTCTGCGATAATCAGTTTACTCATTCTTTTCCTCCGTTTCCTCGTCCTCAGTCAGATATTCTTCTTCATCCTCCAGGTCGAAATCATCCAGATCAGCGGGAACTTTCTTTCCCTGCTTCGGTTTCAGCACCAGGAAATAGACCGCCGCACCACCTCCGGCTGCAAGGATCAGCAGCACCGCCAGGATCGCCCCGGTATTGCTTTTCTTTTCGGGTTCCGGATTCTCCGGCTCGGTGGGCTCCGTGGCTTTCTGTTCTGTGCCAACACATTCACTGAGGTTCTTTACGCAGACCGGGCAAGCGGTGTTGACCGCTCCGGCCTGGCACTTCTCCGTACAGGTGCAGACAATAGGTGTTTCCGCCTTTTCTCCATCCTCCGTGAGCGCCATGAGGTCGGCTTCATCCACCTGGTTCAGAAAATGCACGGTTTCCTCGCCCTCGTCGTCACGGTCGATAATGAGATAGAACACATTGCCGTTCTTCGTTTCTACTGTGATGAACTGCTTGCCGCTGGCGGTCGGGCTGCCAATATCATCAATCAGCGAAAGGTTCCCGTCCGGCGTCAGGGCAGCACCGCCATTCAAACCGCCGCCCAGCATCCCCAGCAGATTTTCCAGCGTTTCAGCGTCCAGAGAGAAAGAGTCTTCCCCGGAACCAGCCTCGCCGTCACTTACCGTCATGTAGCCGGAATATACATAGCCGACTTTCTCCGGCAGGATGACCTTCAGCCAGTCGCCGTCCGTGCCGATTACCTTCACGGTCGTTCCGTTGGGAAGCTGGGTGAAGGCGGTGTAGTCCATTCCCGCACCCGTGCGGACATTCAGATTGCCGCCGCCCGTGGTGACGGTGCCGGTCTGCCCGGAGTCATTTTCGCCGGAACTGAACTGGATACCATCCTCGGTGACGGATACCGTGACCCGGCTGCCGGCCAGAGCGGAAAGTAGATCAGAAACATCCCCGGCCGTTTCCTGTTCAGCCACGGACTCCGTGCTTTCCTCGCCGCCGCTGGCAAAGGCGGTGACAGAAAAAGCGGCAGTGCTGAGCACCACCGCCAAAAGAGCCGATACCATTTTTGTCATAAAGTTATGCTTCATCCTCGTATCCCTCCGTTTCCTCATTCTCGGTGTTGCCCTCCTGCAGCATACCTTCCGGCAGGGAGATCATACCGCTGGCATAGGCTTTCAGGAAGGCGGTCAGTTCCTTGTTATCCATCTTCACGGCTTTCACCATGCGGACGATTTCCAGATTTTCTTCCTCCGCAAGCTGGGCCTCCAGCGCACGAAGGCGTTTCTGCTGCTCCGCGATCTTTTCTTTGGTTTTCGCAATGTCATTGCGGATCTTCTGTGTCGTTGCCATAAATCAAATTACCTCCATATCGTTTTTTAGTTGTAGGGCGGTCGCCCGAAAGCGTAAAAGTGGGATTGCCAGTAGCTTGTGTTGATATCTGCATACTGGATGGGGTCGCCGCAATGCAGCATTTTTCCGCCGCCCACATAGATACCCACATGGGAAACGCCCGGTGTATCGTAAGTGCCGACGAAAAAGATCAAGTCGCCGGGTCTTGCGTTGGCAGAGGATACCGGGGTGGAAATGTTGTAGAGCCCCTGGGCTCCCAGCCTGCCCGTATTGCAGACACCGCTTTGCGTCAGCACCCAGGATACGAAGCCGGAGCAATCAAAAGAAGTGTTCGGATTGCTGCCGCCCCAGACATAGGGATATCCGATGTACTTCTCCGCCTCGGTAATGAGCGCCGCAAAGGTTTCATCTTCCAGTGCGGAAGGCGGGATATCATAGGTGGTTGGCGGTTTGGTGTACTTGTCTACATAGCCGGAGCCTGGGAACAAATCTTCCCGGTTTCCCAGCGTTGCCATATAGACCGCATACAGGGAAAGTGTTTCCTCGTCCATGATGTAGACCGGCACATGGGAAAGGTCGAAGTTTTCCAGCTTCACCTTGCAGATATAGTAGTTATACGGTACTTCCACGTCATAGTCGTTTCCCTCGCTGTCTGTCCGTGTCTCCGTCCGATAGCGTACCTCCACCTCCACGGTCTGCGTCAGGATGTACTGCTTTTCAAAGAGCATTTGCAGTTCCTCCTGAACCTCGTCGATGGTGAACACCCCTTCATGGAACGCCGTGAGAATGGAGATCAGCACATAAGGGTCATGCTCGATCTCGTCCAGATCAAAACGGTATTCGTCATATCCGGGGTGCAGAGCCTCATAGTGGTCCAGCTCATATTGAAGTTCCTGTTCCAGTTCGCAGTAGGCCGCCTCCGCAGCCAGCATATCCGCATCCTCGGAGAGATAAGAAGAAGTAAATACACCGCCCACACCGGAGCCTGCCATCATGGAACAGGAAGATACCCCGCCAAACAGCAGAGCAACACAGGCGCCAATGCCGATCACCAACAGCACTGCCCGGCTATGGTGTTTGATGTAGAGGAATGTTTCCTTGAAGGCGTCCTTTGCTTTCTGCGCCGCACTTTTCGCCGTGGCCGCTGTGTTCTTTGCGGTTTTCTCCGCCTGCCGCAGCTCCTTTGCATAGTTCCGCTTGATCCGCTGTTTCTGCAGAAAGCGGGATACCGGGTTAGAAGCCGCCAATGCAGGATCATCATGCAGTGCCTTTTGGTAAAGGTAGTCGGCGTTTGCCTTAAAAGAAGCCTGCTCTGCCTTCGCCGCGTCACGCCAGGGCTTTGTGCGGTGATGGTGGACGGCGGCACGGACTTTGCCTTTTCCGTAGGCAAACCCGCGTTCCGTCAACACCTCGCCTTTGTGTCCGGCCTCAACACCCACATTTTCCTGCTCTACTTCATGCACCTTCGCATGGGCGGCGTGGACGATCTCATGGACCGGTCGGGAAAGCGGATTGTGCCGCAGGCGTCCGTTGGGGCGTTTCTCCACTTCTTCAAAGTGAAGCTGCGTTTTGCCTTTTCCGGCTGTCTCGTCAAAAACACGCTCGGTACGGAGAACTTTCTTTGTGGGGATAGCGGCCTTTGCCGCGTCCAGCCTGTCCGCCGCACGGTCGGAACGGTCGATGTACTTTCCAAGTGCGGGATCGGCACGTTCTTCCTCGGTAAATTGCAGGCGGGAGGACGGGCGCTGCCTTGCGGCAGAACCATCCCGCACCGCCTGGGTGTCAGCCTTTTCCGCCTTTCGTGCGCTTTTCTTCTCATGGTGTTCCGCCGCACGCAGGGCAAGGTCAGCCGCAGCGCCAGCGGATTCTTCCGAAGAAGCGGACAGTTCCGTTTCCGGCTCCCGGCTGCTGATATGTTCCACCTCTCCCGTGGCAAGGTTTTCCGATACCGCACCGTCACGGGTCATTTTCTGCGTGATCTTATCGGTCGCTTTCAGTTCCCTCATAGGCAGTCACCTTCCTTTCCATAGGGGCAGAAGTCGCCGCAGGTGCCATTCTCGATCATGGCGATATAGCGAAAAATGGGATAGGCCTGGGGCGGGCAGACCGCATTTCCCAATGTTTTCAGCCGCAGTGCCCTGTCATCCATGCGCTCGGTCATGCGGGGGATTCCTTCCGGTTCGGCGGCCCAGAGGATACGTCCGTCCATCCTTTCGGGAAGCCCATGAGCCATTCCACCCAATCCGGGTTCAGTGCCGCCGTTTCGGACACCGGCTGTTCCTGGGAGATGATCTGCGCCGACAGGTTCCCGTCCTTCTTCGCCGGATCGAAGGCCGACGGCTTCAAGGTCGAGCGGAAACCGTCCGACGCCACCGGGGTCAGATAGAATACCGCCGCCGACAGGCTGAGGCTCCAAATCGCCCCGTTTCGGTTCCTCTTGCGGAATATCCCATTGTCCGACAGGAACACATCCAGGCTTGCCGCGTCCCTGGCGGTGTTGTTGTCGGAGGCAAGGGGTGTGGGAAACATCAGCCGCGACGATAAAAGTTCGCTGGCGCTCATGCCATGCGCCGACACCGCAAGCCGGAAATACGAATGGGAGAACAGCGTATCCCGCTTTTGCCAGGTCAAAGATCGTTTTGTCGAGCCCCATATTGATGAAGCCAGCAACATTTTCCCCAAGCACCCAACGGGGCCGCAGCTCGGTAATAACGCGGCACATTTCCGGCCACAGGTAGCGTTCATCCGCAAAGCCCTTCCGTTTTCCGGCGGTGGAGAAGGGCTGACAGGGAAAGCCGCCTGAGATAACGGTAACTGTTTCAAGTCCTGTTTTTTCAAAAAACGCCTCCTTCGTGAAAGTAGTGATATCCCGGAACCTGGGAACATCCGGCCATCGTGCGGAGAGGACGGAGTGCGGAAAATCCGCCCACTCACACTGGCAGACGGTTTCAAACCCGGCAGCCTCCGCCGCCAGGTCCAGACCGCCAATGCCGGAAAACAGGCTCACATGGGTCAGTTTATTCATGGTCCTTCGGCACACGGAACGGTTCGATCTCACTTTCCAGCTCCGCAAGGACCGCCTCCATATCCGCCGTAACCGCCTTGCTTCTGGCAATCAGCCGGTTCATCACATCAAAGAAGGTTTCGCCCTCCTGTTTTTCTTCCGTATGCAAATAGCGGGGATCATTCATGTTCGTTTTCTCCTTTCCCGGTTTCACCAAGTTTTGTCGTCATAATGCTGTAAAGTTCGTTGTCCTTCGGGAAGTCATCCACAAAAGGCAGGATCACATTGCCGAAGAAGATCAGCCCCTCGCCGGGGCCTGCGTTGCTGATATGCGCCGCCTGCTGGTTGGAGATATTCAGGCGCTCGCAGAGGATTTTTCTGTCTCCGCTGGCCTGGTTCAGAAGGTACACAAAATCGCTGTTTTCAAAGATATTCTCAATCTCCGGGGAGGAAAGCAGGTCCTTGATGTTCTGCGTGATCCCCGTGGGGATACCGCCCCATTTGCGAAAGCGTTTCCAAATCTCCACGCTCCAGGAACCAACCTCGCCCCGCAGCAGAAGGTGGAACTCGTCTACGAAGTACCAGGTGGATTTGCCCTGATCCCGGTTTTGGGAAACACGGTTCCATACCTGGTCCTGGATCACCAGCATACCCAGGCTTTTGAGCTGCTTTCCCAGCTCCTTGATATCAAAGCAGACAATGCGGTTGTTGATATCCACATTGGTGCGGTGATTAAAAACATTCAGGCTGCCATGCACATACAGTTCCAGTGCCGCCGCGATTCGCTGTGCCTCCGGCTCCGGCTGCCGTTTGATCTCGTCATACAAATCTTCCAGCAACGGCATATTCTCCGGGCGGGGATCTGCGATATAGGGGCGGTACACAATTCGCACGGCACGGTCGATGACTGTCTTTTCCACCGGCTCCAGACCGTTCCGTCCGCCTGCCGCCAGTTCGCAGAATGACAGGATAAAATCGGATTTCAGCGCCAGTGGGTTATCGTCCTCGCTGTAATTGAGGTTGATATCCATAGGATTCACATACTGCGTGCTGGTTGGAGAGATTTTGATGACCTGACCTTCCAGGCGGTTCACCAGCGGAAAATATTCCGCCTCCGGGTCGCAGATTAGGATATCGTCCTTTGTGTTCAGGAACACACCCACGATGGAACGCTTTGCGGAAA
>ERZ1034901.524-NODE-524-length-29857-cov-5.863264_pt1 | contig 29857 bp, 12 predicted proteins | sample MGYA00520628_ERZ1034901 | MGnify/ENA primary metagenome ERZ1034901 (study PRJEB33766, sample SAMN09781783) | gut metagenome | biome: gut microbiome | host: Homo sapiens | place: Madagascar | study: EMG produced TPA metagenomics assembly of the PRJNA485056 data set... | reverse complement strand
ACCTGAAAAACGCCAACAAATATGCGGACATCAGCGTGAAGCTCGTCAGTGAGGCCGGCGTCGGCACCATCGCCGCCGGGGTCGCCAAGGCCGGGGCCCAGACCATCCTCATCGCCGGGCACGACGGCGGCACCGGGGCCGCCCCGAAGAATTCCATCTACAACGCCGGTCTGCCCTGGGAGATCGGCCTGGCCGAGGCCCACCAGACCCTGATCCAAAACGGCCTGCGCTCCCGCGTGAAGCTGGAGGCCGACGGCAAGCTGATGAGCGGCCGCGACGTCGCCATCGCCTGCGCCCTGGGCGCGGAGGAATTTGGCTTCGCCACCGCCCCCCTGGTCGCCCTGGGCTGCATCATGCTCCGGGCCTGCAACCTCGACACCTGCACCATGGGCATCGCCACCCAGAACCCGGCCATGCGGAAGCATTTCCAGGGCAAGCCGGAATACGTCGTGAACTTTATGACCTTCCTGGCCCGCCAGCTCCGGGAAATTCTGGCCAGCCTGGGCCTGCGCTCCGTGGAGGAATTGGTGGGGCGGACCGACCTGCTCTGCCCCCGCCCCCAGCAGGCCGACAGCCCCGGCTCCAAGCTGGACATCTCCGCCATGCTCACCCCGCCCCAGCGTACCGGCGGCTTCCGTGCGCAGGACGTCTACGACTTCCAGCTGGAGCACACGCTGGACGAGACGGTCCTGTTGGGCCTGCTGGCGGGCAAGAAGCTCCCTGTCCTCTCCGTTTCCAGCACCAGCCGCGCCTTCGGCACCCTCCTGGGGGCCGAGATCACCCGTCGTTTCGGCGACACGCTGGCGGAGGATACCTATCGGGTCCGCTGCCGCGGCGGGGCCGGGCAGTCCTTCGGGGCCTTTGCGCCCAGCGGCCTGACCCTGGAGCTGGAGGGTGACAGCAACGACTACTTCGGCAAGGGGCTCTCCGGCGGTAAGCTCATCCTCTATCCCGACCCCAAAAGTTCGTTTGCCCCGGAAGACAACGTCATCACCGGCAACGTGGCTCTCTATGGGGCCACCGGCGGCAAGGCCTACCTCTGCGGCACCGCCGGGGAACGCTTCTGCGTCCGCAACTCCGGCGCAGTGGCCGTGGTCGAGGGCGTGGGAGACCACGGCTGTGAGTACATGACCGGCGGTCAAGTCGTCATCTTAGGCCCCATCGGCCGGAACTTCGCCGCCGGCATGAGCGGCGGCGTGGTCTACGCCCTGGATGTGGACCACGACCTCTACCGCCGGGTCAACAAGGAGATGGTCTCCATGGAGCCGCTCACAGAAAAGCACGACATCGCCGCCCTCAAGGCCCTGCTGGCAGAGCATCTGGCCGCCACAAGCTCCCCCAAGGCCGCCCGCATCCTGCAACACTTCGACGCCTGCCTGGGCGACTTCAAAAAAATCATTTCGCGGGATTACAGCGCCATGAAGGAGCGCATCGCCGCCTACGAGGCCAAAGGCCTCAGCCGGGAGCAGGCCGAACTGGAAGCCTTTCAGAAAGGAGCTGAGTGACCATGGGAAAAACCACCGGATTTCTGGACTATGCACGCATGGACTGCCCCACCCGGCCCCCGCTGGTCCGCCTGGGGGATTTCACCCCCTTCCACGAAGCGCTCCCCCTGCCTCTCCGCCGGGAACAGGGCGGGCGGTGCATGGACTGCGGCGTTCCCTTCTGTCAGGCGGGGCTGGCCTTCAAAGAGCGCCTGTTGGGCTGTCCTCTGCACAATCTCATCCCGGAGTGGAACGACCTGCTCTGGCGGGATAACTGGGACTACGCCCTGGCCCGCCTCTTAAAAACCAACTGCTTCCCGGAGTTCACCAGCCGGGTCTGCCCCGCCCCCTGCGAGGGTGCCTGTGCCTGCGGCCTCACCGGTCAGTCCGTGACCATCCGGGACAACGAAGGGGCCATCATCGACTACGCCTTCCAGCAGGGCTGGATGACCCCACAGCCACCCCAGCGTCGGTCTGGCCTGACCGTTGCCGTGGTCGGCTCCGGCCCCGCCGGGCTGGCGGCAGCCTACTATCTCAACCACCGGGGCCACACCGTCACCGTATTGGAGCAGGACGATGCCCCCGGCGGTCTGCTGACCTACGGCATCCCCGCCATGAAGCTGGACAAAGCCCTGGTGAGGCGCCGCGTTGCCCTGCTGGAGGCCGAAGGCATCACCTTCCAGTGCGGCACCACCGTGGGCCGGGACATCAGCCCCAAGGAACTGGACCAGACCTACGACGCCGTTCTCTTCGCCTGCGGAGCCCGTAAGCCCCGCCCCGTCCCCTACGAGGGAGACGCCGGCGGCGGCCTGTGTTACGGCCTGGACTACCTCATCCAGACCCAGCGCCATTTAGACGCCGGCACGCCCTCCCCCCTCTCCGCCAAAGACAAGCGGGTGGCCATCATCGGGGCCGGGGACACGGCCTCTGACTGCATCTCCACCGCCCTGCGCCAGGGCTGCAAGAGCCTGACCCAGCTCATCCGCAAGCCCGCCGCCTACTATCCGCCTGAACTGGACGACGCCCATGTCGAAAGTCAGGCCAGGTTCGGCAGGGACATCCGCCGCTTCGAGACGACCCTCCACGCCCTGGCCTGCGGCAAGGACGGCAAGCTTCGCCAAGCCGTTCTCAATACCCCGCAGGGTGAAAAAACGCTGCCGGTCGACCTCGTCATTGTCGCCTCCGGCTTCTCCGGCTGCGAGGATGCCTCCCTCCAGGTCCGGGACGCCATGCCCCGCCCGGAAAAGGTCTTCTCCGCCGGCGACATGGTCCTGGGAGCCAGCCTGGTGGTCCTGGCCATCGCCAGCGGCAAGCAGGCCGCTGCCCAGGCGGACACCTACCTCATGGGCTGCACCAATATCCTGTAAGTTCATCCCTTCCCCTAGTTCCGAGAGACCCCCCCACAAGAGAAAGGAGCAAATCATATGGACAGTGTATCTTTCAGCATCTGGTTTTTGATCGGTGCCATCCTCGTGTTCTTCATGCAGTGCGGCTTTGCCATGGTGGAGTGTGGCTTCACGCGGGCCAAAAACGCCGGCAACATCATCATGAAGAACCTCATGGACTTCTGCATCGGTGCCGTGGTCTTCATCTTCCTGGGCTACGGCCTGCTGGTGAATCCCCACGTCGCCGGCGGCTTCATCGGCACCCCCACCCTGGGGATGTTCGGGGCCGGGTTCGACGGCTTTGATTGGAGCAGCTTCGTCTTCCAGCTGGTCTTCTGCGCCACCTGCGCCACCATCGTCTCCGGTGCCATGGCAGAGCGGACCAAGTTCTCCGCCTACTGCATCTACTCCGGCATCATCAGCCTCTGCATCTACCCCATCGAGGCCGGCTGGGCCTGGGGCGACGGCGGGTGGCTGACCAACCTGGGCTTTATTGATTTTGCCGGTTCCTGCGTGATCCACATGGCCGGCGGTGTCTGCGCCCTGCTGGGTGCCATCTTCCTGGGCCCCCGGATCGGCAAGTACACGAAAAAGAACGGCAAGAAAGTTTCCAACGCCATCCCCGCCCACAACCTGCCCATCGGGGCCTTGGGCGTGTTCATCCTCTGGTTCGGCTGGTACGGCTTCAACGGCGCAGCCGCCGGTTCCATCGACGAGCTGGCCAAGATCTTCGCCACCACCACCCTGGCTCCCGCCATTGCTACCGTGGTGTGCATGGCCCTGACCTGGCGCAAGAACGGCAAGCCTGACGTGTCCATGTGTCTCAACGCCTCCCTGGCCGGTCTGGTCGCCATCACCGCCGGGTGCAACACCGTCTCCGGCCTGGGTTCCATGGTCATCGGTGCCGTGGCCGGCGTGCTGGTCGTGGTCGTGGTCGAGTTCCTGGACCTCAAGTGCCACATCGACGATCCCGTCGGTGCCGTGGCCGTCCACGGGGCCAACGGGGCCTGGGGCACCATCGCCGTGGGCCTGTTCAACACCGAGAGCGGCCTGTTCTACGGCGGCGGCGTGCATCAGCTGCTCATCCAGCTGCTGGGCGTGGTCGTGGTGGCAGCCTGGATGCTCGTGACCATGACCGTGGTCTTCAAGGTCATCTCCCTCCTGTGCGGCGGCACCATGCGTGTCACGGAAGAGGAAGAGATCGAGGGCTTGGACCCCACCGAGCATGGCCTGCCCTCTGCTTACGCTGACTTCACCTTCGCCTTCGGCGTGGCCGGCGAAGTTTCCGGTCATTTCACACCCGACAGCATCCCCGACCTGCCCAGCGACCACGTCCCCGGCGACGGCACCCCGGAGAAGCTCACCCGCATCGACATCTGCTGCCCGGCCTATCGGTTTGAGCGCCTGAAGCACAGCCTGGAGGCCATCGGCATCACCGGCATGACCGTCACCAGCGCCATGGGCTGCGGTGCCCAGCGCGGCGGCAACGGCATGTACCGTGGCGTTCCCGTCTCCATGTCCCTGCGGCCCACGGTGGAAGTCTCCGTGGTGGTCTCCCGCATCCCGCCGGAGGTCGTGGTGGAGACGGCCAAGCAGGCCCTCCACACCGGCAACCTGGGCGACGGCAAGATCTTCCTCACCCCCGTGGAAGATGCCGTCAAGGTCCGCACCGGCGAGACCGGCCACGACGCCCTCCAGGACGAGGCAAGCTGATTTTTCTGGCTCTTCTGACATCACACCCTTGAGCAAGCGCGGCGGCGCACTGGATCCAGTGCGCCGCCGCTCGTTTTCTTCTGGTTTTCCCTGCGCCTGCACCGTGCCAAAGGCCGGTAAGATCGGTTGGGCAATTCCAGGGTAACTGTTCAAAAATTGGGCACTCCCTCAAAATTGTCCATTGTCCCGCTTTCCCTCGTTCGGTACAATAGCGTTATTCGCCCTCCGTGGGTTCTGGTGCTTGCATCCGCCTGGCCCGCAGCAGGGCGCGTTTGCCCGAACCATTGAGCAGCATGCACACCCGGAAAAAGATGCGCTTGATGTCATAGTCCATCCCGGCATCCATCCAGTCCAGCAAGGCCCCGACCACAGCGCACTTGTAGAAATGAGCCATGATCTCGATGTCCTCCTGGGGCACGTCCATGCCCTGGGCAGCGTTGTCGAAGTACCCCTCCGTCAGGCGCTGGGCACCCCGGTCCAAATAGGCCTGGAAGTCCTCCCGCGGCAGATAGCGGTAGATGTGCAGCAGAGCCTTTTGATGGGCCTTCATGTAGTCTAACAGCGCCCGGATGCAGTCGACGGGTGACTTGGGGCTGTAATACCGCCGGACCAGCTCGTCCATCACCTGCTCCAGGATCTGCTGGAGCAGGGTGGGGATGTCCCGGTAGTGGTAGTAAAACGTGTTGCGGGCCACCCCGCACTGGGCCGCGATCTCCCGCACAGAGATCTTGCTGATGGGCTTTTCCTCCAAAAGCTGGGAAAAGGCTTCGCAGATGGCTTGCTTGGTTCGGTCCATGGCATACTCCTGTTTCTGGGGGCGTTGGCCCCCGGTTCTTTTTTCTATTCTAGACGAATTCGGCCACCAATGCAACTGCGTCTCACCCTTGCGGCGGCGGCCGACAGCACAAAATCACAAGAGGTTTTTATGAACATAGCCATTCTTACCGACACCAACAGCGGCATCTTCCCCGCCGAGGGCCAGGCCCACGGCATCCACGTTCTGCCCATGCCCGTGATCCTGGACGGCAAAACGTATTACGAGGGGGTCGATCTGACCGCCGAAGCCTTTTACAAGCACTTGGAACAGGGCGGCCAGGTCTCCACCTCCCAGCCCGCTCCCGGCGATGTCCTGTCCCTCTGGGAGGGCCTGCTGGCCGACTATGACGAGGTGGTCTACCTGCCCATGTCCAGCGGTCTCAGCGCCTCCTGCCGCTCTGCCATCGGCCTGGCGGAGGAGTTCGGCGGCAAGGTCCAGGTGGTGGACAACCACCGCATCTCCATGACCCTCCGGGACGCCGTCTACGACGCGAAAGCCCTGGCCGACCAGGGCCAGAGCGCCGCCCAGATCAAGCAAGCCTTAGAGGAGACCGCCGCCGACTCCATGATCTTCGTGGGCGTAGAGACACTCAAGTATCTCAAGGCCAGCGGCCGCGTCACCCCCGCCGGGGCCGCCCTGGGGGCCGCCCTGAACCTCAAGCCCCTGCTCAAGATCGAGGGAGGGCGCTTAGACGCCTACGCCAAGGTCCGCGGCATGACCAAATGCAAGCAGAAAATGCTCCAGGCCATCCAAGCCCTGGCCCAGGACTACGCCGCCAAAGGCTGGCCCATCACCATCGGCGCCGCCGACAGCCACCCGGACCCAGCCGCCGGCGAGGCCTGGACCGCCCAAGTGGCGGAGCTTTTCCCCGGCTGTGACATCCAATACCGCCCCCTCCCCTTCAGCATCGGCTGCCACATCGGCCCCGGTGCCTTCGGCCTCACCGTCAGCCGCCGCCTGGCCCGCTAAATCTCAGTAAGTAGAAAAAGATCCGACGTCCCCACCACAAGGGACGCCGGATTTTTCTTGCTCAGAATTTATGGCTCCTGCGGCTTCTGCCCCTGCTTAAAGCGGGCCGCCTCGGAGATAAAGATCATCCCGCCGATCGACGTGTAGGGCAGCACATACAGGTCCAGCACCCCATAGGTGAACTGAGACACCGCGAACCACAGGAAGTAGCTCAGCCGGAAGCCGAAGAAAGCCCCGCGGAAGCTCTTCGTGCTGGCCATGCCCCGCCGGAACGCCTGACCCAAGGAATACTCCGGGTGGGCGCAGAGGCAATAGCGCACAGGCAGCAGAACGCTGTGGAGCCAGAAGGTGAACAGCGCCGCCACGATGGCCAGAGCGCCCGCCCCCATCTGGAGCATGGAGCTGGCGCTGGTGTAGGCATCCAACGAGGGTGTGGTGGTGTAAAAGAGGTAGTATAGGTACAGGCTGGGGAGCGTCGCAACGACGCCGACGGCCCGGACCAGGACCGTGATGACAAACTCGACCACAATGGCCTTGCCCATCCGGCCGCTCTGCCGGTACCACTGGCCCACGGCCTGGACGTTGCCCTGCCCCGTCCGTATCACGTTCCAATACTGCTCCATGGCCCCCAGCCGCAGAGGGGCCAGCAGGGCCAGGCAGAGGAGGTTAATGAGGACAAACACGGCGATCTGCCGGTAGGTCAACGGGATGGCCAGGACCGTCTGGGTCAGGTCCATACGGAAGATAATGCTGAAGCCCTGGTCATTGAAGAAGATGCCGCTCTGGGTGCTGCTGTAATCGGCCAGGTTCATCACGCCATAGCTCAGCGTGCCCCCAGCCAGGTAGCGGATGCCGTAAAAGGCCACGCTGATGCACACCAGCAGCAGCGTCACCCGCATACAGACCGGGTGCATCATGATGCGCTTGGCCACAAACTTGATCTCCCGCCGGTGGGGGAAGCGCGGGGGCTGGTTCGGCGGAGTCGCCCAATTCATGTTCTGGTTGGGCGGTGGGGTCTGATTCGTCATAGTGTTTCCTTTCCCTGGGGTCACAGGCCGTACTGGGCGGCGTCCGCCGGGTTGACCAGGATGACTTTGTCCCGGCTGCGGTAGACGCTGGTGCTCTCCAGCTTGGTCTCTTTGTGGGTGCCGTTTTCATAGAGGTTGCGGTAGACTTTTACGGTGTAGCCGGTGTAGGGCGTCACACTGACCTGGGTCGTGCCGACAGGGACGCTGGCGTCCGTTTTATACACGGTCTTATAAGGCGTGGTGCCCACGACCTCATTGGTCATCTCCACGGTGATGTTGTCGCTCTTGGTGCCCACGATGTTCACCGTCAGCGACCGCCCGGAGACCGAGGCCAGAACTTTCAGCGGGAAGGGCGTGTTGTTCTTAAACTTAAAGTCCTTTGCGCCGTAGTAGACCGTGGCGTCCATCCCTTCCGGGACATAGCGGGTGATATACCCGTGGGGATAGCGCTCGGTGATCTGCAAATTGGCCCGCAGCGCCGCCAGATAGACGGTGGAAGAGCCCTGACAGACGCCGCCGCCCGTCTCCTGAACGCTCTCGCCGCCGACGTAAGCGGGGGCGGGCAAAAAGCCGCGGGAGGCCTGCCGGCTGCCCACCAGGCCGTTGTAAGAGAACTCTTCGCCAGGCATAATGACCGCACCGTTAAAGAATTTGGCCGCCAGCTTAATATTTTCCACGCGGTTGACCGTCCCGGCGATGTTCGTCGTGCAGGAGCCCAGCGTATCCTGATAGAGCTGACCGGAGAGGTCGGCCACGGTGACCGTGGGCTGGGTGATGGTCAGGGGCAGAGAGCGCTTCTCACCCCAATCCATGGCGTCAAAGGTCTTCTGGGCCTCGTCGGCGTCAAAGCTCACGCCCACGCTGTCCTGCTTAAAAATTTTCTGCGCCTTGTCAAACTGGGCGTTCTGCACCGGCTTCTCGATCTGGGTCAAAATATTCGCCAGGTCCAGGGTCTCCGGGGGCAGCTGCTCCAGGCGGATGTCAAACTGTGCCTGCGCCCCGGAGAGGGTGACGATGTCGTTCTCCCCCAGGTGCGCTAAGATCTGGTCCTCGATGACCTGCTGATCCACTTTGTTGCCGGGGGTGCCTTTCACCAGGACTAAGTTCGTCCCGCTGACCTCCCAGCTGGGGGCCACCGGCTCGCGGCCCAGCGCTTCCTGAATGGTCCCCAAAATGGTCCCCAGGTTCTCGCTGTTCTGGTAGACCGGTAAAATTTCGCTCCCCTGGTTCAGGCACTTGAGATACCAGCCGCCCCGCGCCAAAAACGAGGCGTCCCGCCCCACGGCCCAGGCCCGCTCGACGGTGGCCGCGTAGTCGATGGCCACGCTGGAGAGGGGGACCTCCACGGTCTGGATCTCCCCCTGGTCTGTGGAGACGGTGAAGGCCACGCCCCGCGTCTCGTCCAGGGGAACTTCCTGCACGGCCTTCTCCAAGGCCGCCTGGGCCTCTTCCTTGGTCATGCCGCCCAAGTCCACCGCTTCCACGGTGACGTTGGGATAGATCACGTCGCGGCCCGCCGCGCCGCATAAGATGCCGTACCCGACCAGCAAAGCCACGACGATCAGGCAGACAATAAGCAGTATTTTTTTCTTGCCGGACAGGCCGCTGCCTGCCCTACAGGTTCGATCCATAGTGCGCCCCTTTCCCCTGGTCTCTCTTCTGGTCTGCGTTCTCTTTTTTTCCAGAAAATGCACTTCTTCGACACAGGGATGATTGGTCTATATTATATGAAATCTACCCGGAAAAATCAACCGGCCCAGGCGGGATATTTTACATCTCAGCGTTTTTCCCGCACCACTCTGTTTTTTCGGAGCATCTTTACATTTTCTGACCCGTCTGCTATATTGAACCTAACAAAAAATAAGTACAGAAAGGGGATCTCTCCCATGCAGATCAACACCGTCTGGGCGGCCTATTTCAGCGCCACCGACACCACCAAAAAAGTGGTCACGCAAATCGCCCGCCGCCTGTCCCAGCAGCTCCAATGTCCCATGCAGACCTTCGACTTCACTCCCAAGCGTGTCCGCAAGGAACCCAAAGCCTTCGCCGCCGGGGACCTGGTGGTCTTCGGCACCCCGGTCTACGCCGGGCGGGTGCCCAACCTGCTCATCAAGTACGTCGCGTCCGTCCAGGGCGGCGGCGCTCTCGCTGTCCCCGTGGTCTGCTACGGCAACCGAAACTATGACGACGCCCTCTCTGAGCTGCGCCTGACCCTGACCGCCGGGGGCTTTCATCCCGTGGCCGGGGCCGCCTTCTCCTGCCAGCACTCCTTCTCCCTGACCCAGGGGGCCGGTCGTCCGGACATCAGCGACCTGACCATCGCCACCGGCTTTGCCGACCAGGTCTATCACAAGGTCGAGGCACTCCCCAGCGCAGAGGCCTGCCCGCCCCTCTTTGTAAAAGGCAACGACCCCGTGGGACCCTACTACACCCCCCGCGACCGCCACGGCAACCCCATCAACATCCTGCCCGTGAAGCCCAAGACGAAGGATACCTGCACCCAGTGCGGCCGCTGCGCCAGAGAATGTCCCCTGGAGGCCATCGACCCGGCAGACGCCCACAACATCGTCGGCAAGTGCATGAAGTGCAACCGCTGCGTCCGCCACTGCCCCAAGGGAGCCAAGTATTTCGATGACCCCAACTATCTCTACCACAAAACGGAGCTGGAGGAGCAATACACCTGGCCCCGCAAGGAGCCGGAGCTGTTCCTCTAATCAAAAAAACAAACGTCCTGCCAAAAGCAGAAGTCCCGCCGCGTTCCCCTGCGGCGGGACTTCTGTTCTGCTATGGCAACCGGCTCTCCAGACAGTACCCCCCGCCGCGATAGGACGTGATGACCACCGGAGCATCGTCATCCCCCAGCTTTTGCTTCAGGCGGGAGATGGTCATGCGCAGGGCCTGGGGGTTGTCGGCCATGGGCTGCTGCCAGATCTCCTGGTAAAGCTCGTCCGCCGGGACCGTCTGGCCCCGGTGGCGGGCCAGGTAGAGGGCCACGGCAAACTCTTTCTGGGTCAGCATCAGGTCCCGCTCGCCCAGATAGGCCTTGCTGGAGAGCAGATAGAGCTTGAGCGGGCCGCAGTGGACGCACCGGCGCATCCGCTGCCCCGCCCGCAGGCGGGCCTCCACACGGGCCACTAAGACGTTGAGGTCGTAGGGCTTGGGCAGGTAGTCGTCGCCCCCGGCGGTGAGGCCCTGGACGATGTCCTCGTTCTCCCCCAGGGCGCTGAGGAAGAGGATGGGGATGTCATAGTTTTCCTTGATCTCCCGGCAGAGGGTCAGGCCGTCCCCATCGGGCAGAAGAATGTCCAGGACGATCAGCTCCACGTCATGCAGGCGCAGCTGCTCCCGGCAGGCCTGTACCGTGGCCGCCTGCAAGACCCGGCAGCCCCGCATGGTCAGGGCGGCGGTGTTGATGTCCATGATGTGGGGGTTGTCCTCGACCAGGAGGACCAAAGGTTCCTTCATGCGTCATCCCTCCTCTGGGTGCGTTGGGTCCGGTCAGTCCGGCTGCGCGGCCTCCGGCGTGTGGGGCAGCAGGATGCGGAAGGTCGTGCCCCCCGGCCCCGTCGATGCCAGGGTCAGGCTGCCGCCGTGGTACTTCACCACGTCCTGGCAGATGTACAGGCCGATGCCGCTGCCGCCGTCGCCGCTGTATCCCTTGTCGAAGATATAGGGGATGCGCTCCTCCGGGATGCCCTCCCCGGTGTCCTCTACCAGCAGACAGACGGTATCGAGCGCGAGATTCCCCCGACCGGGGAGCAGGCTGGCCCGATAGGTGATGGTGCCCCCCTGGGTGTGCTTGTTGGCGTTCATCGTGAGGTTAATGAGCAGCTGGAGCAGCATCCCCCGGTTCCCGGAGATACAAAGCCCCGCCCCGCCGGTGCAGACCAGGCGGTTCTGCCGCTTGTCCAGCAGGGGCTGGCAGACCTTCGCCGCTGCCTCGAAGAGGGACGGCAGCTCGATCAGCTCCGTCTGCGTCTCCCGCCCGCCGCCCTGCGACAGCTCGATCAGCTCCGAGACCAGGGCCGACAGGCGCTGGGCCTCGGACGAGACCACCGTCATGTGGTCCTGCATCCCCTGGTCTGCCTGGCCCTGGGCCAGCTGCCAGTTGGTCAGCTGGGCGTAGCCGCTGATGACGGTCAGGGGCGTTTTCAGCTCGTGGGCGATCTGGTGCAGGAAGTCCGTTTTCAGCTGGTTGAGCTGGGTCAGGACCTGCTGCTGCCGTCGGCTTTCGGCCAGATCCTCCCGCTGGCGGTTGCTCTGGACGCCAATGGCCACCGCCATCAGAAACACGAACAGCAGCATATAGGGCGGCGCCGTCCCCCGCCGGGTCACGGCCAGCATGATCCGCCCGAACCAGGCCTCATACACATCCGCCCCCAGCAGCAGGGCGTAGCCCAACAAGACCAGCCCGTCCTCCCAATGCACCGTCCTGGTCCGGATCAGACGCCGGATCAGGCAGAAGATGAGATAGGCGAAAAACGGCACGGAGACATCGTAGCAAAGCCGGGTCAGCTCCTTGACCTGCTGGGTGGGCAGAATAAAATGCAGCGCCGACAGCACGCCATAGGCCCCCACATAGCACCAGACCACCCACCGCTTCACCGCCCCTCGGTAGAGGTTGGCCAGCAGGAGCAGCAGGGCAAAGGTCTGCAAGGCGATCATCCACACCAAGAACCGGTAGGCAAGCGCCCAGTTATACTCCGGGCACAAGAGATGCACCACATAAAAATTCTGGTTTCGCATCCCCATGAGCCAGCAGGTCAGGGCCAGAAAGGCATACTTTGGCCCCCGCTGGATGGCCGCCAGCAGCAGGAAGTAACAGCCAAACAGACACAGCCCACCGCTGAGGGCCAGGGAATACAGGTCGTTCCCCCGCTGCATCTCCTGGGTCTTTTCCGGGGAGGAGAGATACAGCCGGGGCAGACTGCCGCCCTCCTTGTGGACGAAGTTGGCATACTGGCAAACGATCTCCACCCGCCCGTCCTCGCCGGTGTAGATGGGGATGTCCATGTAATTGATCCGCGCCTCAGACGCTGCCGCCGTGTCCGCCACCTTGCCGATCTCCAGGACCTGCTTGCCGTTGAGATAGACGCGGGTGCTGTAATCAAAGGAATACCCGCTGAGCACCAGATACTGCCCCGGCTGGGCCAGCAGCTCCAGGCGATAGGTCCCATAGGGGACGCTCTCGTCATGCGCCCCGGTCTCCCGGCCGCGCAGGTCTGTTTGGGTGCTGGCCAGCGTTTCGGGGTAGAACGTCCAGTCGCTGCCCAGGGTGTAGACGGCGTGGGCAAAGTCCGCCCCGCGGGCGTCCAACACGCCGTCCGCCGGGGTCAGCTCTCCCGTCGCGTCCTCCTGGCTGGAAAACAGCCAGACCATGGCGCACAGCACCACCAGCACCGCCGGGAGCAGCAGCAACCAGGTCTGTTTTTTCGGTTTTGGCATGGGACGCACCCCCTCCGGCGCAGGAAGGCCCCATCCTGTAGGATACTCTCCTACAGGAAAAGGGGGATCCCCCTTTTCGCGCTATTTTTGACGATCCTTGGTTCAAAACCAGGGAAATGAAACTGTATAGGCACAGTATAACGAACCCCATCGAACTTTGCAAGTAGGGCATGTTCCCAATCGAATTTTCACATGCGCGGTGGGACAATTTTCTCCCTAAAAAACAACATCCTCTCTCCGGATAGGGTCTATATCCAGAGAGAGGATGTTGTTTTTCTTTCCCCGTGAGACAAACCCCACCGGACAGAGAGAGTCTCAAGCTCCCCTTCCCGAACTGTCCGGCACCTTCTGCCTCTTAGGTGTGTTTAGTATGCCATAAAAAGCGGAGCTTGTATATCCGTCCAAAGTATGAGAAGGCGATCGATCTCCGTCAAAATCACAAGTATTTATCCGCATGGACACTAGGTGACACTTTGTTTTTTGGTTTGCAAACTTTGTTAGTCCGTGCTATACTGACTTCAAGATATTAAACTTTATAAAAAGGGGGGATCCCCCATGGAAGCCTTTACATTCCTGTCCAGCCTCCGGCGGAGCCAGGCTCTGATGCGCCTGCTGGGACACCGGCAGACGTATCTGTTTGAATACTTTACCGTGCAGGACAGCATGGTCATCCACAACAAGGATATGACCGTCTGGCGGAAGATCGAGCATTACCTCGGCGGGGACCAGAGCATCCGCCAGGGACAGCTCCGCCCCGAAGACAGCTGGCAGATCCGGGAGCTGCTGACGGGCAGTCTCCACGGCCCCATGGAGCTGCGGAGTACCAGAACGCAGGGCGAGGAGACGGTGTATGAGGTGGACGCCGTCCCCTCTGAAGACGAGGCGGCCGGGACGATCTACCTGGGCTACATCCGGGACATCACCCTGGAAAAGGCCAAAGAAAAAAGTCTGCGCCAGCAGGCCCAGCGGGATTCCCTGACCCTGCTGTACAACAACATGACCGGCAAGGCTCTCATCGACCAGTACCTGCGGGAGAAGGACCCCTACGCCTCCTGCGGCCTGCTGGTCATCGACGTGGACTTTTTCAAGAATGTCAATGATCGTTACGGCCATCTCTTCGGGGATAAAGTCTTGCAGGAGCTGGCGCATTTGTTGCAGACACTGTTCAGCAAGAAAGATATCCTCGTCCGGGCCGGCGGCGATGAGTTTCTGGTCTTTCTGAAAGACGTGGACCACGCCACCCTGCTCAACAAGACCCGGCAGCTCTCCGAGTCCGTCCGCAAGATCCCCTTCTCGGAAAACGACTACTGCCTCACGTGCAGCATCGGGGCCTGCTTTCTGCCGGAAAACGTGTCTGGTTATTTATACAGCCAGCTCTTTGAAAACGCCGACTGGGCCCTTTACCAGGCCAAGGAGAACGGGCGCAATCAATACGTCTTCTGCGACGACCTCCGCCGCTACACCGAATCCACGCCCCACGTGGCCCATCTGGACGCCGCCGGGCCGGAGCTGGACACCCGCTACCTGCACAACGACCTGATCTCCACCGCCTTCGAGATCTTTGAAAAGACCAGTCGTTTTGAAGACGCCATCGACCTCTTCCTCAAGGTCGTCGGCATCCGCCTGCAGCTGGACCGCATCACCATCCTCTCCACCAACATCAAGGAGCGGCGGCACACCAAGCTCTTCCAGTGGCTGGCCTCCAAGGCTTCCTCTGCGCTGGCAGATACGGTCAGCTTTACCAAAGAGGATTTTCTCACCCTCTTTCAAAGCTATGACGAAAACGGCATCGCCGTATTGCAGCACGACAACCTCAGTATGTACTCCCCCGCCGCCCAGGCCCAGCTCATGCAGGGCGGCGTCAAGACCGCGGTCTACACCGCCATCTACAACGAGGGCGAGTATCAAGGGGCCGTGGCCTACATCGTCTGCGGCAGCAAGCGCTTCTGGAGCACCCAGAGCCGCCGGGAGCTGGGGGAGCTGACCAAGATCATCACCGCCTACCTCACCCGCCACCTGGCCGCCAACGCCATCGACGGCGGCCGCATCACCGCGCCGGACTTCGACCGGCTCACGGGCCTGCTCTCCTTCACCCGCTTCCGGGAGGAGGTGGAGCACAAAATCGTGAGCGGCTACGCCGAGGGCTACCAGATCATCTACTGCGACTTTGAAAACTTCAAGTATTTCAACGAGGTCTACGGCTACGCCACCGGCGACAAGGTCCTGAAAGAGTTCAGCGACCTGCTCGTCGAGGCTGTAAAAACCAAGGGCGAGAGCTACCTCTGCCGCATCGTGGGCGACCAGTTCTGCCTCTACCTCCGCCACACCCCCCAGGGGCCGGACGACTCCGTGGCCCGCTTTTCCGCGGCCTTTGGTCAGGCCTTTTCCCAGCGCCAGGCCCTGCTCTACCCGGAGGCCCACCTGCGGGTGCGTTTTGGCATCTACGCCGTGGAGCCCTCCTGTCTCAGTGCCTCCTCCGCCATCGACAAGGCCAACTTTGCCCGGAAACAAATTCTATCGGACGCCCGTGAGCTGGTCCGCCTCTACGACAAGGAGACGGCCCAGCGCCAGACCCTGACCAACGAGCTGATGAACGGCCTCATCCGGGCCATGGAGCACCACGAGTTCAAGCTCTACCTCCAGCCCAAGTTCTCTCTGGCTGACCTGACCGTCATCGGTGCCGAGGCCCTGGTCCGCTGGGAGAAGCCCGACGGGACCATCCTCTATCCCGACCAGTTCATTCCCATCCTGGAAAACAGCGGCCGCATTGTTGAGCTGGACCTCTACATGCTGGAGCAGGTGGCGGCCTTCTTAGAGCGCAACGCCAAGGCCGGGCGCAAGCTCATCCCCATCGCCGTGAACGCCTCCGTCCTCCTGGCAAAAGACCTGCGCAACGCCGAGACCTACAGCAAGATCCTCGCCGACCACCACATCAACGCCGCCCTCTTAGAGATCGAGCTGACCGAGACCGCCGCCGTCTCCGAGTTTGACTGTGTGAAGCGTCTGTTCGCCTGTTTCCAGGAGAAGAACATGCAGACCTCCCTGGACGATTTCGGCGCGGGCTACTCCCTCCTGAACTCTGTCGTGGACATCCCCATCAACACCGTAAAGCTCGACCGCAGCTTCCTCACCCGCTGCACCACGAACCAGCGGGGGCTTTACTTCCTCCAGGAGATCGTGAACATGGTCAAGGGCCTGGGCTACCAAGTCATCTGCGAGGGCATCGAGACCAAAGACCAAGTGGACCTCATGCGCTCCCTGGGCTGCGACGCCGCCCAAGGCTTCTGGTTCTCCAAGGCCATTTCGACCGCGGCGTTCGAGGAAAAATACATGACCGACTGACCAAACAACAAAGAACCCACCCCGGCGCTCCCCCTCCAACCAGGATACAGGGAGCGCCGGTTTTTGTGCCGCTTTTTTCCTCTCATACTTTGGTCGGATTGACAGGTCATGTCGAATCCGCTAAGATATTCTCGAACGATTTCAACCACATCTAGAAGGATCATTAGGACAAGGGGCGTGCCCCTTGTCCCGTAGTGCGCACTACGGGACGGGCGCTTTCCTTTGCCTTGTGGTAATTCAAACGAGAGAACAGGAGGTTTCCTATGAAAAAACGACTACTCAGCTTGGCCCTGTGCCTAGCGCTTTGTTTGGGGCTTTTGCCCGTAGGCGTGCTGGCAACGGACGTAGACACAGAGATGAGTGGAAGCGGCAACACAGCTGATGATGCCACAAATGCCGCAGCCAGCGTAACCAAAGACAGTAATACCACATACTACACAGACGTACAAACTGCTCTCGATAATGCCAGCGGCGGCACCGTCCGTTTTCTTCAGTCGCTTCCCAATCAGGCGTTGAGTGTTCCCGACGATGTAACGATTGATTTGGGCACTAAGATGTATAGTAACCAGGGTGAGCAGAAGTTAATTCTCAATGGTGCTGTTACCTTCCTGAGTGAAGGTTCTCCTATGTATTCTCCAGCAGGCGGAGATAGTGAAACAGTGAGTTACCATGATACTGACTTTAGCATTCCCGTCACCGTAGCAAACAACGGCAAAATGATCGTCCCCAAAAATTATGATAGCGACACGCCGAACCGATTGAGCTTTTCCTCTGTTACCGTTGAAAGTGGCGGTAACACACAGTTGGACGGCGGCTCATACAGCAACATCACCATCTCAGATGGCGGTAAAGCGTCAATCTCCGGTGGGAGGGTTTCTTCTCTTCAGATTCTGGGGACTTACGATATAAAACTTACCGGTGGTAGCTATAATAGTATCAGAATTTTAGAAACAACGTATGGTGGTGAAACATTCCGTACCGTCACCTACGAACAGTTCAAAGCTCTGTTGGAAGATGGCTATGGATTCTACCAAAAAGAACATAATCGGTGGGTAGATGCAGATGCTATGCAAAGTGATCCTTCTTATTTCTACATAAGAGGTAAGCACCTCTCAGACATTACCGTTGCACCTCTACCAATCACCTGCGTATCTATCACTGGCCAGTCCAGCATAGAATATGCAGAAACTGGTGATAAAGCAACGCTCACGGCAAAGATACAAACTCCGTCTATGGAAAGCAATAAATTTGCTTTCCAATGGTATCAGGTGAAGGATGGTATAAAAGCCCCAATTTCAGACGCCACTGAAAACACCTATGTCATCCCCGCCAAACAAACCCTTGGATCCTACACTTATCAGGTTGAAGTCAGTTGCAACGGCTATGTTGTAGAAAGTGCACCGTACACTGTAACCATCACTCCGCGTGTACTATTGGCTCCAGTTGCTGATGAAGCATCTTGTATAAAAGTCTATGATGGCACAACGGATACAGCATTTACAATCACCGGCTTTTATGGAGACAATAATTATCCAACAATTTTCCCTTTGACGGAAGGTTTAGATTTTGTTCTTACAAAGGCGTATTATGAGCGGCCAGATGTCAGCAAACATCAGCCTCCTGATCTAAGCGAATTAGTCATAATATATAGCGTTGAATTAAAGAACACAAATTACCGTTTCTCTAATCAAGAACATTTAATGGTGCATAGCGGTTCATATGGTGCATTTATCTCTAAAGCCACCGCACCTGCGGCCACAGAGGGTACACTAACAGTAGCAAACAACCACGAAGCAACCTATACCTTTGACCTCAAGGCCCTGCTCCCCACATTGGAAGCCCCCAAGAGCTATGGCACCATCAGCTATGGGACACCAAAAGTCAACCTGAGTAGTGGTTATTATAGCTCTGGTGCTGAAATCAATGACGGTGTTTTATCCCTTCCGATTCAGGCTAACAAAGTCGAAGCTACTGGAAAAATCGGCACAGTGAAAGTCATAGTTACTACAAGGAATTACAAGGACTTCACCCTAACTGTTAATATCAATGCGGAAAATAAAATCACTCCTACTGGTGAAGCCACTCTGAGCAAAACGAAACTGATTTACGGCGAAGCCCTCAATACCATCAGCCTTTCCGGCGTGATGATGTACGGCAACACCGAGGTCAAGGGGACGTTCAGTTGGCAATCCCCTAACGAAATCTTGAACGCAGGTCAGCGGGAAGTCGGTTGGAAGTTTGTCCCGGCTGACAACAGATACATGGAAGTCAGTGGTAGCGCTAAGATCGACGTCGCCAAGGCAACGCCTACTGGAGCACCTGGCTACACAGCAATCACAGAAAGTGGCAAGACATTGGCAGACGCAGGGCTAAGCGTAAACGCAAACTGGCCCACAGGCAAGTTAGCATGGACAAAAGTAGACAGCGAAGGTGACGTCTACCAGATGTACGAAGAACAGTATGGAGATGTTGAAGTCACTGCCAACACCGCCTACACCTGGAAGTTTGTCCCGACTGACACTGATAACTACAACGACCTCACCGGCACCATCACGCTCTGGCACAAGTCCAGCTCCGGCAGTTCCTCCGGGTCGGTGACGCCGGGGACGAAGACCGACACGGTGAAAAATCCCGACGGGTCCACCACGAAGACGGAGACCAAGGCCGATGGGTCCAAGACGGAGACCACCACGGCCAGCTCCGGCGGCGGTTCCACGGGGACCACGGTGACAAAGACCGACGCCAAGGGCAACACCACGACCGAGGCCAGCGCCAAGCTCAGCGACCGGGATGTGAAGGAGGCGCAGGAGAAGGGCAAAGCCGTGACCGTTCCCGTGAAGGGTATTGCGGCAGCGAAGGACGCCAATGCCGCCACAAAGATCAAGATCGACGTGCCGAGCAACGCCGACAAGACGACCGTCGAGATCCCGGTGGAAAACGTCACCTCCGGCACTGTGGCCGTCATCGTCCATGAGGACGGCACGGAGGAGCTCGTCAAGGACAGCAAGCCCACAGAACACGGCGTGCAGCTGGAGCTCAGCGGCAGCACGACGGTCAAGATCATCGACAACTCCAAGACGTTTGACGACACCAAGGGCCACTGGAGCCAGGACGACGTGAACTTCGTGGCCGCCCGTGACCTTTTTCAAGGCGTGGGTGAGAACCGCTTCGGCGTGTCCGAACCCATGACCCGCGGCATGGTCAACACGGTGTTGGCCCGCCTGGCCGGCGTGGACACCACCCCCAGCCAAGGGCAAGCCTGGTACGAAGTCGGCACCGACTGGGCCAAGAAAAACGGCATCTCCGATGGGACGAACCCCACCGCCCCCGTGACGCGGGAGCAGCTGGCCACGCTGCTGTACCGCTACGCCGGGTCTCCCAGTGTGAGCGGCACCCTGCACGCCGCCGACGCCGCCAGCGTCAGTGACTACGCCGAGGACGCCCTGCTCTGGGCCAATCAGAACGGCATCGTAAACGGCGTAGGCAGCAACACCATCGCCCCCAAGGACAACGCCCAGCGGGCGCAGGTGGCCGCCATGCTGGCGCGGTACCTGCAAAACCAATGATCTGATCCCCCTCTCTGAAAGAAATCAAGTAGGCGGCTCCCGAATTTTGGGAGCCGCCTACTTGATTTTGTTATCACGATCCGATCACGCAAACCGCTGGATCAGGATCATTTGGCCCGGTACAGGAAGGTCACGATCTGCCCGCGGGTGCAGTCACTCATGGGGCTGAACGTGGTCTCGCTGGTGCCGGTGGTGATCTTCTGCTGCACCGCCCACTGGACGGCCTTGGCGTAGTAGGCGTCGGCCTCCACGTCGGTAAAGGGCATCGTGCCGCTCACCTCCGGGGACCCCGCGTTCCGATACAGGAACGTCACGGTCTGCCCACGGGTCACCGTGGCGTCGGGGCTGAACGTGGTGGCAGAGGTGCCGCTCGTCACGCCCTTCTCCACCGCCCACAGGACGGCGTCGTAGTAGTAAGCGTCTGCCTTCACGTCAGTGAAGGGGTTCTTCCCGTTCTCGACCTTGGGGGACCCAGCCGCCCGCCACAGGAACGTCACCATCTGGGCGCGGGTGCAGGAAGCATCGGGGCTGAAGGTCGTGGCGGAGGTGCCGCTGGTGATCTTCTGCTCCACGGCCCACAGGACGGCGTCGTAATAGTAAGCGCCTTCCTTCACATCCACGAAGGGATTCTGTGCCGTGCCGCCGTTCTGGGTCCACTTGGCGTAGACCGTGGTGTTGGCCGTCAGCTTCACGCTGGTCACGGCCTTGGTCAGCGCCTTGTCGCTGAACCAACCGGCGAAGGTGTACCCCGCGCGGGTGGGCTTGTAGGCAGCCAGGTCGATGGTCGTCCCGCTGTCCTTCGTGATCTTGTCGATCGCGCTGCCGCCGTTGGTGTCAAAGGTCAGGGTGTAGGTGCTCACTGCACCGCCTCCCCCGCCGCCGCCGCCAGGCGTAGGCGCAACGTACTTAGTCCAGCCAATGGCAAACGGGGAAAGACTGGTAACATGGAAGCTGATGCCATTTTCACCCTTCGTGATGGGTGTGATCTCTTCAACATCGCCGGGCTGTTTTCCATTCATGCCCACCGTTAACATGTGGATGACAGTAAAGTTATCATCTTTCGTGGCATCCCCCAGCTTGCTGTACGGAACTTCAACCGTAATGCCGCCTGCCGGGAAATGAGCCTTATTGGTCACTTTTTCCCACGTCGAACCATTCCAATACTGAAGTTCGATGTCGAGCAGCCTGATGTTTTCCACCTTACTGTTCCGGGTTTTCACGGATGCACGGAGGTCGTTCTCCAACGACTCCAGGTTTGTATACTTCGTACTTAACCCGCTCGGGACTTCAGTTAGATCCTTATTTTCGGTTTGTAGCTTCAGCGCCTCCGCCATCAGAGAAATAGCTTGTGTGACACCCTTGACAGTTACAGTAACCTCACCGTTTTCGATCTTGTCAACCGTAACAGCGGTACAACCACTCACAGTACCAGATTTCTCGATGCAGTCGTAGCCGTTGATTATCAGCTTAGTAATACCGGTATAGCCTGTTGCCGGAGAAACCGTAAAGGTAATATCACCGTCTTCACGAACCTTACCCGAATTTTCCCCTTCATAGGTTGTATCCGGCTTGTACTTCACAACTGTAACAGTATAACCCGTATTGCTTCCGGGGATTGTATGGCCATTATACTGCTTGAACTTAACCTCAACTGTAGTAGATTTGCTAAGGTTATCAATAGTAAGTTCATTGGAGAGATAGTGATCCATCGTGACACCGAGGTCTTCCATATTAGTCCGGGTAACCTCTGTAGTGTTCACGATCCACTTCTCGACCATATAGCCTGAATTCGGCTTCGCCGTCAGCACAATCTTTTTTCCATTGTCCACCTGAATGCCGGTGGTCGAAGAGGCGTTGATGGTTTCAAGGGAGGTGTTATAACCTGCCTGGGCGGTTAGCGTTCCCTTTGAATCATCATAGATCGTCCGGAAGGTAATGCGCTGGCTTGTCGCAAAGTTCGCTGTAACATCATGCGTATTCGTTACATCGTCCAGTGTCAGAGTCATGCTGCTGTTGCCCTTATTGTCGCCATCCAGCGTCCAGTTTGTCAGGTTCTGTTTCGTGTCCGGAACCGCCGTGAAAACAACATTGTCATGGTGGTTGACTGTCAACTTTCCACCTGTGATCTCAGCGTCCACATGATTGACCTTTGCGGTCACATGGCCAAGGCCGGTCGTAGTAACCGTGATCTCATAGGTCGGGATCTTCTCAAACGCAACATATACATTTGCTTCTGCGGTCAGGCTGTCAATGGTGTAGGTCTCCTGCTCAACTTTCGTACCATCGATCGCAGTTGTCCCACCTTCGTTCGAGTACCAGCCCTTGACCCGGTAGCCGCTCTCCGGCTGAGCCGTGAAGACGACCTTCGAATCTGCAGGCTTTGTCGCACCGGAAGTAAACGTCCACGAGGCTACCTCGGCTGTCAAATTGCCGTGTTTGTTGGTTTCCGTGCCAACCACGCCGTAATTGACAGCATAGGATGCCGTATCGAGTGTGAATTTTGCAGAAACTGTTGTATCCTGTGTAATAATGAGCGTGAGTGTCGTACCCGTGCCCATCTGCTCGTTTCCGTTCACTGTCCACCCCGCGAAGGTATAGCCTGTGTTGCTGACCGGCGTTGCGGTAAAGGTGACTCGTTTGTCGCCGACAACAGAAGCGCCGCTCGTAATAGAGGCACCTTCCACTGTCGCCAGCACAGTTCCGTTCGTGGCGGAAAATTTAACCGGGTAAGACTTGCGGATGATTTTAACCTGAACCTCCAAGCCGACATTCTTTGTTACTGCATGAGTAAAGGTCGGTCCAGTCTCGCCGTCCTGTTTCTTGCCGTCCACATACCAGCCCTCGATCTCGTAGTCAGTGTCCAACTCCGACACAGTAAAGGTGATGTTGCCATCCTCTCCCGGTGTTGATTCAGTCTTAAAGTCCTGCTCCTCGCTACTACCCTGCGGGGTATACTTTGCCGAAATCTGTGCCTTATCAGATGCACCATCGCTCTTGAAGCCATACGTTACCTTGTCACCGATCAGGTCAAACTGAACTTGGACATTCTGCGGGCTAGTGGTTTCGCCGGTGATCTCCAGCTCAGGTTGGTTCTCCCATTGGGCATCGTTCAGTTGCCACACGCCAACCTTATAGCCGGAATCTGGCGTTGCCGTAAACCGCACGACCGAGTCACGGTAAACCTCAAGTGAGCCGGTGTTGGAATTCTCCACCTTATAGCTGTCCATGCCCTTGCGGGTAACGGAAGCTGTCAGGGTACCATGCATACCACTGCTCGGTGTCTGGTCGAAGACCGAGAAATGAACCGTCGCCTTAGGCAGCGCCTTAAAGCTCACCGTCACCGTCAAATCGTCGGTGATACCATCAGTGCCCGGCGTATAGGTATAGGACTGGTTGTCGGAGTTTGCAACTTTCTGACCATTTACTGCTGTACCGTTGACCGTCCAGCTCTCCACCTCGTAGCCAACATTCGGCGTTGCCGTAAAGGTGATGACATCCGTGCTGCCATAGGGGAGAGTTATGGGACTATCGCTAATGGGAAGATTGTTTGCAGTTAGGCTACCGTGAGCATTTTCTCCCGTGGGAGTCACCACAGAGAATGTCACCACCGGCTTCTTCACAAACTCAACATGGATCGTAGTAGGCCCGTAAACGCTATTGATGACAAACGACTTGTCTTCACTACCTGTAATATCGTTCAGCGTCGGTGGCGTATCGCCCACCGTAACGCTGTTCACTTGGTAGCCTTGATTCGGTTTGACCAACACACGAAGCAACGAAGCCTGAGGGACGTCTACCGCACTATCAGTAAATGACAACGGAGTATTGTCAGTTAAACCTTTGTAGACCTCAATACAACCACCAGCATTGACCTCTTGCGTCACCGTGTACATATTCGGTGTCACACACTTAACCGTCAAATTAAGTGCGCTTCGCAGGTTAGAAATCGTCAGCTTCTTCTTGTCAGAGGAGAGCGTTCCCTGCATTTCCTGCCCTGCTGCTGTCGACCAGCTTTCAACGATCAAACTGTCCGGGATGTTCAGTGTAATGGTCAGGCTCTGGTTCTTCTGGCCGGGATATGTACCATCGGTTGCTTCCCTTGCGGGGTTAAACGAAACCGTTGCGTTCCCTAACGGCTGGTTATCACTTCCGACAACTGTAACAGTCACAGGGCACTCAGATGTTTGCTCTGTTTTAACGACAATGCTTGTCTCCTTAGAAATGGACGAGACTTCATAGGTAGCTCCGGTATAGTTGGTACCATCTTTATTCTTTATCGTTTCCCCGTCAACTTGCCATTCGCAAATAGCTTGACCAGAAGCAGGCTCTGCTGTCAGCTGGACCTTCTGTAGCGGGCTGAGTTGATCGCCAGAATTAAAGGGCGTACCAGTACCTCCGTTGTCAGTCAGATACTTCGCAGTAATTTCCCCGCCGTTTTCTATACTATAGTTCAATTTATAGTATATCTGCGTAAAGGTTGCTTCGACTGTCCAATTTTCCAGTGTCGTATTTTCCGGGATCTGGATTTCAAACGTTGGATTCGTCACTGGCGTAACGCCGTTCATTTGTGTGTTGCTATTAACCTTCCACTGTTCCACCCGATACCCCAAATTCGGCATCGCCGTGGCCGTCAGCTTAACACCCTTGGGAACGTCCAGGCTCTGGCCATTTTCGCCCACATCATAGGTGTTACCCTTGCTGTCCGTATACTGTAGCTTTACCTTACCGTTGCTGTCGGTGGTCGCGTTGGTCACATGGACCACATCGCCTTTGACCTCATACTTCTGGTCATTGTCGCGGACAATCAGGTACTTACTATTAATACTATTGTTCTCGTTATACTTCACTACGATTGGGTAGATACCAGCCTTTGCGCCATTGGTTAGCCCGGTACAACTAGTAACAATCGCAGCTCTAATAGCGCTTTGATCCGCTTCCGGAACACCCGGCAGATCATATGTAATCGTCTTCCCGTCCGTACCCTGTACCACCTTCGGCACGATCTTCACCGTCTTCCGCCCCACCACAATCACCTTCGTCGTCGTGATGGTATTCTGTGTCGTGCTCGGAGTGTCTCCAGCGTCGCCAGAAGCATTATTTTCGGTAGTTGTCGTGTCGTTCGGAAGCGTATAGGTCGCCGTGATCGTATAAGTACCGGCCTGCGTCGGGGTAAACTTACCCTCAGCGGTGATTTCATCCGTAACCGCTGTACCGTCTCTCGTAACCGCATAGGTAACCGTAACCGGCTTCGCCGAAACACCTGTCGTGCTCTCGGAGTCGCTCTTCCCGTCAAACAACGTCGCCTTCAGCTCCTGCGTGTCCCCATACGTCATGTTCTCCCCGCTCAGCACCAGCTTCTGCTCGCCGGGGGTGACCACGTTGATGGTGTAGCTCTGCGACTGCGACTCCTTAAACATCTCGCTGCCGCTGTAGATCGCCGTCACCACATAGACACCGGCGGTGGTGGGTTTCCAGTTCATGGTTGCCTTTCCATGCGTGCCGACCTGCACCGTCTCCGTCACGCCGCCGTCGCCGGTGGTGTTGACGATTTTAAAGGTGACGGAGCCATCGATTTTTTGACCGCCTTCGTTCTCTTTTCCTACGTTCGCCGTCAGCGTAACTTCTTGGCCATCCTGCGGTTCTTGCACCTCTGTCATGATCTGCTCACTCGTATCTACCATGACAGGTTCCAGCGCAGTAATGTCGATCTCCGTTTCACCTATCTTTAGAGTTTCGTATTCTTCCAGGTCAGCTGTGTAAGTATTCTCTCCGATCTTAACAAACCAAAGGTCTGGTAAGGAGTCCTCGTCATTGCTTCCCTGATGGAAATACAGCATCGCATCTGTGGCGTCAATTTTAATCTTGAACGCTTTGCTTGCAACATATTCCTCATCAGCTCCTGCTTCATTTTTTTTGCTGTATTTCACTGGTTCTGTAGGTAAAGTGTCTTCTGTCGGTGCAGAAATTTCTGTCCGGATTTCCTGCGCTTCGGTTTCCCCTGTTTGAGGTTTTTGATAGGACAGAGTATACTTCTTTGTCGGCGTCACTGGCGTTCCACTATCATTGTAATACGTTGTTGTGGTGGTCTTTGTGCCGTCCGTTGCTGTGGTGGTCTCTGTTTTTACATAGACAGTAATAGGAGTACCTTCAGTTTTATATTGATACTTGTAGCGGTCCGTATAGGTTGCATCCGTTGCTTGCACTTGAACGAACTGTGTCTTACCTTCCGCATCCTTTGCCGGAACCGTCGATGTTTTGGTATAGGCTGAATATACCGTCTCCGCAGGTTTGTTCAAGGTAGTCATGGTCGTGCTTCGGCCGACTTTTAGGGTCACTTCCTTGCTGTATAAGTACAGGCTGGCAGAGCTGTAAACCTGGCAACGGTAGCGCTTGCCGTCGTTCTGGTCGGTGACTTTGACGGTGTATGTCTGGCTCGTTGCGCCGTCGATGTTCTCCCATTTTCTTGTGGTCGTGTTATAGGTCTGCCACCGATAGTGCAGGTCATTCAACGTGCCATTTGCGTTTTTGTATTCTGCGGTCACAGTCAGTGAAATATTGTCACCTGCAGCAGCCTCCGTTTCGCCTACCTCCGGCTGTGTCAGGATCTTAAAGTTCTCCTTATTTCCTTCCAGAGTACAGGTGTTGACCGAAGCGGAGGTAAGGCTCTTCTGACCGGCCTGGGTGATGGTTTCCGCAACATAGGTGTAGCTTCTGTTGTTGCTCAGGCCGGTGTTGGTCCAGCTGGTCGCCGTACCTGCCAGTGTTTTCATGGGGAAAGTTTCTCCATCGCTGCCCACCTGATAAATATTGTACGCGCCCGCGCCGGTCACAGGGTCCCAGCTGAGGGTCACGCTGTCGGAGGTGACAGACTCCACCCGCAGGTTTTTCGGGGGGCTGGGGAGTTGGGCCACGTCCTTGATTTGATACTCCAAAACCAGCACATCATTATTGTTCAGCTTGGCATTTCGCCAGCCAAACTGCCAGGAGAAACCATATTTGCTCGCGTCCTTGGGCAGGTTGTCCACGGTGGCAGAGTAGGATTTGCTGCTCGATGTGCTGATGCCGCCGCCGGCGTTGGCGCCGAACCCAGCCAGCACGCCCACGGTCAAGCCGCCGGCACCCGCACCGACCTTGGCCTCAAACTCGTAGCTGTACTCAAAGTCGTGGCTCTTCTCTGTGGTGCTGGTTTCCGTGACGGTAATGTTTCCGCCCGCTCCCTTGGTCACCGTCTGCCACTCTCCGATGGGGTTGAAGCCGTCCCTCGGATTCTCTCCGTTATCATAGGTCGAAGGGTCGCCCGGTGTGCTGTTGAGGATGTTGCCGCGGATGGGTTCCAGGCCCTCGGTCTGTTCCGCAATCTCGTCGTAGTCATCCACCGTGATGAGGACCTTGGCCGGTTCCATCGGCACCATGACAGAACTCGGCTGCCAGCTGCCCTCGACTTTCGTTCCGACCTTTATGCCAAATTCCGTCATCGCTTTATTTATGTCATCCTCTGTAACATTGCCTACTGCTTTTCCTAGCTTATCTGCTAGATATGTTTTTAAGTATTCTGTTGTCACCGTATACCCCGGTACCCACGTCTCATACTGGTACTCCATGTAGGGCACGGCATAGACGACGGCGTAGTCGTCCCCGGCGCTGCCGCTGTAGTTGATCTCCGTCTCCTTCTTTTTGGTTTCCTCGTAGGCATAGGTGAAGCTGTTCTTCGACTGCGCCTCCGCTTCGATCGAGGCGACCTTCACGCCGAAGACAGAAAAGTCCTGCTCTAACGACACATAGGTGCCCAGCGACAGGCTACCGCCTGCGGTCACTTTGTCGCCGGCTGCCTTCGATTTGCCCAGACCCGTCTGGCCCTGGTCGAGGTACCCTCTCGTGTCCTCCAGGTCCTGAAAATACGGCGCCGACTGCAGCACCGTCAGCACCTCCGGCTTCGTCCAGGTGACGGTCTGTCCCTTGTAGCGCATGAGCGTACTGTCATTGTCGCAGTCCACCGCCGCCAGCGAGAGGTACAGGCTGGCTCTGCTCTTGTTTTGGTCCCGGTTGTAGGAGCTTTCATAGTTCATCACCTGCTCCTGGCCGTACCAGTAGCCGGAAGACTCATTTGCATGGGTGTCACCGGGCTCTTTTTTATTGATATACCCAATGTCATACCAATACCGGTCCGAGTCATCGTGCTTCATGCCAAAGGCATACACGATCTGCTCCTGCCCGTTCCGGTTGCCGTTAAAGTTCCCGGCCACCACGTTGACCACAAAGATCTCTTCCTTGTTGGCCTTGTTGCCGTTGTCCTTTTTATATTCCCGGTTGGTGGAGATGCGGGTGAGCGCATTGAGTGAATAGTTTTCCACGTTCGTTTTCTGTTCGTTTGCACCCGTTACGCTGTACAGATAGCCACCCAAAAATACCTGTTCCGCATATCCCACGCCCTGCGTCGCCGCACAGGTCAGGGCCACCGGTGGGATCAGTTGGTTATTGTTATCCACAACACGATCCAGCAAATCAATTCTGTTTTTGTTTTTATCTACCGCCTTCCAGTCACTATGCGTAAACTGATTATCGCTGCCACCCTTTACGATCATGTAAGCAATGTCGCCTCGATTACAGGTAGCATTGGGCGTTTTTGACGATATATAACCAGCAATAACCAGTTCATCCTGATAATCTCCGTCAATATCTCCGGTTGCAACGTTTGCGTAACGAACCATCGGACCAGCATTGAATATACCACTTGAACCCGGTACTGCTAATAAAATATCATCCTTCATTGCTTTTACTAAAGTGTTCTTCTTAGTTGATTCATTAGTCTCAAGTCTATAGATTCCCACTTTACCCGTATCTATGTTAGTTGCTCCATAGCCTATATTCTCCGCAATGACCAGCTCGTCCTTGTCATCCGCGTTGAGGTCGCCGAAAGCCAGCGTGACAACAGCTGTTTTCAGTTTCTTGTATCCAGCATCATCCGATGTGCCCGTTGGCGGTGTTACGTCATGTGTTGCTATCGGTGACGATGACAAATTTCCTCCCTTAAAGGAATACACATATACCTTGTTTTGTGCATACACCGCGATCTCGTCGTAGCCGTCGCCGTCCATGTCACCGGCGGCGATGTCGTACATGGCGTCGTATTCCCAGTTATAGATGATGTTTGTTTTGTCATTTGCGTCGCCCCCGCTTGCGCTGGCGTTGCACACAAACTTACTGCGAACGTATCTCTTGTTCCCGCCCTCTACCTGGTAGATGTAGAGATTCACCCGGCTGGCACTGTCGATCGTCATTTCGGCAACGTAGTTATCTTTGCCCGTATTGGGGGAGAAGGCTTCGGATTTGCTGTATTGGTAGGTAAGGTGCTTGTTGGCGGAGTTGATGGATTTACCAAGGTGATCATCATGCACGCCACCGGTCTTCGACCCATTTTCTGCAAACAGGGCGCCCTCCTTTTTGTTCCCATTTCCATAATGTACTGGCTGCTGATTGGGCCGCCAATAGTCCATGGCACCGTAGAAGTTCCTGGAGTTCGTCCAATTACCCTCGCAGTCATCTCTATACTCCATCGGAATATTATCCAGAATGCTCCACCCGTAGTGGATACTGCCGTTGAAGTTGACGTACAGCTCGTTGATGACGTTCGTGGCAACGGTGTTGCCTGGCTCCGCCTTGCCGTAGGGCTGTTTCCCGTCATCCAGACCTTTCGTGTCCACATCCCGGCTCAGGCCAAGCGCGCTGTAGGTGTTGGCCGAGAGCTTGCTTTCGGTCGTGCTCCCACTCTCGTTTGTTCCCGCCGCCGAGGCCCAGGTGGGGAGGGCCTGGGGGGCTAGGGTGAGGAGCATGGTGAGGGCCAGCAGCCAGCTCAACGCTCGTTTCTTCATTCCGTTTCCTCCTCTTTTTTGTTCCGCTTTGTGTTGGGAATATAGTAATCCCATACTATCTGCTCTCCATTTTACAAAGAAATGGGAAGAGCCCCAGAAAGGTACCAAAATTGTTACCTTTCTGGGGCTCTGTCTTGTGATTTCTTCCGTTTTATGTGTCGTTCTCAGTTTGGTTCTCGTTTGACGAGGCACCGCTTCTTGTAAAACGCAATGCCGTAGCACAAGATTTCGTCATATTC
>ERZ1034901.515-NODE-515-length-30196-cov-25.520155_pt1 | contig 30196 bp, 24 predicted proteins | sample MGYA00520628_ERZ1034901 | MGnify/ENA primary metagenome ERZ1034901 (study PRJEB33766, sample SAMN09781783) | gut metagenome | biome: gut microbiome | host: Homo sapiens | place: Madagascar | study: EMG produced TPA metagenomics assembly of the PRJNA485056 data... | reverse complement strand
CTCTTATTTTAAGCTCAGCATCATTTTTTATAACTGTTTTATTATTTTTAAGAATGTCAAAATTATTTTCTAATAAGGTTAAAGATTGTTCAAGCTTGGCAATTGAATTTATTCTTTTTAATTCAGAATCAGAGATAGATGTCTGTCTCTGTTCCTTTTCCTTTTGCTGCTGCTTAAGCTTTTCTACCTGGGCTTCCATCTTAGCCTTTTCTTTTTCGGCTTTTTCTTTTGCCAGCATTGCGAATTTAACCATGTCATCTTTGTCCTGTTCAGTATTGGATGGCTTATCGTTTTGCTGTATAGAACTGATTTTCTGTTCTAATAACCGGATTGTCTGTTCCTTATCTTCGATTTCTTTCGTTGCTGAATCGAGCTGCTTCTTATACTCTCTTGCTTCATCGGCACGTTCTTCTGATAATTTTTTTATAGACTGGAATTCTGCATTTTCAATAGTTCCATTCTTCTGGATAATAGAAAGAATTGTTTTCTGTGCATCTTCATCAAGTTTTCCAAATTTATCTGCCTGATTAAGATCAATGCCATTAGAATTAAGTAATTCAGAAAGTTCTGGTATAAGCTTCTCGGCTGTTGTATATTTTCTTGCCTGTCTCTCAGAGATATTAAGCTGGTTAGCAATTTCAGCGTGTATATTTTTAATTTCACCTTTTAATTTCTTGGCTTCATAAAGTTCTAATAAACGGCTTACTTCCCATCTTTTTACTTCCATACTGGATTCCCTGACATCATGATTGGCGGAAATAAGCATAATTTCTTCATCAATAGCATTTACATCTGATTTCTCTACTTTACAAGGTATTCCTGCAGGAAAGTTATCCCGGTATTCTTTATCAGTCATCTGGCATATAGCATGATATCTTCTTTCACCAGAAATAAGTCTGTATAGGTCTGTTTCTGCATCATATAAAACAGACAGATTGTGACGCAGACCATTTACAAGAATACTTTCTTTGAGTGCTTCTATTCCATCCTGTGAATACTGCTCATTCTTAGGATTTGGAATAATCTTTTCTTTTGGAATGTATTTGAAATTATACTGGGCTTTAGCCTGTATTTCACGGAGCTTTTCACCACCGTCGTTATTAAGTACGCCAGATTTAGTTGTTCCGGCACTAAATGATTTCTTTGCCATTACTACTTCTCTCCTTTCAGATATTTTGCAAGCTTACGGTAATGAGGTGTGTCCATTAATCCAAGATAATTGACAAGTTCAACATAATCAAGCGATGCCGGACACTTCTTGTCATATGTTAACAAAGGTTCAAATGTAGTGTTGGATTCATTGACAGCTATGCAGTTCCTTATAGAAATTGGAAGAAATCTGTCACCGAACATATTTTCATAACTTTCATACATCTGACGGAAAAGTGTAGTTCTTCCTGCTACACGAGTCATAAATATACCTGCAAATTCAATGCTTAGTGCATATTTGTCATTAAGTTCTTCTATTGTATCTAATAGTGACATAAGTCCATCATAAGAGAAATTATCTACACAGATAGGTGTAATAATTTTATCACTTGCGCACATTGCACATGATGTAAGATAAGACTTAAAAGGTGAATTGTCTATTATGATATAATCAAATTCGTCTTTAATAAGATTAAGATTATATCGTAGATAAAGTTCAACATTAGTTTCTTTCATTTTATCGTATATCTTATATATAAGACTGTTAAGCTCCCTTGATGCAGCAAGAATAGATATATTATCGTAGTCTGTATCTGTTATAAAATTCATAACGGCATCTTTATTTTTTTGCTTTATGCAAAACAGATGTTCATAATTGACATCAGGATTAGCTTCTGCCTGTCCAAACATTTTAGTTGTGTTCATCTGTGGATCAAGATCAATCAATAATACATTGTATTCTGAAATAGCTAGAATTTGTGCAATAGTTATTGCAGAGGTAGACTTTCCCACTCCACCTTTTTCATTAATTAAACTAATTACTTCTGCCATTGTATTTCCTTTCTTAATATTAGTATATGTTAATTATACATCATTTAAAATACTTTTCAATTGATTTTTTGAAAAACTTTGCACTCAGTTCACAGTTCACACTTCATACTTTATACTTCATGGTTCATACTTCATAATTTTTACTTTATAGTTTTATATTTAATTAGATATAACAAAAAAGTGAACTCAGTTCAAAAAATGGAATGATATATTGAGCTTTGAATAATATTAGAAATACAAATGGGAATATTATAATAATATGTACAAATAAGATAGTTTATGTGTAAAAAAAAGAAAAATTTTTGAACTGAGTTCAAAGTTTTAACAATAAGTAGAATAATTAAAACAAAAAAGAACATATGTTTATCATGTTTCATGTGAAACATTTTCACAATATATAGTGCTTCAGATGTTTTGAGTACACAATTTAATATTAGATGTATTGAGTTATCTGGCAACTAACGGTATAATTATCAAACAAATTATTTTTATGGAATTATGAGGTTATTATGGTATTTAATTACACATACAGAATTGGTCTTGAGGATTGTGGAAGGGAAAATAAGGCTACTAACAGGGCTATTCTTACTATTTTGGAGGATATTGCAGGCTTGCATTCTGCTACAGTAGGGCTTGGACTTAATGAAATCAATGAAACAGGCTGTGCATGGGTTGTTTTGAACTGGCAGATGAAGATTATAAAGCGTCCTGCATATAATGATGAATTAACTGTTTATACATGGTCAACATCCGCAGATAAGCTGTTTGCGGAGAGAGATTTCAGGATTACTGATAAGAATGGTGAAACAATTGTTATTGCGACATCACGCTGGTTATATATGGATATTAACAGGAGAAGACCGGTAAGAATCACACCGGAAATAATGGATAGATATGAATCAGAGCCTGAAACACGTGTGTTTACTGAAAAAGTAAACAGAATAGATCCTCCAGACACTGGTTATATTGAAATTCCATATAATATATTAAGGAGAGATGTTGATTATCTTGGACACATGCATAACATCAGTTATCTGGATGCAGCTTATGATGTAATGCCAGAAGAATATTTTAACGGACCACAATTCAACTTTGTAAGTATTGAATATCGTAAGGAATTGCTTAGAAATGATGAGGTAAAAGCACATTTTTATAAAATTGACAAAGGATGTATAATATCTTTAAATACGGATAAGATAAATGCAGTAATTATGCTGAAATATTAGAAATTAATATTTGTTATATAATTCTGGAATGCAAATTCCAGCGCATGGAAAGGAGCGCAATTATGAGTTTTATTAATAAAGAAAAAGTATTGAATGGAGTTGGAAAAGCTGTGGATGCAACTAATAATATGGCAGATAAGGCTTCTTCATTTGTTAAGGAAAAGGAAATTGACAAGAAAGCTATGAAGGCTGCGAAAACTGCCGAAAAAGGTATTAAAATAGCAGGAAATAAGATTGGAGAGGTCGCTGGAGAAATTGTTGCGGGCTATAAGAATAAGGCAGGTGGAGCATCTTCTAAGACAGCTGGTACTGCTTCAACAGGCAGCACAGCACCAGATATCATTGTAGATGCCAAAGATATTAAAGAACATGTAAGTGATGAGGAATAGTAATGCAAAGCGATTTTTCACAGGGAAAAGTCTGGAAAAATGTTATTAATCAGGCAATTCCGCTTATGGTCGCACAGCTTATACAGATTCTGTATAATGTTGTTGACCGGATATACATTGGGCATCTTCCTGTTATTGGAAGCAATGCTTTAACAGGAATAGGACTGGTTTTTCCTATTACAACACTTGTTGCGGCATTTACTAATCTGTTTTCAACAGGTGGTGTGCCGCTCTTTTCTATGGCAAGAGGAGCAAAAGAAGAAAAGAAAGCGGAACTTATACTAGGACAGGTTGTATCACTGCTTTTTATTACATCGCTGGCACTTATGGCGTTATGCTATATATTCAAAAGACCAGTACTGTTCCTTTTCGGAGCAAGTGAAGAAACTTATGTATATGCTGACCAGTATCTTAAAATATATCTTCTGGGAACGATATTTTCAGTGCTTTCAACCGGACTTAATGGATTTATTAATGCGCAGGGATATCCTAAAAAGGGCATGATGACTGTTATGCTTGGTGCAATTATTAATCTCATTCTTGATCCAGTGTTCATATATGGGCTTCATATGGGCGTTTATGGTGCAGCAATAGCAACAGTAATAAGCCAGGGGGTGTCTTTTGCGTGGGTTTTAAGCTTTTTTATGGGGGAGAAAACATTTTACCATATAAAAAAAGAAAATCTGATTCTGAAAGCACGAATGTTTGGAAAGATTACATCTCTTGGAATATCAGGATTTGTTATGCAGGGAACTAACTGCCTTGTGCAGATTGTATGTAATAAAATGCTGTTTATGTATGGCGGGGATATGTATGTAGGAATTATGACTGTAATTAATTCAGTCAGGGAGATTCTTTCTGTTCCTGGTAGTACACTTGGTAGTGGAGCACAACCTGTTCTTGGCTACAATTATGGTGCAAAGCAATACGAAAGAGTCAGAAAAGCAATAAGATTTACGGCTGCGATTGGATTTTTATATATGCTTATTGCGTGGCTTGCTGTAATTATATTTCCGAAAGAGATTCTGTCGGTATTTACAACGGATAAGGCAATGATTAATTTAGGAGAACATGCATTGAAGCTGTATTTCTTTGGGTTTTTCTTTATGTCGTTCCAGTTCGTGGGACAGTCGACATTTACAGCTCTTGGATGTGCGAAGAGAGCTGTGTTCTTTTCAATATTCAGGAAGGTTATAATTGTTGTTCCGCTTACAATTATTCTTCCTATGCTTGGACTTGGAGTTGAAGGAGTGTTTATTGCTGAGCCGGTATCTAATGCAATAGGTGGTCTGGCAAGTTTTACTACAATGTATTTTACACTTTACAAAAAACTGCCGGAATAGTATTCTAAAGACAATGATAGCAAAGGTGCCATCGCTTCTGTATAGGGAGCGGTGGCTTTTTTAAAATCTTGGAAAGAAGGATAATTTATGGATATATTTGACATAATAGGACCTGTGATGGTTGGTCCGTCAAGCTCACATACAGCAGGTGCTGTCAGAATTGGTTACATTGCAGGAAAACTTATGGGAGAGCCGATTGCAAAAGCAGAAATTCTTCTATATGGATCGTTTTTGGCAACAGGAAAAGGACATGGAACAAGGAAGGCACTTGTTGCCGGACTTCTTGGAATGAAACCGGATGATATGAGAATTCCGGACAGTTTTGAGATTGCTAAGGAGCATGGTATAGAGGTTGTTTTCGGAGAATCAGCATTAAGAGATGCACATCCGAATACAGCCCAGATTTTTCTGACATCTGTAACTGGTAAGAATCTTGAAGTTGTTGGTGAATCACTTGGAGGATCACGAATTAATATTGCTCAGATTGACGGAATATCTACGAATTTTTCAGGTGATTATCCGACACTTGTTGTGCATAACATGGATCAGCCTGGACATGTTGCAGAAGTTACATCAATGCTTGCACACAAATCAGTTAATATTGCTGCCATGCAGTTGTACAGGGCTGGCAGAGGTGGCAATTCAGTTATGGTGCTTGAGTGTGACCAGGAAGTGCCAGAGGAGGGAATTAACTGGTTAAGACATGCAGAAGGTGTTGTCAAGGTGACTTATCTTGGCTTGGAATAATTATAATGCAGAATTTGATTAGCATAATTATTGGTGAAAAATGGAGGATTTATGGCAGAATATCATTCAATCAGTGACCTTGTGAAATTAAGTATTAATAATAAGCAGGAATTATGGCAGGTTGTTCTTACAGGACAGGCACATGACAAGCTTATGTCTGAAAGAGATGTATTTGCACAGATGAAAAAGATGTATCAGGCTATGAAGAGCGCAGATGAGCAATATGACCAGCAGTTGAGGTCACCAAGTAAAATGGCTGGTGGTGATGGATATAAAATGCGCATTTATAATGAGTCTGGCAGAAATATATGTGGTGATTTTATTGGTGTGGTTATGGAAAAAGCATTAAAGATGGGGGAATCGAATGCATGCATGAAGAGAATTGTAGCAGCTCCTACAGCAGGTTCATGCGGTGTTATTCCAGCTGTATTACTGTCTTATGAAAAATGTTTTGGTGTTACAGAAGATGAATGTGTAAAAGCGTTATTAATTGCGGCAGGAATAGGTGCGGTAATTGCTGAAAATGCATCTATTGCAGGAGCAGCAGGTGGCTGTCAGGCAGAGATTGGTTCGGCAAGTGCAATGGCAGCGGCGGGACTGGCTTATATGCAGGGAGCAGATAGTGAAGGATGTGCAAATGCCCTGGCACTTGCTTTAAAGAGTATGCTGGGGCTGACATGTGATCCGGTTTGCGGATTAGTTGAGGTTCCATGTATAAAGAGAAATGTTTCTGGGGCAGTCAATGCAATTACGGCGGCACAGATGACAATGGCAGGTATAAAGAGCGTAATTCCTGCAGACGAGGTTATAGATTCCATGAGAAGAATCGGTAATGATATGCCGGTATGTCTTAAAGAAACAGGTGAAGGGGGACTGGCAATAACACCAACTGCAAAAGTGTATAAGCAAAAGTTAAATAATATTGACAACTAATGTCACAAAAGTTGACGAAAATTCGACAAAAAATACTGATTTTTTAATAAAAATGGCAAAAAATCTGTTGATTAACGAAAATATTATGATATAATAAATTTAATTGTAAAAGAGATTGAATTTGTTTGAATGAATTTGAACGATTTTACAAGAAACATTACACACAGATATAAGGATAACTCCATAATTCCTTATATTTGACTATATTTCTATCCCCTCTACTCATCCCCGGTTCCCCCAGAACCGGGGAAGTTTTTTTATGTGCGCGAGTAGCGATGAAAATACAAACAAATATGTTGTAATCATGCTTGCATGAATTGCAGCATATTTGCTTGTATTTGAGGAGCACCGCGACAGCTACAGAACGCAGTTCTGGAGCATGAGCTACGAGCGCAGGTTTCAATTCAGATTATTCCACAAAACAAAATAAAACATTTTCTACATCTGCGCATCAGTATATGCTATAATTACACAATATGTTTACATTCAGATAATACTGGCTATGAGTTAATAAATAATCAGAGGATGGAGTTTGCTATGACACGAAAAGAACTTAATGAAATTAAATCACAATATACATTAGAGGACTGTGGAATATTAAGGTTATGCGGCTGTTATGTTGATGGCGAGCGAAATAAGATAACACAGTTTAATGAGAATTTTCTTAATCTTCCGGAAGAAGAGAAGCATAAATATTTTGATATATTTAAGAAGACTCTTTCAGGAACGCCAGGAAAGAATCTGGTTGATATGAAGTTTAATGTTGATGCGTATGCTGATGAGGGCGCAAGAACATTTTTAATGAACTTAAGAGACAGCGGACTTAAGGATGACAGACTTCTTAACGAATTCTATGACAGGATTATCAATAATTACAGTTATGTTGGCAATTATCTGATTCTTCTTATTAATCAGGTGTATGATATTCCGGCGGTTACTACTGATAATATTGAAATGGATGATGCATCTGATGAGGTTTACAGCTACATTTTATGCAGTATATGTCATGTAAATCTTTCTAAGCCGGGGCTTGGGTATGATGAGGAGGACAATAATTTCCACGATAAGAAGCAGAATCATATGGTAGATGTACCTGATGTGGGATTTCTGTTCCCGGCATTTAATAAGAGAAGTGCAGATGAAGATATGACTCTTTTCTATACTAAAGATGTCAGTGAGTTTGAGGACGGGCTTATCGACTGCCTGCTTGACTGTGCGGTTCCGCTTCCTGCAAAGCAGCAGAAGGAAACATTTACATCACTTGTTAATGAGGCACTTGGTGAAGAGGCTGACCTTGAGATTGTGAAGAATATTCATGAAAATCTTGAGCAGATTATAGAAGAGAAGAAGCAGGAAAGTCCGGCACCGGTTATGCTTGATAAAACTGAGATGAAGGATCTGTTGGAAAAAAGTGGTGTTAAAGAAGAAAAGCTTGAGAATTTCGAGGAGCACTTTGAGATGGCTGCCGGTGAACATGGAAAGCTTGTTGCATCAAATGTTTCATCTGGTAAGAAATTTGAAGTGAAAACGCCGGATGTTGTCATAAAGATTAATTCAGATAAGACAGATATTGTGAGTACACAGATAATTGATGGAAGACAGTGCCTTGTAATTCAGATTGACGAGAGACTTGAGGTTAATGGGATTTCAGTTAATCCTGATACAGGTGAGGTTATAGACAGAACCGCTGATGGATATGTAGAAGAATGATAATGGAGGATGAGTCTGTATGACATTGAAGAAGTTGCTGCATAATTTCAATGGGCATCTGCACACGGTTAATTCCCACAGAAGGCTGGTGAGAAAATACTGCTTTAAGCTTGGATTATACAGGCAGGGAATGATGCATGATTTGTCAAAATATTCGCCATCGGAGTTCATACCAGGAGTTAAGTACTATCAGGATGGACACAGAAGTCCTAATAATGCACAGCGTGAAGATGAAGGTGTTTCAAAGGCATGGCTGCATCATAAGGGCAGGAATAAACATCATTTTGAATACTGGATAGATTACGATGTCGATGGTAACAGCACTATTCTTGCAGGAATGAAAATGCCTGTGAAATATGTTGCTGAGATGTTTTGCGACAGAGTTGCAGCGAGCAGGATATATAATAAAGACAAGTACAAAGATTCAGATCCATTGGATTACTATATTAAGGGGCTTGGGCATTATATTATGCATCCGGAAACAGATGAGCTTCTTCACAATCTTTTGAAGATGCTTGCTGATAAAGGGGAAGAGTATACATTTGCATATATAAAAGCAAATGTGCTTAAGAAAAAGAAAACAGGCGGATTATAGCAATTTTTTGGTGAAACTTTAATATTTTGACAAGAAAAAGGTTTTTAAAATTGGCGTAATGGTGTATAATTTAAAGAACAATATGAACAAAAGAATGTTCTGGTGAATAATTAAATAAGAGGAAAGGGAGGTCTTATAATGGGGAAAATGCATACTAAGGCCGAAAGAACTGAAAAAGTTGAAGAGATTAAGGCTGAGAATAGGAAGAAGGTAAAAGAGATCAGGGCAAAGAAGAAAGAGCTTGATGCTGAGGTTAAGAAGAAAGCCAGACAGGTTGCCGCTGATGGAAAGAAGAGAAGAGCAGGTATTACTTTCAGACTGGTTATGCTTGCTATTGTACCGGTAATTGTTATGGTACTGGGGCTTATTACAACTACAATATTCAGTCTTAAGTCAGGACTGGAAGAAGAGGCCATGGATGGACTAGAACTGTTAAGTGGGGCAGTACAGAGTTCTTATGAGGATATTAAAGGCAACTATGAATATAAGAACGGTAAATTATTCAAGGGTGGCGAAGAATTGACGATTAAACCGGCTGCACTTGATATATATGTCAAGAACTCCGAGAATGATGTCCAGGTTACACTTACATATGGAACCAAGAGAGTTCTTACAACGCTTACTGATAATAAGGGGGCAAGATTAACGGGAACAGATATATCAAGTGAAGTGTGGGATGTAGTTAAGACGGGAAAGACATATAGAGATACTAATTATAAGGTAGAGGGAGAGAGATACTGTGCAGTATATGTGCCACTAAAGGATAATAACCAGGTTGTAGGATGTGTATTTGCAGGACAGCCTACATCAGATATTACAAACTATATAATGCAGAAGGTTGGAACAATGCTTATAGTTTCTGCAGTAGTACTTATATTAGTAGGAATTGTGGCAGCATTTATAGCACAGAGTATTTCAAAGTCGATTAAGAGAGCAAGTGTATCTGTAACGAAAGTTGCCGGAGGAGATCTTACAGTAGAGGTTGATAAGACTGTACTTAAGAGACAGGATGAAATCGGAGACATGGGCAGAGCCCTTGAAACTCTTATAATTAAGTTAAGAGAAATTGTTGGAAGTCTTGCGAAGTCTGCAACAGATCTTGGTGAGTCAGGTAATTCAATTGACTCTATGGCTTCACAGTCAAGTGTTGCTGCAGGAGAAATCAGTACAGCAGTAGAAGAGATATCTAAGGGTGCAGTATCACAGGCAGAAGATATTGAGACAGCAACTAATGAAATTATGACAATGGGTGAACAGATTACTCAGATAGTTAATAATATTGCTGACCTTACAAAGACATCTAAGAACATGGAAGAAGCCGAAAATGCTTCACAGGATACAATGATTGAATTAAGTGATGCAGTACAGAGAACTACTGATGCAGTTGCAAGAATTGCAAAACAGATAGAGACAACTAATGAATCGGTAGATAAGATTGGCAATGCTGCTTCACTTATTGCAGATATTGCAAGCCAGACAAGCCTGTTATCACTGAATGCTTCTATTGAATCTGCAAGAGCAGGAGAAGCAGGAAAAGGATTTGCAGTTGTTGCATCAGAGATTCAGAAGCTTTCATCACAATCTGACAGCACAGCAAGTAAGATTCAAGAGATTATCACAGATCTCCAGAATGATTCGAAGGAAACACTTGAGGTTATGAGAAGTACAGAAGTTCTTGTAAGAGAGCAGTATGAAAAGCTTGCAGCAACTAAGGAAAGATTTAAGGAAGTTGGTAATGGCATTAATGTTTCAAAGCGTGGAACAGATGTTATTAAGGGCAATGCCGAAGTATGCGACAGCTCAAGAGTTACCGTTGTTGATGTAATATCTAATCTTTCTGCCATATCAGAAGAGAATGCTGCTTCAACACAGCAGACAACATCTTCTATGCAGGAGCTTAATGCAACTATTAATATTCTTGCAGAAACAGCAGCAAAGGTTAAGGAAGTATCAGACCAGCTTAATGAAGATATGAAGTATTTTAAGATGTAATCACAATAATAAAAACCGGTTAAGTTCATTTATATTATGAACTTAACCGGTTTTTTTATGCTTTTTCAAGTACATTTATTAATTCCTTTAGCTGTGCCCGGATTTTCTTACGATTAATATCTGAATAACCAATTTCGTTGGCAATCTGGTAAAGATATTCCTGAAAGTTCTGTACAATCTGTGGATGATTGAAGTCAAAAACCATGCTTGGCAGGGCTGTACGGATAAGCATTGCCTCAGATCCTTCGTTAACAATTATACATACGTTATCATCTGGATCATATTGTATCGGAACAAAGAAATAGTCAGGATGTGTATCCATAATTCTTATAATATTCTGCAGATGCTTTGCATATGAACGGGGCGTGTAATATACAGCTGTCTGTTGTCTTACAACAGGAAAAATAACCGGTACATGGCCAGCTATAACTTCTTCAGCAGTTGCCAGTGGACATATATCAACATTGCGTAAATCATCAAATACAGTGGATAACTGGTAAGAGGTACGCAGATTTACACCAAGGCTGTCAGGATTATTATTAAGAAACTCTGTTATCAGTTCTTCCGGCATGGCTGCTGGAGGAAGACTCAATCCCTTCTGGATATGGTTTACATGGGTGTTTAAGATACGCAGGAAACACTTTGAAACCTCCTCTGCTGATTCATATATATTCATGGTTGGCCTGCAGTAGGATAAAAATGTTTTGAATTCATTCTCTTTTATGGAAACAACTGCAGGTTCGGTTGTCATAACAGTAAATGAATTATCACTTACCGTTGAAAGACAATCAGAGTAAACTGCAACATGCGGAGGATAAATTATGCTTATTTTTGAAAACAGCTTATCGCGCATGCGAGGATAGTAGTAAGATTTCACCCGTCCGGTAATATATGCCGGAACCCAGTAGAAAAACTCTTCAAAAAACTGAGTGGTATTAACCGGAGAAGGGGAAATCTGACATATTGTATATCCATAATCTATCAATCTGAGCAGAAGCTCCTGTATAGAATTAAGAATTTCCTTATTATCAAAGATACTGTAAACATCATCATCAATCCATACATATACTGTACCATGCTCTTCAAGGGTAAGAAGATGATTGATAAAACTGATAACAGCCTGTTTTTTTCCTTCAGACTTATAAAGAATACTGGTAGCATTGGGAATTACATCAATGGCTTTTATTCCCATAATATTATTAGTGCCTGATGAAGAGATATTCTCATTAAGAATGCCATCAACCAGTGTATTGGTCTGAGGAAGCTCATCTGCCAGCCACTGGTAAAGCATATCTGAATATTCAGGCAAAGGTCTGGAATGATTGAATCTGCTATAATCAGATGCAAGAGCCAAAGCCTTTCTTTGATAGCTGAGTTTAATTGAAGCGGCAAAATAGTCCGACATTCGTCTTAAAATTTCCTTATTACGAGGACATTTTCTCTTACCACTGCGATACAGGCTTACAGCAGAATTATCGATGCCAACAGCACCAGCCAGAGTTGTGTTATTAGTGTTTGTTATATCCATCAGAAACTTAAATTTGTCATTAAAAGTCATAAGCTCTCCTTATGCAAATGCGTGAACGCCAGAAATAATAAGCGTTGTAAGTGTGCGTGCCATTTCATTAAGAGTAATACCGTCAGGATTGGTTATCCATTCATAATACGCGGAAACCATTCCGCCAGCGACAAAGCTAGAAATCAGAGGATATTGTTCAGAAGGAACATTCATCTTAATATCCCTGTTTACCAGCTCTTTGAGAAGAGTTTCCTGCAATGCTTTCTGGAGCCTGTTAAAAAGCAGGCTTCCGTTGTCCGAAGCAAAAAGGTCTCTTGCAATATCTGCATCAGACATAATTGTATTAAGAAATGCAAATAAAGTCTGAGGTGAGAACATATTATAATCCTCAGACATAGCACACAAAAGATCTTTAAGAGATGTTATAAGTTCATTAATTCCTTCATCAAGAACATCATTGACAGTTGAATAATATGTGTAAAATGTTTTTCTGTTAATGTCAGCCTGTGCAGCAAGCTCAGTAACTGTTATTGAATTTAGCTTTTTCTTCTGCATAAGCTCAACAAGTGCTTCGTAAATCGCTTTTTTAGTTTTTAGAATTCTGCGGTCAGCTTTAATTTCATGTGCAGAAGTAAAACTGATTTCTTCAGATTTTGCCATAATAAACTCCTATTAATCAGATTATAAAATATATATAAAATTGTTATGAAAATACTATGAAAAATGTATTTTGCAGTTAACTATATTGTACAACATTTGCAAATAATAGTAAACAAAATACGACAAAATGTTACATAAGTGCCAAAAAGAAATTAATTGACCTTTGAAAATATTTGTTAAAAAACATACAATGCTGATTGTAAACATATTGTGTGATATTGGAACATTTGTGTATTAACTTGTGACTAAATTGTAATACGCAGATAAATGATTTGACAGCAAGAGGTATCGGATGAAAAAGAAAAATGCATTTATTAATGTAACAGCCAGTATGGGAAGAGGTCTTTTATACGCTTACCTGTATATTATGTTCAGACCTAAGATATGTTATCAGAGCAGAAAAGCTAAAGAGGAAATTGAAAAAGGCGGAGTCATATTTATTGGCAATCATGTGGGACATAATGACGGACAGATGTTTTATATGCTGTTTAAGAACAGTGTCCTTATAATAGCCAAAGACTGGGCTGATAAGAAGATTCTAAAGTGGCTTACAAGCGGTGGTAAGTTTATTTCTGTAGACCGCTTTGGAACAGATATTACATGGATAAGAGGAGCATCGGAGCATCTTCGTCAAGGAGATAACATGATAATTTTTCCAGAAGGGCATACTTCTAAGACAGGGATTATGGATGAATTCAAGCCGGGCTTTGCAATGCTGGCGGTTATGTCAGGTGCAAAAATTGTTCCGGTATATAATAACGGAGAATATCATAAGCTGTTTGGGAAGAGACTTAAGCTGTATGTTGGCGAGCCGATGGAACTTACTAAAGAGGGAAAAGGGCTTAATGCGGAGTATCTTGCAGGTGAGTGTGCGAGGTTCCGGGAGGCTGTGGAGCAGCTCGGAAGGTAGTGACAGGACGGACGGGGCTGCGGCTGGGTGTGACGCGTGCGTTGTGTGGGTGTGTAGCATTTTGAAACACGCTTTCGCTCGTATCCGGACGCAGCGGTACTAGGTTCGCTGGAGTTTGTTGGCACGAAGTGCCAACTGCTCCAGCTTACCAAGTGCCGGCGTCCTCCAACGGTTTCAAACTACTACACACTCACACGCCGTCCGCATCCCACCCAGCTCGCAGCCCCTGCGTTTGCCACAGCCTTGCGGGCTGCCTCCTTTGGAGGTTCGCCCTTCCGGGGAGAAAGTGTGGAGAGTAGGGGGTGCAGACCATACAGTTTCAGTTGATTATAATCCGGGAGGTGTCAGTCGCAGGTACGCGGTTTTGAAAAGGCTTGCGGAAAAAACCGTCGGAGGACGCCGGCACTTAGGAAGTTCGGGATTTTGATGAGGGATGCGGGAGCTTGCTCACTGCATCCCTCACAAAATCCTGAACGAGCTTAGTGTCCGTTGCGTCCGTAGCCGAGCGGAAGCGTGTTTTTGGAGCGGGCTTTTTCAAAACCGCGTACCGTCTGATTGCCAACACACCCCACCGGATTTCAATAAAGTAAAAAAGGAGCAAAACATGAATCATTACTTTTATAACATGGTAGACCCTGATGAAATGGCTACTTTGGAATATATTCCAACTATTCCAAAGTTTCTTGAATTTATTAAGAAGCAATATTCTGACTATCCAGCCATAAGTGACAAGGTTACTACATATACATATGAGGAGCTTGTTTCAAGAGTTGCTAAGAGAGTTACATTTATTAATTCATTAGGACTTGAGAAGGGTTCTAACATAGCTGTACTTGCAAAGAACGATTTTGATGCAATGGAGCTTTTCCTTGCAATTCCAGCGGCTGGACATGTACTTATTATGCTTCCTAATGCACTTAACGATAAGGCACTTGCAGGAATCAGCATGAAGTTTGACCTTGCTGGTATGTTCGTTGGCAAGGAATTTACAGAGGTTACAGCTAATCTTCCTTGTAAGACATGGCCAAGCACTTCTATTGGTGAGACAGAAAGCGCATTTGCAGATGTTGAAAAGGATACTACAGCAGCCATTTTCTTTACAGGTGGAACTACAGGAGCGCCTAAGGGTGCAGTTCACAGCCACGGTTCTATTATGAGAGGTTCATTTAATGGAGTATTTGGACCAGGCAACATTCTTCATAAGAGATATATAGCTATGCTTCCGCTTTCACACATATTTGGGGCAATTATGGGATATATGGCTAAATTGTATACAGGTTCGCTTATATATACATGTGTTGATATGAGAGCCGGTATCGGTGATATTCCTGTTGTAAGACCTACAACGCTTGTACTTGTTCCTGGTCTTGTTGAGATTATTCTTAACATTGCCAAGCTTAAGGGAAGAGCATTCTTAGGAGATCTTGAGCTTATCATGTGCGGAGCTGCACCTGTTCCTCCAAGACAGATGGCAGAGTGCCGTGAATTAGGAATTACATTATGTGCAGGTTATGGACTTACAGAGTGTGCTAACCTGACATCAGGCAATTGCGATACAGATAAGAAGCCTGAATCTATGGGACACATTTATCCAGAACAGCAGGTTAAGGTTGTTGACGGAGAACTCTGGATTAAGGGTGATAATGTAATGAAGGAATATTACAAGGATCCTGAGCATACAGCAGAAGTATTAGAAGACGGATGGTTTAAGACAGGTGACCTTGTTGAGTTTGATGATAATGACTGGATATACATCACAGGACGTATCAAGAATCTTATCATTCTTCCTAATGGTGAAAATGTATCGCCAGAAGAGATAGAGGAATTGTTCTACAAGCAGTCGCTTGTAAAGGATTGTCTTGTACAGGAGATGGAAATGAATGGAAACACTGTTATTGGTGTTGAGATTATTCCATATATGCCTGAATTAGAGGGGGCATCTGAGGAAGAAATCCAGAACAGATTGCAGGAAACTGTTAATGAGGTTAATAAGGAACTTCCCCCATTCAAGAGAGTGCTTAAGCTTAAGGTGCGTACAGAAGATTTTAAGAGAAATGGCGCAATGAAGATTTTGAGGAATCAGGCGTAAGGTTGTTGTGGTGCCCGGAAGGTAGTGACAGGACGGACGGGGCTGCGGCTGGGTGTGACGTGGGCGTTGTGTGGGTGTGTAGCATTTTGAAACACGCTTTCGCTCGTATCCGGACGCAGCGGTACTAGGTTCGCTGGAGTTTGTTGGCACGAAGTGCCAACTGCTCCAGCTTACCAAGTGCCGGCGTCCTCCAACGGTTTCAAACTACTACACACTCACACGCCGTCCGCATCCCACCCAGCTCGCAGCCCCTGCGTCAGCCACAGCCTTCCGGGCTGCCTCCTTTGGAGGTTCGCCCTTCCGGGGAGAAAGTGTGGAGGGTAGGGGGTGCAGACCACGGGTGGGCAGCCAGCCGTTGGCTGGCGACCCCACATTTTAGTTGATTAAAATCCGGGAGGTGTCAGTCGTAGGTACGCGGTTTTGAAAAGGCTTGCGGAAAAAACCGTCGGAGGACGCCGGCACTTAGGGAGTTCGGGATTTTGATGAGGGATGCGTGAGCTTGCTCGCGGCATCCATCACAAAAGCCCGAACGAGCTTAGTGTCCGCTGCGTCCGTAGCCGAGCGAAAGCGTGTTTTTGGAGCGAGCCTTTCCAAAACCGCGTACCGGACGATTGCCAATATCCAATACGGATTTCAATAAAGTAAAAAAGGAGATTTTATTATGGTATTTGAGAAGTTAAAGGAAATTTTTGGAAGGGTTATGCCACAGTGCGACCCGGCAACTATTACAATGGACAGTGTTCTTGCAACAGATTTAGGAGTTGATTCTCTTAATATGATGTTACTGGCTATTACTGTTGAGGATGAGTTTAAGATCAGATTCAGTTCTGATGCCAAGCTTGAAACTGTTAAAGATATTGTTGATTATGTAGAAGCTAACGCTAAATAGAGGTCACCTATGAGTGAAGTAAAGACAGGACTTGTGCTGGAAGGCGGGGCTATGAGAGGTATTTTCTCTGCCGGAGTGCTTGATTACATGCTTAAGAAGGACATTTATTATGACTATGTTATAGGAGTGTCTGCGGGGGCAGGTAATGCGGTAAACTATGTTTCCAGACAGGAAGGAAGAACGAAAAAGATAATTACCCATGAAAATGCTGAAAGCTATTATGGAGTCGGACAGCTTTTCGAGAATAAGAAGATTCTTAATCTTGAAATGCTGGTAGCCGAATATGCTCTTAAAGATATTCCTTATGATTTTAATACATTTTTCGCATCTAAGACAGAGTGTGAGAGTGTTGTTGTTAATTGCGAGACTGGAAAGGCTGAGTATAAAGGGAATTTTAAGACGAAGGATGAATTCTTGAAGTGTCAGATGGCAAGCTGCTCTGTGCCATTTTTATGCGAACCTGTTGAAATTGACGGCTATCATTATCTTGATGGAAGCATCATTGATTCGATACCGCTTGAAAGAGCAGTTGAGAAGGGGTGCGATAAGATTGTTGTTGTACTTACCAAGCCGGAGGGTTCTAAGCCTACAGATTATTCTAAGGTAAAGAAGCTTATAGAGTGGAGCTACAAGAAATACCCGGAACTTTGTGATGCTATGGCACACAGAAGGCAGGCTTATGACAGGCAGGATAAGTTTATGAAAAAGCTTGTGGAAGAGGGAAAGGTCTTTGTTATCCGTCCGGAGGAGCAGATGATAAGACACTTTGAGAATAATAATGAAAAACTTCTTCAGTGCTATCAGTATGGATATGACACGATGAGAAAACAGTTTAAAGCATTTGAGAAGTTTATGGAGGACAAATCCTCTCCTCGCTAGAGGTGCTCGGATTTTTCTGCGGAAAACAAGGAGGATTAATAATGAAGGTTTTGGTAGTAAACGGAAGTCCTAAAGGACCTAAGAGTAATACTATGCAGATGACAAATGCGGTTCTTAAAGGACTTAAGGAGACTAATCCGGAAGCTGAGATTGAGCTTCTTACAGTTAAAGATATGGATATTAAGCCATGTATGGGATGTATGAGCTGTTGGGGAAAGACAGCGGGACAGTGCGTTATCAATGATGTTATGCAGGATGTTCATGTCAAGTTCATGAACGCTGACGTTATTATATACAGCTTTCCTCTGTATTTCTTTGGTATGCCGGGTCCAATGAAAACATTTGTTGACCGAATCATGCCACTTATGGAGACTTACAAGGGTAAGGTAAGAGATATCGGTGATGATGCATTTCACGAGTTCCGTTATGATATGGGTGATAAGAAGTATTATGTTATATCATCATGCGGATATGGAAGAACATATGAGATATATGACGCACTTATCAAGGAATTTAATTTTATCTATGGCAAAGGCAGATATCAGGCACTTCTTTGTCCACAGAGTGAAATGTTTGCAATTCCACCAATGGTAAATCAGATTAATGAATATCTTAAGAGATATACTGAAATCGGTAAGGTTATGGGAAAAGGTGAAGATATCCCTCAGGATATGATTGATTATGCTTCGCAGCCAATGATTCCACAGAGAGCATTGGAAAAGCTTATGAACAATTACTGGGATGCAGTTACACCAGAGAATCCTCTTCCGGCTCCTAATTTAAGATAAGAGGCGGGTTATGAAAACATATTACATGTTTGGCGACTCGCTTATGCGCGGGGTTATGCCGGATGAAGCATGGAATTATCACAGCTCAGATGCAATCGGTTTTGAGAAAATGCAGGCACAATATAATATGAAGTTTGTCAATTACGCGATGCCGACATTCACATCAGAGAGAGTAAAAATGTGGCTTACACAGATAATGTCAAGTCATCCGGTACCTGATGTGGCATTTCTTGAATGTGGCGGTAACGACTGCGACTATGACTGGAAGTCGATATGTGAGGGCAAATGTGACTATGAACACAGGCACAGAGTTGACCCTCAGGATTTTAAGAAGAATTATGAGGATATGATACATTTGTTGCAGGAAAAGGGAGCAGCAGTAACATCAGTAATTGCACCTCCGATTGCTATTGAAATGTATCTTTCACATCTGCTTGAAAGCGGAATCAGTAGGCAAGTTATGTCAGAATATGTGAACTCAGTTCAGCAGATGCAGGACGAGTATGCCGGATATGGTGACATAATGAGAGCCGTAGCTAAAGAAAACGGCTGTGAAATATTAAGTCTTCGTGAGAGCTTTCTTGCACTTGGCGACATGAAGGCATATTATAGTAAGGATGGGATGCATCCTAATGAGGCAGGATATGCACTTATTCGTGGTGATTTCGAAAAATATTTTGCATCTGCAGCAGGTATTATATAGAAAGATGAGGAATTATAATGTTTAATCTGCGTTTCAAATGTACTGTTATATCAAGCTGGCACATGGTGCTTCATGCTGTACCTAAGGCTAATAAGATGATTGCCAACAAGAGCCGTTATTCAGAAACTGAACGGTTTGTGTATGCCAAGTGGATTATTAATTACATGAGAAAGCATGCCAGAACAAGAACCAGGGTGTATGGCAGAGAAAATATTCCAACGGACAGTAATTACATAATGTATCCTAATCATCAGGGCAAATATGATGCGCTGGGAATTATTCTTGCACAGGAAAAGCCGTGTGGTGTATTATGGGGAAAGAAACAGGCAGAAAGGCTTATGAGCCGCCAGGTGTGTGGTCTTATAGATGCAGTTGTTATTGATCTTGATAATAACCGCGATAAAGTAAGAGCGATTATGGATGTTACAAAGCAGGTGAAAGCAGGAAGGAATTTTCTTATATTTCCTGAGGGAGGTTACACTGACAATAAGAATGAACTTCAGGAATTTCAGGCTGGCTGCTTTTCATGCAGCTTACAGTCTAAGACACCTATCGTTCCTGTAGCACTTTTTGATTCGTATAAATCCATGAACAGCAATACATTTGAAAGAGTAGATACACAGGTACATTTCTTAAAGCCTATTCTTTATTCAGAGTATGGTGAGCTTAAGAAAAAAGAGGTCGCCGAGCTGGTTAAGAGCAGGATTGCGGAGAGAATGGCTCAGATTAAGGCTGGGGAAATTAATGAGAGTTATGAGATGATTGGGTAAGAAAGATAAGCTCAGGGACATAATATGTCTTCTGGGCGTGTTTTTTTGCCAAAATTCTTGAATTTTCGACAGTTTGGTTGACATTACTATTGCGCATTGTTAAAATGTTTTAGGTTTATTTAAAGTTAACCTATTATAAATAAGAAGAATCACAAAGTACAGGGAATAGTATGTTATTTGGAAAGAAGAAAAAGGCAGCGGATTATATCGTAGATGTTCATTGCCATATCCTTCCGGGAATAGATGATGGCTCAAGGGATATGTCAGAGACCTTAAAGATGTTGGAAATTGCGCATGATGAGGGAATAACACACATGATTGCAACACCACATTTTAAAGGCGGGCATCACAATGCTTCACCAGAGAAAGTAAGTGCACTTATCAGTGAAGTACAGGAAGCAGCAGATGGATGCAAGTTAGGAATAAAGCTATATCAGGGCAATGAGATACTGTATCATGATGAGTTATGCGAGGGCGTTGATAATGGACGCATAAGCAGAATGAATGATACTGACTATGTTCTTGTAGAATTCATGCCATCAGATCCGTATCAGTATATCCGTAATTCCTTAGATGAAATAATGAGCGAGGGATATCAGCCGATTATTGCACATGTTGAGCGGTACGGATGTATGCTAGATGATGTTGAAAATGTGCGTGAAATCAAGAATATGGGTGTTGAAATTCAGGTAAATGCATCAAGTATACTTGGTGATATAGGCAGGGATGTAAAGAAATTCCTTCATAAGCTGCTTAGTGAGCAGATAATTGATTATGTTGGGACAGATGCACACCGCTGTGAAGGCAGCCGTACACCTAAGATTCGGGAATGCGCCGGCATGCTGTATAAGAAATATGATGAACAGTATGTTGATGATATATTATATGGCAATGCCATGGACAGGCTTTTATAAAAAGCCAGAAAAAGATTAAGGAGATTATGTAATGCAGGAAAAGAGTAAAGAGACAGAGAATATTGAAATAGACCTCCGGGAAATATTCGGAGTGCTGCTTCACAGATTATGGATTATCATTGTGGCAGCGTTAGTGTGTGGAGCAGTTGCATTTATGTACAGCTTCTTTATTATTACGCCACAGTACCAGTCTACAACAAAGGTATATATCCTTAATAAGCAGAATGCAAGTGGTTCAGTTACTTATAGTGATGTACAGTTATCAGCAACCCTTTCTAAAGATTATGAGCAGCTTGTAACAAGCAGATATGTTATTGAGGGAGTTATTAAAGAACTTAATCTGGATGAAACATATGAGAGTCTTGTTGGCAGAGTATCAGCATCTAATGCTACAGATACACGAATTATAGCAATTACGGTTACAGACCCGGATCCGGCTCAGGCACAGAGAATGGCCAATTCAGTCAGAGATCTGGCAGCCAAGCATATAACAGAGGTTATGGATATTGAAGCAGTAAATGTCGTGGATCAGGCTAATCTCCCGGACTCACCGGTATCACCTTCAATTTCTAAGTGGACCATAATAGGTGCTCTTGTTGGTATAATAATATCGGCAGCAGTCATTATCATACAGCATCTTCTTGATGATACTATTAAGACTTCAGAGGATGTTGAGAAATATCTTGGCCTTAGTACATTAGCTCTTATACCGGTTAATGAGGGAGATATTCCTGATCAGGGCAGGAGAAAAGGTTCTTCAAGAAGTCCAAAGGCAGATATCGGTGCTGATGATGAGAAGGCAAGAAGCTTTAAAGCATCAGAAGTTAATAAGAAGAATAATGGAGCTAAAGTGAGAGCGGAGGGATAAAGATGCAGGAGTTTTCAGTAAAGAAAAGTGCCCTTGATTTCAGAACAAGAGAAGCATATAAAATGTTACGAACTAATATAGAGTTCTCAGGGGGCAATAATAAGGTCATATTCATAACAAGTACAACACCATCAGAAGGTAAGAGTACAGTATCATTCGAGTTAGCGATGTCATTCGCACAGAATGGAATGAAGACACTTCTTATTGATGCGGATACAAGAAAGTCAGTTATGAAGAACCGGTGGAGAAAAGGTAAGATTAAATATGGTCTCACACATTACCTTTCCGGAAAGAATGAACTTACAGATGTAATAAGCGTAAGTGATGAACCTAATTTCTGCATGATATTCGCAGGTCCTGTTCCTCCTAACCCAAGTGAACTGGTTGGAAATGACAGATTTGCTGAACTGATTGAAAGTGCAAGAGAGACATTTGACATGATAATAGTAGATACACCACCAATAGGAAGCGTTATTGATGCAGCCGTTATTTCTAAATTCTGTGATGGCGGAATCCTAGTTGTAGGTGCTGGTGAAATAAGCTATAAGTTCGCAAGAAAGGCTAAGGAGCAGCTTGACCTTGTCGGCTGTAAGATTCTTGGATGCGTGCTTAATAAGGTTGATATGGCTGGCAACTCATATTACGGTAGATACTATGGCAAGTATTACGGTAAATATTATGGCAAATATGGTGAAGAAAGTTAAGAGCGAGGAATAACCTGTACGGAGCTGAATTTCGTGGGGGAGGGGGTAGAGAGATAGATACCTTTCTTCTTGGAGGATTTTGGCTCCGTAGTTGTGTAATTAGATGAGATTAAACAAGTGCTTTTGTGGGGCTGCGATGGGGCATATTTAATATTGGGAGATTGACATATGAGAGGAAAATGTTATGAAAAAGTCAGATAACAGAAGAAAACGAAATAAAAGCATGAGTTTGTATGTTGGATTATTTAACCTCATATTACTAGCTGTGATTACAGGACATTTTACATATGAGTGGAATCTTGTATATAACAATATACTAAAGCAGCCTTTTCTGGGAAAAGGCAACATACTGATGATCTTTACGATATTTCTGGTTATATTCATATCTATGAAGATGTGGGGTGGATTAAGGCTTGGTTATAGTAAGCTTGTCAATTTGATGTTCTCACAGTTTTTGGCATTAATTACTATAGGTATTGGAGAGTATCTGATAATAGCACTGACGGCTGGAACAATCAACAACATGGGCAGACTAGTAGGATTGATAGCAATATCAGCAGCTGTTGATTTTGCATTCTGTATTGTATATGATTTAATAGGAATAAGGATATATCTTATGATATTTCCGCCAATCAGATTACTACAGGTCAACGGAGATTATGATAATCACCTTAGATTGAAGATATCTAACAGAAGTGATAAATATGAGGTATGCGAAGAGATATCAATTCATGAGAACTTGGATGTTGTATATGGCAGGATAGAACAATATGACGCAGTGCTTCTCAATGATATACCTAATAAATACAGAAAGGAAATTCTTAAGCATTGTTTTGAGAATGACATACCTGTATATTACACACCTAAGATTCAGGATATTATGGTAAGAGGTTCTGATGAGATTAATCTGTTTGATAGTCCGTTGTTTCTTGCCAGAAATGTAGGAATGACAACAGCACAGGCATTTTCAAAGAGGATAATTGATATAATAGGTTCATCATTAGGGCTTGTAATACTTTCACCAATATTCTTAATAGTATCAATACTTATAAAGATAGAAGATGGTGGTAAAGTATTCTTTATGCAGGACAGATGCACATATGATGGTAAAGTATTCCGTATACATAAATTCCGTAGCATGAAAGAGGATGCCGAGAAGGATGGAAAGCCACATCCGGCAACCTCAGATGATGACAGAATAACTAAAGTCGGAAAGATCATAAGAGCGACAAGGATAGATGAACTTCCACAGCTTGTGGACATATGGATTGGTAATATGAGTATTGTAGGACCAAGACCGGAGAGAGTTGAGCATGTTGCCAAGTATACAGAGGATATTCCAGAATTCGGATACCGACTTAAGGTAAAGGGTGGCCTTACAGGATATGCACAGGTTTATGGAAGATACAACACAACATCTTATGATAAGCTTAAGATGGATCTTATATATGTTGTTAATTATTCACTTCTTATGGATTTCCAGATAATACTTGAGACGGTGAAGATAATCTTCAGCAAAGAAAGTACCGAAGGATTCACTGAGGAAAATAGTAAGAAAATGAATGAGTATGGTAAAGCACATGATTTGGCAGAGCTGGAAAGTGCGGTTACTAGGGAAGATGAGGATGAAGAATAAATATGAAAAAAATGTTAATGATGGCGACGACAGCTGCTATGATTGAACAATTTAATAAAAATAATATTCTTATATTGGAAGAAATGGGATATGAGGTGCATGTTGCCGGTAATTTTAAACAAGGAAATCCTATATCAGAAGAGAGACTTGAACAGTTTAAGTTATGGTTAGGAGAACATCATGCAAAATGGTTTGACATTCCATCAACAAGGAAACCAACAGATATTAATAATATAAAGGCATATAAAATAATTGTTGGTTTAATTAATAAATATAACTATGATTTTATTCATTGTCACACACCTATTGGATCGGTTATAGCTAGATGCGCAGCACATAAAACACAGGTTCCTATTATATATACTGCACATGGTTTTCATTTTTATAAGGGGGCACCTTTAATCAACTGGATGATATACTATCCTGTAGAAAAATGGTTGGCTCGATATACAGATATATTAATTACAATCAATAAAGAAGACTACGAGAGAGCAAAATCATTCAAAGCTGGAAAGGTGTGTTATGTTCCAGGTGTTGGCATAGATTTGAAGAAATTTAATGTCGGTTATGTTGATAAAGATGCGAAGCGTAAGGAAATAGGAGTCGCAAGTGATGACTTTGTATTACTCTCCGTTGGAGAATTGATTCCAAGAAAAAATCATGAAGTTGTAATTCGTGCAATTGGAGAATTAAAGAAAAGGAATCAACTATCTAATATTCAGTATGTTATATGTGGGAAGGGAAAGTCAGAGTTAATGCTCAGAAAACTTTCAGAAGAATTAGAAGTGGCTGAGCATGTGCATTTCCTAGGATATAGAACGGATATTTCTGAAATATGTAATTGTAGTGATTTGTTTATGTTCATGTCATTACAAGAAGGATTACCGGTAGCATTAATGGAGGCAATGGCATGTGGTCTTCCAGCTATATGTTCAGATATTAGGGGAAATACAGACTTAATCAAAAATGACGAGACTGGATACATAGTGGAGAATACTCCCGAGTCTATAGCGGATGCAATTATCAAATTAAGCAATGACAGTTTACTTCGAAACAGATTGTCATCTAATGCTTTATATAGCATCAAACATTATGATTTGAGTAACATTCAGGAAGAAATGACTCGAATTTATGGGGGGGGGGTAATACTCACAATCAAGGAAATATATAAAGGACAGAAGATTAGAAATGAATTGGGAATACCTTTGGAAGCCCAGGTTATTCTTTCAGTAGGTGAAGTAAATAAGAACAAAAATCATCAGGTTGGCATCAAGGCTCTTGCAAGATTAAATAATAGTAGTAGTTATTATGTTATATGTGGTAAAGGACCATTGGAAGAATCTAATAGGAAACTGGCGAGAGAACTAGGCGTTGATAACCGTGTTATATTTACAGGATTTAGAACTGATGTTGATGAATTTTACCAGATGGCAGATGTATTCCTCTTTCCTTCGCTTAGAGAGGGACTCCCAGTAGCGGTTATTGAGGCAATGGCAAGTAGATTGCCAGTAGTTGCAACATTAATTCGTGGCAGCAGGGACTTAGTAAATAAAAATTCATTATATAGAACAGATGATATAGAAGGAATATCAAAAGCTATGGAAAAAGTGAAAAAACCAATTACAGAATATGGTATATCAGAGTATGATATTAGGAATGTAATGGAAATAATGAAAGAAATATATAATTCTTTGTAATACATTAAAGAAGAAAAGAGAGAATAAAGATGAAGATTCTTTTTATAAGGTCGAATCCTGTTAATCCAGACTCAAGAGTAGAGAAGGAAATTACCTCGCTTGCAAAAGTAGGTCACAAGATAACTTTATTTGCATGGGACAGAGCCACTAATCATGATATTGTAAAAACAAAAGAACAGTTTGGTGATTATGAAGTGGCTGTTTATAGAGTGGGGATAGAATCAATCTATAGTGCTGGTTTTAAGAAAAATTTAATCCCGTTAATGAAATTTCAGAAAGCTATTTATTCATATATTAAGAAACACAGAAATGAAATTGATGCAATTCATGCCTGTGATTTTGACACAGCTTTTTCATCATACTTAGCAAAAACACGAAGATGCAGATTTGTTTATGATGTCTTTGATTATTATGTTGACTCTTTTTCTGTGCCTGGAATTTTAAAGCAAGTAGTGGAAAGAATTGACACACATATTATGAATAAAGCGGATGCAGTTATTATCTGCACGGAAGAGAGAAAGAAGCAATTGAGATATGCTCATCCTAAGAAATTAATAACGATACATAATACACCTATGAAAATAGATGTAATAAACAATAGCAATAATGAAAAACACAATGCAATCAAGATTGCTTATGTTGGTATATTATCATATGGTCGAAATATTATTGAAACTTGTGAATTTGTCAGTAATAATCACAAATTTGAATTACATATTGGTGGATTTGGCATCTTGGAACCAGAGGTTCAAAAGTATGCATCAAATAATGATAACATACATTATTATGGGAAATTGTCATATCAAGAGACATTGCAATTAGAGCAGAAATGTGACATCCTAATTGCATTCTATGATCCCAAAGTACCTAATCATAAATATGCAGCTCCAAACAAATTTTATGAGGCACTTATGTTAGGAAAACCATTAATTATGGCAGAAGGAACTGGAATGTCTGATGTAGTTCGAGATAATGATATTGGCATAGTTGTTCCATTTTCTTGTCCGGAAATGGGATTTGTGGAATTAGCTGAATGTAAAAGTATGTGGGAGACAATGAGAAATAGAGCTAGAGAACTTTATGATATGTTATATTCGTGGGAAAAAATGGAACAGCGTTTGTATGATATATATGATGAAATGAGGAATTCTTAGATGATTAAATTTAATGTAAATTCAATCATAAATTACATAAGTATTGCATTTTTAATTATTTCTGGTGGGGGATTTGTTATGGAATTAGCAAAACCTCGATTAATATTACTGCTGATTTTTATTTCAATAAAGATTATGCAACTATTAGTTAATAGACAATTTGTATTAAATAAAAGGTTGTTGGTAGTATTTAGTATAAGTGTATTATATTTAGTTGCTCATATGATTTGCTTTTTAAAAAATGATATAAGTGTTTCTTATTACATGTATATGATACTTGAGATGATTTTAGTGTTTTTTATAGTGCAAGAGATGAGTTGCACTCAATTTTGTATATCATATGTGAATATAATTGTTACATTAGCAATAGTGAGTTTGTGTTTATATTCATATAATCAATTCTACGATCAATCATATAGGACAATAGCATTAGGAAACGCTTATAGATTATGGATGTTGCAAAATATAAAATTCCCAACTAGAAATGCTGGGGTATTTTGGGAGGCGGGGATATATCAATGCTATTTAAATATAGCTTTGTTCATTCTGTTATATATAGCACCAGGTAATAAAGGAAGAAAAAATTATGTAAAAATTACAATTATACTTATTACAATATTAACAACATTATCTACATCAGGGTATATAATAATGGTTTTAATGTTGAGTTGTAAATTACTAGGACAATATAAACAATCAAAAAATAGAGCACAGCTGATTTTAGGAATTTTATCTCCAATTTTAATAATAATTATGATAATGGCATTGATTAAATCGGACACATTTTATAATAAATTTTTTACAGATCATATTTCGTTAAGTATGCGTGAAACTGATTTGAATGCAGTATTACCAATTATTCATGATTCGGGTTTATTTGGTTTTGGTGCAGGAAGTTACAAAAAACAATTAATGATGTATTCATATGGCATAGCATTAAAGGGACAAGGAAATTCAATAGCGTACTCGGGAACTGTTGCGAATTTTGGAATATTATTTTCAATTGCCTATATTGCTGGTATATTAAAAAATATATATAAATTATTTGGAAAGCATAGAATAATACTTATGTTGGTAATATTAGTAAACTGGTTAGTTGAGCCTTTAATGACAATTCCTATATATATGTTTTTTTATTACGGATTCCAAGGAGATAATATTGATGAGTAAGAAAATATTAACGATTACATTACATAATACGGATAACTGTGGGTCTTCTTTGCAGGCATACGCTTTACAAAGAGCTTTAATTAACTTGAACTATGATAGTAAATTAATAGATTATAATCCTCGATACATAAAATATAATGGAAGCAGAGCAAGATATTGGATACGATGTCTTATTCATAGTGTAAGCAGTTATAAGAGAAATAAAAAATTCAAAAATTTTAAACATAAATATTTATTAACTACGGAGTATTCATATAAGAATATAAACGAATTATCTAATGCTAATTTCGATGTAGATTGTTACATAACTGGTAGTGATCAATTGTGGAATACAATGTATAAGTGTGGTAACGATCCTGCATATTATTTAGCTTTTTGTAATAAGAAGAAAATTGCTTATGCGGTAAGTTTAGGAAGAAAGAATATACCGAAAGATAATATTGAGATGATTAATAAATATATCAATAGTTTCGATTGGGTTTCATTTAGGGAAAAGTCATCATATGATCAGATATGTCATATGGCAAAAAATGCTTCATATGTTTGTGATCCTGTTTTTTTAAATGAAGTTTATGAATATCGAAGCATTCAAAGTTCATCAAAATATAATTTTAAATATATCTTGGTGTATGTAGCACAAGCAGTTGATAAGGAACAGTTAGATAAACTGATTAAAAAGCTAGGAAATGATTGTAAAATAATATTTGTTGGAAGTTATAGAAAACGATGCAATTGTGACATTCATATTAGAGATATGGGACCATTAGAGTTTTTATCATTAATTGATAATGCAGAATACGTAGTCTCAAATTCCTTTCACGCAACAGCATTTTCAATAATATATCAAAAACAATTTGTTACAATTTTACCTGATGAAAATGGAGAGCGCATTGAAGATTTGATGGAATTAATAGGTATAAAAGGTCATACGGTTTCAAATTCTGAATTGTCACAATATACTTATAGTACTATAGATGAAGAAACGTATGATGAAATATCAATTCGCATAAAAAATATTGCAGAAAAATCAAAGAAATTGCTAATAGAATATATAGGAGAAAAATAAGTGAATAGTAAAATATTAACGATAGTTGTTCCATCTTATAATGTGGAGAAAACATTGAGAGAAACTTTGAACAGTTTTATATTAGAGAATAATGAATTGTTTAATAAAATGGAAATAATAATAGTGAATGACGGTTCAACTGACAACACGGCAGTCTTAGTGGATGAATATATAAAAAAATATCCTAAAGTATTTAAAACTATTAATAAGGAAAATGGTGGGCATGGTTCGACAATAAATAAAGGGCTTGAATTAGCAACTGGTAAATACTTTAAAGTTGTTGATGGAGATGATTGGTTAAATAAAGAGCAGTTAGAAAAGTACATAGAGTTTTTGTTGAAGCAAGATGCAGATTTAATATGTACAGATTATATTAGATATTCAGAAACAGAAAAGAAATTTTCTATGGTAGAAAGCAGTAAAGATATTCCATATAATAAGTTAGTTCAATGGGAAGATGTATGTGACAATTATGATTTTCATATGTTGTCATGCGCTGTAAAAACGAACTTAATAAATAATAGACAGATTACATTGGATGAACATTGCTATTATACAGATGTAGAATTTGATACTTTTTTAATTAAGAATATTCAAACAATTTATTATTTGCCATTAAATTTGTATGTTTACAGAGTAGGACAAATAAATCAAAGTATATCTGCAAATGGATGGTTTAATCATAGAAAGGATCATGAGAAAATTGCTATAAAACTTGTTGAATTTTATAAATCATATAGCATTAGAGAAGATAAACAAGAAAAAAAGGAAAATTTCTTATTAAACAGAGCAATTCATTCATGTATAGGACATTACAAAATAGGTCTTGTTTTTAATTATGATAAGATATGCATATTTTTAAAAG
>ERZ1034901.512-NODE-512-length-30231-cov-20.906714_pt1 | contig 30231 bp, 57 predicted proteins | sample MGYA00520628_ERZ1034901 | MGnify/ENA primary metagenome ERZ1034901 (study PRJEB33766, sample SAMN09781783) | gut metagenome | biome: gut microbiome | host: Homo sapiens | place: Madagascar | study: EMG produced TPA metagenomics assembly of the PRJNA485056 data... | reverse complement strand
TTAACACCCGTTAACCAATTCGTTTAAACTTGTTTCCAGGTGCAAAGGTAAAAGAATGACATCTTTTTGCCAGCACTTTTCAGTGTGCCTTCCAGTTTCTCATACATAGGATCAGTAGTTAATATTCCATTTTCATTATAGTGTTTCACAATAGAGATTCCATTTTTATAAATGCTTTGTTCTAACTTTATTGTGTATAAATCTAGCTTTACTATCATTTCATCTAAGTAATATTTGCCATCTTTATCTTTCTTCACATATTCCTGATTAAATAGTCTATCTGAATTTGTTGGGTTATCATTAACTATCTCAATAATCTTATTATCTCTTTCTACCTCTTTATTTGTTCTTTCTACTATTTCTTCATAGCTGGTATCTAAATCTAGGTTTCTTCTTCCAGTAGTATTAAATATGTGAACTAAGAAGGTTCTGAAAGGATTTGTTTCAGTTCTGATTCTACCTGCTATCTGATAAATATCTGTAGATATATCTAAAAGGGTATTAGTGTTAGAACTGTTGCTAACCACATAACAGATTCCAGTTTCACTAAAGTAATCAGCACCTTCAAATGATTTAGATGTGATGAATGTGAATGGTTTGTTTTCACTTTTGCTATTGCTTATGCTATATCCTGCTAATGTGGTTCTATTCTTATCTGTATCAGCACATACTATCTTTACTTCATCATTAGTTAATTCACAATATTGTAAGATGCTAGCTATATCAGTAACACTATTGATAAAAAAGAAGGCTTCATAGCTTTTATTACCATTCATACTAACAAATCCATCTTTCTTATATGTGTTAATGATGTTAGTAGCTTTCAGGTATGGCTTATTTGTTCTTTCTAGAATCACCTTTAAGTTATCTGTTTCCTTCCATTCAGCTCTTATTTCTTCAATACCTTCCAGTGCTTTAGGGGTAAATTCTGGAGAAATAGGAGTAGCAGACATAAAGCAGTAAGACTTATATTTATTGTAGCAGTTGAGAACACCACCAATAGCCTTATATCTGTAGCTATATGCCTTTAGAAGTATGTGATATTCATCTACCAATAGCTAATAATCACTAGGATTCAGGTAGCTTTCAAGTGCAGCCAGCTTATCATAGGTACACATTATTTTCTTTGTTCCTGATGTTGCTAGATACTCTTTAAGCTGTTTCTTTGCAGAATAGCTAAAGATGCCAAACAATCCAAATACAAACTGTTTTCTACCATCTATAGGGCTGGTTAATACAGAAGCACCAGCTTCATTCAATCCAGTTTTATTAACGATCAATTCTGTAGTAGGTACTGCTATCACATAATTGATATTATTAAAAAGGGCTACTGTAGTACCACCACATCCAGTAATTACTTTGTTAAAAATGCAGTTCTTAGGTAAATCATACATATTAAGTTTACCATTAGTTGAGTTAATTGTTAAATGTTTCATTTTTCTTCATGGCTAAAATTGTTACAAGCTGTTTATCTAATATATCTTTAAAATCATCTTATTTTGTCGGAAATCCCGATAGTGTAACTTTTTTTGAGTTGTCCTATAGGTATTTTTTCAAATTTTTGGTTACATCAAAAACCAAAGAAAAGGGCTATATTTCAAGCCCTATTCCCCAGTTAGTAACAAATCCTTAAAAAAATAATCAATTATGACACAATTTCCGCGAAACACTTTTCTCTTGCTTTGTATGCTACTATATATATAAAATCCGACAACCCAAAATAAAAATTTCAGAAATTTAAGTTAGCCGCATCAGGTCGCATTTTCGGGCTTATTTCTACCTGCCTGCCGACATGAAGCTATAAGAGATCGCCATATTTTCCGAGAAATGGATTTCCCTATATTGTGTGTTTTCTCATAGTATTAAATCTGTATATATTAGCTGGTTTTCCTAGATTTATCCGTGAGTTCTACCATTTCTATGAAGCCAGCTATGACATTTTTTGCAGACTGCCATCAGGTTACTATAGTCATAGGCTGCTTCTAATCTTTTTAAGCCTTCATAGTTAGAAAATGAATCCTTATGATGAACATCTATAGCAGGTGTAACTAAGCCTTTAGTTAGGCAAACTTCGCATAGTGGATGCTGCATCAGATATGACTGCCTTAAAGATTTCCACTGCTTACTTTGATAGATTTCCTATCTTTCTTTTCGGCTTTCTCTTAGTACTGGTTTTATTCTTTTGCTTTCTGCTTTCTTCAAGTATGGCATACCTCTTAATATCATTAATTAGAAAATTCTTCATCTTTATCTATTCCTCTATCTCATTTTTATGGGAGCTATTAACTATTGTTTCTTCTGCATTAATTAGTACATCATCTGAATAGGTTTCCACCTTTGTTTCTGCATAGTTATAACATTTATCATCCCTTTGAAATTCACCCTTTAACTAGTTGAAGGCTTTGATAAACTAATCTATGAAATCCTATTCTGGATTATACTTTCTGGTAAGCATTAGATAGGCATCATTAAAAGTAGCTTCATCATCATCTGCTTTAACTAGTCTGCTATGCAAGTATCTATAATGTTTGTTGATAGCTTCATTAACCATATAGTTATACTCAGATTTTTCTAGATTATTCTGTTTCCTTCTATATTTGCTCCAGTTGTAAATCATTATAACTACCTATTAATTTATCTATTGCGTATCTAACTAATGTGCTTCTTTTTATACCTAACTTTTCACTGATTAAATCTAGTTGGGTTTCCTGATAAGGTGTGATTCTTACTGATACTCTAGTTTCTTTCTTTGTTATTTTCATAGTCTTATTAATTATTAAGTTATACCTAATTATATACATAAAATTTTGAACTCAAAAATAATGTGCGACATTTTTTATTTGTGTGACAAAGTACTGGATATTAGTAGAAAAAGAAAAAATCAGATTGTATAATTAACTAAAAAATTCAAGAATATGGATAATAAGTTTAAAATACCTACAGACATTGAGAAAGAAGCTAAGGATTATATGAAAGATGTGATTCTTATGCTTGAAGATAATTCACTGATGAAGAATGTAGATAACGCTGCTTTAACTATGTTGGCAAGAAATTACAGTATGTTTATCAAAGCCAGCAAACAACTAGAAAAAGATGGTTTAACAGTAGTTTCTGATAGGGGTAACATAGCACCACACCCAGCTATTAAGATAGCTAAAGATGCTTAGATTCAGGCTATGAAGGTGATGGAAAAGTTTGGTTTGACTGCTAAGGATAGAACTAAGATAGCCAAATTAAATAGTGGGGATAAGGAACTATCACCCCTGAAGTAGTTTGTTAAGAACAGTAAGGAGGTTAGATAATGGAAGATATTAAATAGAAAGGTATGAAAGTATTAAGTTTGTTCGATGGAATAAGTTGTGGTTAGGTAGCTTTAGAACGAGCAGGTATAAAAGTAGATAAGTACTATGCTAGTGAGATTAAGCCAATAGCTATTAAAGTAACACAAACACATTACCCAAATACGATTCAGTTAGGAGATGTTTCAAAGGTTGAAGCCAAAGATTTACCTGAAATTGATTTATTGATTGGTGGAAGCCCCTGCTAGGACTTTAGTAGTGCAAATTTAACTAGGAACGGCTTGAATGGTGAAAAGAGTTCTTTATTTTACCATTATCTAAGACTACTTAGAGAATTAAAGCCAAAATATTTCTTATTAGAAAATGTAAAAATGAAGAAAGTTGATGAAGCTAAGATTAATGAGCTTCTGGGAGTAAAACCAATAGCAATAAATAGTAAATTACTTTCAGCGCAAAGCAGACCTAGATTATATTGGACTAATATCCCTAATGTATAGGTTCCTACTGATAAGGAAATTAATATAAATGATATATTAGATTCAGGTTATTCACCTTTAGCTAAATCCAGATGCTTATTAGTTTCTGATTCAAGACCATTAAGAACACCAGTTAAGATGTATCATAGAAGTACATTAGGTTTTACTACATTGATATTTAAAAGTCAAGAACATTATGAAAAGTGTAAAGAATACTATGACTAGCATTTTAAGGGAATGCCAGCTAAGGAAATGGTTTGTACTAGTGATGTTTTTGATGGTGTTAGATATTTAACTAAAGCAGAAAGAGAAAGATTGCAAACTATGCCTGATGGATATTGTAATATGCTTACTGATAATGAAGCTGCTGATGTATTAGGTGATGGATGGACAGTCGATGTTATTGCACACATATTAAGTTATATGAAGAAATGACAAAGCTAAAGAAGACTGCTATATTAGATGATGATGGTAAGATTATAGGCTATGAAGCCAAAGCCAAAAACATCTAGATAAGAGTTTGCAAAAAGAAAGATGCAGACCCTATTATTATTGCTAATCACTACAGCCACAAAGTAACTAGAAATAGCTTTCTATCTTTCTTAGTTTACTATGAAGGCAAAGTTTCAGGTGCTTTACAAATTGGCTATGGTACTAATCCTAGAAAGAAGGGAAACTATAATCCTGATGAAGTTAGGGAGTTTGATAGAATGTGGCTAAGTGATGAAATGCCTAAATTCAGTGAAACTATAACTATATCCCTGCTGCATCATTATTTAAAGAAGGTGCATCCAGAGATTAAGCATTTAATTAGTTATGCTGATAATAGTAGCGATGTAGGAAATGAAGGCACTATTTATAAAGCTGCTAACTATAGGCAAATAGATAAGATTAAGTCTGATTTCTACATATTGGAAACTGGTGAAAGAGTGCATCCCATAACTATGTGGCATAGACACGGAACAAGACGATGGGCATTCTTATAGGAGCATTATCCCAATATTAAGAAGTCAGATGGCTATTAGATTAAATATGTATATGATTTATGAAGCCATACTATAAATATGTGGATGATGTACTTAATGGGAATGTGATTACTGGAGCTAATATCTAGTTAGCCTGCTAGAGATTCTAGGAAGATTTAAATAGGGATGATTTAGAGTTTAGGGAATCAGTAGTAGATAGAGCCTTAGCATTTATAAGTACAATGAAGCACTTTAAGGGAAAAGCATCTGGTTAGAACTTCATACTAGAACCGTGGTAGGCTTTCATAGTGGCTAATATCTTTGGCTTCTATTGGAAGGGAACAAATGACAGAAGGTTTTCAAGTAGTTATATTGAAGTTTCAAGAAAAAACGGAAAGACCGCTCTAGCAGCAGCACTTTGTATGTTTGCATTGATAGCAGATGGTGAAGATGGGGCTGAGGTAGATTTAGCTGCAAATTCTAGAGAATAGGCTAGAATAGCTTTTGAATTTTGCTACTAGTTTGCCAAATAGTTAGACCCTAGTGGTAAGTATCTTACTTCACATTTGAAGGGAATTAAGTTTAATGTTAATGCTTCTTAGTTAAAAGTGTTTGCTGCTGATGCTTCTAAGCTTGATGGCTTTAATGCTTCATTTGGCTTAATTGATGAATATCACGCTGCTAAGAATAGTAAGGTTAGAGACGTAATAAAGTCTTCTATGGGAATGAGACAGAATCCACATCTATGCACTATAACTACTGCTGGATTTGATAAAACTTTGCCCTGCTATTAGCTAAGAAGTACAGCTATAGAGATTCTTCATAAACTGAAAGAAGATGATAGTATGTTTATAGCTATCTATTCTTTAGATGATAATGATGATTGGACAGATGAAGATAACTGGGTGAAATGCACCCCTAATATGGATATAACTGTAACTAAGAAGTACATTAAGGAATAGGTAAAATCAGCCCTTAATAATCCATCTGAAGAAGTTGGTGTAAAGACTAAAACCCTTAATCTATGGTGTGATTCTTCTGAAGTCTGGTTATCTGATAGCTACATAGTAAACAGCACTAAATAGATAGATTTAGCTAAGTATCAAGATGAACTATGTTATATAGGTGTGGATTTGTCTGCAACAAGTGATTTAACTGCTGTTAGTTACCTAGTAGTTAAAGATGGCATCTACTACTTTAAAAACTACTATTATCTACCTGAAAGTTGTCTAGTAGATAACTCTAATAGGGAGAAATATAGACTGTGGAAAAATCAGCACCAATTAAATATAACTAGTGGGAATGTTACAGATTACGATTATATAACTAAGGATATGCTACAATGGGTAGATACTGTTAGCATCCAGAAGGTAGGCTATGATAAGTGGAACGCAACATAGTGGGCTATCTAGGCTACAGAAGAAGGTTTACCACTGGAAGAATATAGTTAGAGTATAGGTAACTTTAACTAGCCTACAAAGGAGCTAGAAAGATTGATATTGTCAGGTAAGGTAGTTATAGATAATAATGAAATAACTAGATGGTGTTTCTCTAATGTGCATATTAAAGAAGACCACAATGGAAACGCTAAACCGATAAAGACATAGAAGCAGATGAAGATTGATGGAGTGATCGCTATGATTACAGCTTTGGGATGCTATCTTACAGTACCACATTATAGCAACGAAATTATAACTATTTAAATATGAACTGGAATTTTTTTAAGAAGAAAAAATAGCAGGTAGAAGAAAGAAGTAGTAGCTTTGATTACCTCTTATATAACGGTACTGGAGCTTATTCTACTAATAGGGCTTTACTTTTGAGCTGTGTATATAGATGTGTTGAAGTTATATCTGATTCAGTGGCTTAGTTACCTCTAGAGCCATATAAGATAGATAGTAGTGGCTACAAATTGAAGTTTACTAACCATCCTACTTACAGATTACTTAATGCAGAACCTAACAGTAGAATGACTAGATTCACCTTCATTAAAACGCTGATTGTATCAACACTTCTAAAGGGAAATGGATATGCATACATTGAAAGAGATAATTTAGGGAATGCTACAGCTTTACATTATATACCATCTGATTTAGTTACAATCATACCACCAAAGACTTTAAAGGATAATGTAGCCTATAGTGTTACTGGATTATCTAACATTATTGAAGCTTGCAATATGATTCACATCTTAAACTTTAGCTATGATGGTATTACTGGAATCAGCACATTAGCACACGCTAAGAATACTTTAGGTTTGTCAGCTGATAGTGAAGCACACGCAAGTGGATTCTTTAAAGGTGGAGCTAACTTAGCTGGAATCCTGAAAGTGCAAAGTAATCTAACTAGTAAGCAGAAATCAGATTTGAAGAATAGTTGGCAAACAGCATTTAGCCCTTCTACTGGTTAGCCTAATGGTGTGGCTGTATTAGAAGGAAATATGGAGTTCTAGCCTATAACGGTTAATCCTACTGATGCATAGTTATTGGAAACTAGATAGTTTAATGTGATTGACATTTGTAGATTCTTTGGTGTTTCACCAGTGAAAGCTTTTGATTTATCTAAGTCTAGTTATTCTACAGTAGAAGCTACTAACCTATCATTCCTTACTGATACTCTTTCACCACTGCTAGAAAAGCTAGAGCTGGAATTTGAAAGAAAGCTGTATAAACCATCAGAGAAAGAATCCATTGATGTTAGATTTGATACATCTAGATTACTTAGAGCAGATAAATAGAGTTTGGCATCTTACTACAACACATTATTTAATATAGGTGTGGTTAGTCTGAATGAAATTAGAAAAGAACTTGATTTAGCTGCTGTAGAAGGTGGAGATAATCACTTTATTTAGGTGAATATGACAACAGTACAGAATGCAACCAATTTAGTTACTGCTGATAAATCTGTTAAAGTACTAGATGATTAGAAAGTACCATCAAACAACGCTATAATATCAGAAGATGAAGAAGAAACAGATACTAATAAACAAGAATGAATAAAGCTATGAAAGAAGTAAGAATGAATCAAGACAGTATAACTAATTTACCTGAATCTAGAAAGGTTGAAGGTTATGCTGTAGTGTTCCAGTCTGAATCTAATGATTTAGGTGGATTTAAAGAAGTGATTGATAGCAGGGCTTTAGATGGCATCATAGAAAAGTCTGATGTACTGTGCTTACTTAATCACAATGAAGATAAGGGTGTATTAGCTAGAAGTAATAAAGGTACTGGTAGCCTAACTTTAGAGGTAGATGAGAAAGGTTTGAAATACAGCTTTGAAGCACCTAATACTGCTTTGGGTGACGAAGTTCTGGAAGGTATTAGAAGGGGTGATATTAGTGCTAGTTCTTTTGCTTTCACTGTTGAAAGTGATTCTTGGGAGAAAAGAGAGGATGGAAGTTATCTCAGAACCATCAGAAGCATTAGTTAGTTATTCGATGTTTCACCAGTTTATTCACCAGCTTATTCTGCTACTAGTGTTAAAGCAGATACCAGAGGATTAGATAAATTTAAAGATAAGGAGAAGGAAGATTTAGCACGTTATTTTGAGGAGTTAAGAAAGAGTTTATGAAAAATAGTGTTGAGTTGATGGATAAAAAGAATCTTTTGAAGGTTCAAGCAGAAGCATTAATTAAGGGTGCAGAAATGGAATCAAGAAAGTTAAATGCAGAGGAGCAAACTAACTTGGATTCTATTAAAAAGTAGATAAATGATATTGATACAGAGATTAGAGAACTTAATAAGACATTAAACAAAGAAACAAGAAGTATGGAGAAGTTTTCACTTTTGAAGGCTATTAATGATGTAGCCAATAACAGACAGTTAGACGAGAGAAGTCAAGAAGTCATTAATGCAGGTATGGCTGAAATGCGTAAATCAGGTTTATCTTTCAGTGGCTAGATTCTGATTCCAGTAGAGCAAAGAGCAGACATTCAAGCTACAGTAGATTCAGCAGGTAAGGAAGCAGTAGCTACTGATAAGTTGAATATCTTAGAGCCATTGAAGGCAAAGATGGTACTTAGTGAAGCAGGTGCTACTTATATGACTGGATTAGTAGGTAACATTTCTATTCCTTCTTACAGTGGTGCTACTGTAGGTTGGGCTGATGAAACTGGTGCTGCTGCTGATGGTGCTGGTACATTTGATGAAGTAGAGTTTGCGCCAAAGAGATTAACAGCTTACATTGATGTATCTAAGCAGTTCCTTATTCAGGATTCAGTATCAGCAGAAGCTTTAATTAGAAAGAATATTGTTGAGGCTATCAGTCAGAAGTTGGAAGCTACTATTTTGGGTGATGGTGCAGGTTCTACAAAGCAGCCAGCAGGTATCTTTAATGGTGTTACTGCTTTGAAGGATAATAGCTATCAAACATTTGCAGAAATGCTTCAAAAGTTGGAGGAAGCAAACGTATATGGTGATATTAAATATATTGTTTCACCTGCAATCAAAGCACAGTTGAAGACTACTGCAAAGACAGAAGGAGCTTTCGTTATGGAGGATAACGAGGTAGATGGCATTCCAGTACTTAGTACATCAGCTTGCAAAGGTATTGTTTTAGGTAATTTTGAGAACTATGTCATAGCACAATGGGGAGCGATCGATTTGACTATTGATCCTTATTCATAGGCTGCTAATGGTAAGGTTAGATTAGTGGTTAATGCTTACTTTGATGCTAAACCAGTTCGTAAAGAAGCATTCGTAGCTAACAAAGCTAAGGTAGTAGCTGCTTAATTAGTAAATCTGATTAACTATGCAAATTGAGCTGGATTTAATTAAGAAACATCTTAATATAGATGATTCTTTTAAGGATGATGATACCTATCTCTTAGCTTTATCTGATGTTGCATAGGACATAGTACAAAAACACATTGATTGTACGTTTGAGGATATTGTGAGAAGTGAAGGAGCTTTACCGGCTTCTTTACTTCACGCAGTACTACTTATGATAGGCAACCTATACAATAATAGGGAATCAGTGGCATTTGCATCTGCTTAGGAAATACCACATTCCTATGATTATCTATTATCACTTTACAAACACTATAAGAAGTATGAGAGCGGGATTGTTAACGGAGCAGATTGACATTCTGGAATCCAGCCTTATTAGAAATGCTTATGGTGAAGAAGAAACCTAGTGGAATATTAAATAGACTACTAGGGCTAGACTGATGCACAAAGGAGGAAATAGAACATTATCCAATGATGAAGTAGCATACCAATATTCAAAAACATTTTAGGTACGTCACTACATAATGGTTAATGAATATGATAGGATTCAGTGGAATGGTAAAATCTATAGAATATTAGATATAGAACCAGATAAACAGCAGATGTTATTAACTATAAATGTAGAATTAGTAAATGATTGATTCTTTAGGCATAGGAAAAGTAATCTATACCCTATTAGGTGATTTTAAGACTTATCCTTTGGTAGCTGATAATAATGCCAAATATCCCTTTATTGTTTATAAGAGGAATAATGTTATCAGTTCTACCTGCAAAGATGGAAGCTATGAAGATACTGTAGATATTGGTATAACTATAGTTACAATGAAGTATGCAGAAGGTATAGAGATAGCTAATAAGGTAAGAGAGATATTGTAGAGATAGGTAATAAAGATAGATGATATGATACTTAATGATACGTATTTAATTAGTGCAAACGAGAGTTTCACAGATAACGTATTTGTTTAGAATTTGAACTTTAGAACTACTATAACAGAATAAATAATATGGCAGCAAATAAAATTATTAAAGGACGTGATTTGATGCTTTTTGATAATGATGGACATAGTTATGCTTATGCTACTAACCACACATTAACTATTACAGCAGAAACGGTAGATGTATCTAGTAAAGACCACGGTGTTTGGGGTGCTAGCGAGGTTAGCAAATATTCTTGGGAAATCACATCAGAGAATCTTTTCACATCAGAAGATTACGATAAGTTGTTTGATTCAATGTTAGCTAGTAAAGCTATTACTGTAAGATTCGGTTTGAAGACAGAACAGACTGATAACACTAAGAATGTAGCAGATGGTGATACTTCACTTCCATATTGGACTTCACAGAAAACTTATTATGAAGGTAAGGTAATTATCACATCTTTGGTAGCTAATGCTAACAATGGTGAGAATGCGACCTATTCAGTTACATTAACTGGAACTGGTTCTATTAAAAAGACTACAACACCTGAATAATTAGATAGATAAGGGCTACTACAGCCTATAACTAAGGGCAGTAGATTTATTTCTATTGCCCTTTAATTATATTATAAGAATATGAACATAAATATTAATGATAAGGAGATTACTTTGAAGTATTCTTTGAGAGCTATGATGATGTACGAGAATGTAACTAATAAAACTTTGAATCCGTCTGGTATTACTGAGGTGGTTACTTTCTTCTATTGTGTAGTGTTAGCATCATCTAAAGACTATAGCCTATCTTTTGAAGATTTTATGGATTGGCTAGATGAGAATCCAGATACATTAAAAGAATTTGGTGAGTGGCTTCAAGCTACCTTCACAAATACCAATAAGCTAAAAAAAGCCTAACCACCAATAGTAAAGATGAAGAAGCTCCAAAATGTCTATACCACTATCTATTTAATCTGATGTGTTTCTAGTTTAGGATTATCACAATAGAGTATTTTATGGATGATTGTACTGATTGGGAACTAAATAATCTGATAGAGAATATTCCATATTTAGATAGGAATCTATGGGAATCAAGTAGGCTTAATTCTTATGTTACTGCTTAGGTTAATTCTAGAAAGAAGATTAGTTTTCAAGATATATGTACCTTCAAATGGGAGGAAAAGGAAACAGAAGAAAAGAATATAGAGATTTCAGATGATGATATTCAAAGACTTAAACAATTATCAAAGAAATGGAAAGATTGATTTATGATACTGCTGATTTCAATGGTATTAATGCACAGACAGTATAGAAAGTGAATAGAGCTGTAGTGGCTGCTGCTATTAAGATTAGGGATGATGTACGTCAAACCTTTGTTTCTGATGCATAGTCATTATATAGACATCATACTGGAAACATTGAGAATCTAACTACTGGTATAATGATAGGTAAAGATAGAGGTGGTAGCATTAAGATTCATGCCATGGGTAGCAGGGAGGACTATGAGAGTTTTAAGACTAGGTTTTTTATTGGTGGTACTAAATACAGAACGCAAGAAAAGAGAAATGGGAGACCTATCAGACCATTCACAAAGGGATATATAGCCCCTACAGATACATTAAATAGAGTAGTTAACAGTTCTGGAGCTATACTAAGTAATTACATACAAAGAGCATTAAACTAATATGGCAAATAATTTAGTTACAGTTATTTCAGCTGATACTAGTAGGTTTACTAGAGCTATAAATGAAGCCCAAAGTGTATTATCTAGATATGCTAGAGAAGCCAGAACTGCAAGCGGTTCAATATCCACTTGTGCTAGTGTTACAGATGCATAGGTAACATCTTATCAAAGATTAGTTAGAGCTATGCAAAGAGTATCTAACGGTACAATGACTACTAGCTAGGCTGAAAGAGCTTTAGTACAATAGATTCAGGAATTAAGAATACAATGGGCAAACTTATCTGATGATGCTAGAAGAAGTGATTTTGGTAGAGCTTTATCTGAATCCATGGCATCAGCAGAAAGATAGTTAGAACAAGTAAGAACATAGATAAGATAGACACATGAAGAATTAGATAACTTATCATCAGCATCAGAAGGATTTGATTTAAGCAGTATAGGTAATAGCATCAACAGTTTAAGAAGTGGAGATATATCTGGATTTGTTTCTTAGCTATAGGCATTAAGAAATATTTCATTAGGTAGTATAGTTTCTTCTGTTGGAGCACTTGGGGCTTCATTAAGTGCTGCTATTGCACCAGTAGCCGCTTTGGTTGGTGGTATAGCTGCTTTAGGATATACAGTCAGTGAATCAATATCATCAGTATCAGACTTTGAAACACATTTAGATGGATTGTAGTCATTAACTGGATTAGGGGATGATGCTATGAAGTCTATAGCAGATGGAGCTATAGAAATGAGTAAAGGATTTAAATCATCAGCTAGTGAAATAGTTGATTCTATGAAGCTGATAGGTAGTCAAGCACCTGAATTATTACAGAATCAAGATGCTTTGATGAAGGTTACAGAAGCTGCTAATGTACTATCAGAAGCAGCAGGTATAGAAGTAGTGGATGCTGCTAAGGGTGTAACTACAGTTATGAATTAGATGGGTGCTAGTGCATCAGAAGCTACTGAAATCATCAATGTATTAGCAGCATCATCTTAGTAGGGTTCAGCAGATGTAGCCTATTTAAACACTGCATTTGAAAAGGCTGGTACTGCTGCTAAATCTGCTGGAATGGATTACACTTAGTTAGCTGCTGCTATTGAAACGATAGCACCTAAATTTAGTAGTGCTGATGTAGCAGGTTCTACTTTAAATTCTACTTTGTTGGCTTTGTCTGTTTAGGCAAATGATAAGTTTAAGCCAGCTGTAGTAGGTATGGATTAGGCACTTTAGAACTTAGCTAAAGCAGAAATGGATGATATACAGATGAAGAACTTAGTAGGTGCTTCTAATATCACTATGCTTAAAACACTGATTGAAGCTAAGGACACATTTAAAGGCTTTGAATCATCTTTAGCAGGTACTAATACAGCCTATGAACAGATGGCAATAAATACAGATAACTTAGATGGTACTATAGGAGGATTAAAATCTAATTGGGAAGCCCTTCTGCTTACATTAGGAGAATCTGAAATTATCTAGGGTATCATCCAGTTTTTCCAATAGGTAATATCCACCCTAACAGAACTGATTAACTACATTTCTGCTACTATTAAAGAGTTTGAAGGATTAGGAGGTAGTATAAATATTGTGGATGCTTTAGGGGCTGTATGGAAGGTAAATGTAGCTATAATTAAAGCCGCTTGTGAAATCATAGAAGTAGCTATAGCTGCTGTTATTAAGTTATTCCAGAAGATAGGTTAGGTAGTTAGAAGTGTTTGGGGAAGCATTAAACAGACACTTAAAAATGTAGGATACTTTGAACCGATTAGAAACGCTTGCAAAAGTGTTATTACTTGGTTTACTAATATGGTTCAGAAGATATAGGGAGTTTGGACAGACTTCAAAAGATGGTTAGGCTTAAACGTAGCATCCACTAAGATAACTGTAGATAATGAAGTAGGTGATGCTGTAGGAGGTAATAAACCATCTGGAGGTACTTCATCAGGTAGTAAATCATCAACTGCTTCAAGCGGTAAGACTGGAAGGAAAACACCTAAAGTAACTACAACCAAAGTAACTACAAAGCCACAATATAAAGAAGGCTCATTAGGTAAAATTGAAGAGGATATAAGTAAGAAATAGGCAGAATTAAAGCTAGCTATTTCTGATGAAGATAGAAAGAAAATACAGAAAGAAATCAATGATCTAACTAAGAAGAAGGAAGCTATAGAGTTATCTTTGAAGGTTTAGCCAGATGCAGGTAGCCTATAGTCTTTAGAGGATTCAATAAGTAAGAAGCAGAAAGAATTAAAGTTAGCTATTAGTGATTCCTCTAGGGAATAGATTTAGAAAGAGATTGATGAACTTACTGGATAGAAATAGGCTATTGAAATCCTACTTAAACCTGCTATAGATGATAAAGGTATAGAAGGATTAAAGGATAAGATTTCATAGCATAGTGAGAAAAAGCAGAACTAGCCTAGTGGTAATAAGGTATCATAGGCAGAAACCAAAGCTGATAATCTCAAAGAAGAATTAAAGTATAATTAGGATATAGTTAAGAGCTACAAAGAACAGTACAAAGCCATACAATCCAGATTAAAGGCAGGTGTTACATTAACTACTAATGAATCAAAGTTAGCAGATATTTATGAGGATGCTAAGAAGAAAGTGGATGATTTAACTAGTGCTTATGATAATGCTGCTAGAAGTGCTGAATAGCTAAAGGCAAATTCCACCTTTAATAAAAAGATGTATGCAGGTATTAAGGGCACTGTTAAGACTATTGGAAGTCTTAATGATTCTGTAGTAGGTGTTACTAGCACTTGGGAAAATATGGCTGAAAGTTGGAATGACATGAGCACATTTAAAAAGGTTACATCATCCATCAGTGCAGTTATCAGTACCATTAATGAAGCTATGGGTGCTTATGAAGCTATATCTGATGTAGTCTAGTTATTTGGTGAAATAAGTGAAGCGAGTGCTGCAAAGAAAGTGGCTGCTGATGCTACAGAAATGGCATCTGATAGCACTAAGACTGCTTTAAGTACTGCAAACACTTAGGTAGAGATAGCTAATAACCAATAGGAGCAGATGAGTGATTTGGCTAGTGTTGGAACTAAACAAGCTAGTGCTATAGCTAGTGCTACTGCTTCTGGTGCTAAACTACCATTCCCTGCTAACTTGGCTGCTATTGCTGCTGGAATCGCTGCTGTAGTAGCTGCTTTCGCTATGATAAGTAGTTTTGCTGATGGTGGTATTATTGGAGGTAACACCACATTAGGAGATATGAACATAGCTAGAGTGAATAAGGGTGAAATGATTCTGAATGGCACTTAGCAGAAGAGACTGTTTTCTATATTGGATGGTGGTGTATCAGCATCCTCTAATAATATAACTAGTGGAAATGTGAAGTTTGAGATTAAAGGCTCTACATTGGTTGGAGTTCTTAAAAATCATAACAGTAAAATGAATAAAGTAGGATGAAATACGAAGGAAGATTTAGGACTTTAAAAGATGAAATGATTCAAGTTGTCATCATAACTAATAATGATGCTAGCTAGGAAGAAGAAATATTCTTTGCTGATGAATCGCCAGTGATGATTTCACAAAGTTCTGATGGCATCTTTTCACCTATAAAGTCTAGAAGTTGTACCATTAAGCTAGTAACTAAAGATGTGTATTTTGACATCTACAGCGGTTCTTCACACGGTACATCTGTAGCTGTAAATAATCTAACTAATAGTGAATGTTTGTTTTATGGCTATGTAACACCCTGCTAGTATAATCAGCCTTATCTATATAACAATGAAATCGAGATTGAAGCGGTGGATGCTATTTCCACCCTTCAAGATTTCAAGTATAGCTATTTGAACGGCAAAGAATCATCTGTAGCTATAATAGATATTATAAAGAAGCTGATAAGTATAGCAGGTTATTCAGGATAGATATATATGTAGTATGATGCTAATAAGATGAAGGCAGCAAAGGACTATGCACCTACATAGTTTGAGTATATCAATGATGCAGTTTTCTATGAAGATAGTGGTGAAGCTAGTGATTGCTATGCAGTGCTGGAAGAGATATGTAATTTCTATGGAATAAGTTGTGTACCTTATGGAAATGATGTTTTCTTTGTAGATTACGAGGTTATAGCTAGTACAAATGATGATGAGTTATCTTATACTGATTTGAAGTCATTAGCTACTTCTACCTTCTATATTCCAGGCAATATAACTAAGGAAGACTATGCAGGTGAGGATTAGAACCTAGAAATGGATGAGGTGTATAATAAGATAAGTGTTAAGGCTGATGTATCAGAAGTTAAAGATGATGATTTAGGTGTTAATCCAGAAGATGATGCTAAATCCAGTACCTTCTATGAAATGTTTAGATAGGGTGCTTAGATAGTAAAGCAAAATAAGATGTGGATTATAGCTACCAGATACTTTCAGTTTGACAATAGTTCTAAATATTGGAAAACCCCAATAAACTGTAATAATAGTGGCAATAGTTTAAGCTTTGGATTTAATAATACCTATAATTCCATTGATGAAGCTAGAGATAGTTTCCCTTATAACAGTGGTAACATATTTAATGCTATTGTAGGTTAGTGCTGTTTACCATCTTAGCAATTTGGATATGAAGCAAGTAAGGAAATGCCATACAGTACTAGCTGGAATAATATGTTATCTTTCTTCACTTAGGGCTATTGGATGCACAAGTATTATAAAGATAATAACAGAGATAGTGGTTATAATGATTCTGAAATGCAACAATATTGGGAGGGTGCTTTCTATAACCTGCATTTCGGAGGATATAAACCAGTGCTAATATACAATTCACCTTAGCTAATTAACTATAGCCCTGCTGAATATAGCAGAACTAGTTATTTATGCTTTACTGGTAGTTTGTTCTTTCAAAGACAATGCAGCTATGACAAAGTGAATTATAATAAAATCTGGGATGTTAAAGAAGATATTAATGACTGTGATGGCTATGCTTTTCCTATAACGGAAATAGGTTGTAACAGTACTGATAATGCTTATTCAAGAAACAAAGATGATGCTGATTATAATAAAGGCTGGAACTGCTTAAAGCTGAAACTAAGTATAGGAAATAAATACTGGAATGGTAGCTAGTGGACAACTACAGAAAGTGTTTGCTGGATTCCCTATCATAAAGAAAATGTAGTTAGTGATGAAGAATGCTTAGTATGGACTGGATGGAACAAACCAGTAACTAATCATAACTATACCTACAAAGTTAATAAGGATGCTTATGTTATACCAATTAATAGGGATGATAATCTATATGGATATTTGAAGTTAGAAGTTTATGTACCTAAAATTCCGTGGGATAACTAGTTATATAGAGAAAGCAATTATCTTAGAATTAACTATAATAAGATTCCACCAGTTATCTTTATGAAGGATTTTGGCTTATCTTTATGTACACCTAGCATTTAGGAATAGTGGTACACTGTTTTTGATAATGAAGAAGAGGATGATGATATTATCTATTCTAATACCATTGATGGCAATAATGTAACAGATATGGATGATTTGGATTTGAAGATTAATACCTATAATCATTAGAAACCTATAGCTAAATCATACATTATAGAGCCTTCTATGGTAAACGGTATCGTAGATATAGATTCATGTAAATATCATAATTAGGGATTCTATAACAGTCTAACAGATAAGTCATAGAGATAGGAGCTGAATCTAGTGGATAAGTACTACAACCATTATAGCACACCTAAAAAGATTTATAATTGTGTCGTACATGAATATAAAGCACCTTATAAAAGAATACAATGTACTGCTATCAGTGGTAAGTATATAGTAGATGAACAAAGCTTTGATTTGAAGGCTGATGTAAACGAATTAAAACTAGTGGAGGTATGACGGATTTAGAGCTAGATTCCCTAGATTAGAATGTGAGAGATTTAGGGAAATAGGTAGAAAGGGAAAACATTAGAAATAAGATTCACTGTAATCAATGTGATAGAAAGATAGAAGGCATCGAGAACACTTTGAACCTGATGAATAAGGATAAGATTAAAGAAGATATGGCATACTTAGTTTTACAAACCTCTAGCTAGGCTGATACTATTTAGGCTATTGAAGATGCAGATTTTAGTACTTAGATAAGTGATTTATCTGATAAGGTAGGCACTGCTAAATAGAGTTTATATGTGATGAATCAAGAGCATCAAGCAGAACTGGAAGCACTTAAAGGTAGTGTAACTAGTTAGGCTGATTACTTAGATAGAGTGAATGATTTGTTAGCAGGTATCATCTAGCATCAGGTAATTAGTGAAGATATGTATTAGGCTTTAGGCACACCAGATAATGATACTTTATACTTTACTTATGAAGATTAATTATGGCTGCAACATTAGAAAATATACAGACGCAAATAGAAGCCATCTAGGGCAACTTATCTACATAGACAACCAAACTAAATAATCATTTGGCTGATGTGGATAACAGTATAACTAATATTAATACTAAGATTAAACTACTTAATAATGAAGATTTGAAGATACATCAAGAGGTACACGATTTAGCATCTGATGTAGAAACCAATGATACTAGACTTTAGAGAATTGAAGTTTAGGATTTGTAGGGTTAGATAGATTCTGTAAGGGATTCAATAGATGAAGGCATATAGAAGCAGATGGAAGAAATGGATTTAGAACATCATATAGAACTGCATCTATTAGCTAATAGCATAGATTCACATACAGATAAATTAAATAAACTAGAGCTTAAAGGTGCTGAGATTCCAGAGCATATTTTTGTTTCTGAATCAGACTATGAAAAGATTCATCCAGAATCAGATAAGTTCTATTTCACTTATGAAGAAGAATAATTATGGCATTATTTGTAAATGGTGGTAAGAATGTAGTGCAGGTAACAGCATACAATAGAGCTATTACAGCCATATATAAAGGTGCTGTGAAAGTTTGGGAAGCTGTTAGAAGCTGCTTTGGAAGTGGTTTCTGGAATCCTAGTAAACCATGGATGCAAAGTGAAGGATGGAGAGAAAATAAAAAGTACTAATTAATAATATTAAGAAATGGCAAAAGTAAAGAATGAATTAATCTCAGATTTAAATGTTTCTTGGGAAAACTATGCAGGTTCTTCTGTTGAATCCTTCATTAAGGATTAGCTAAGAAAAAGCTGTGGCTATATCTACAGAAGTACATCTAGAGAAGGAGATTATTATTATTTGTATGGCTTCCAGTGTATAGATGATTTCTATGCGTGGTAGGAAGGTGAAGATATAACACCACTGTTTAAGGTTCAGTTACCTAATATGGAAAATGATGTGTTTGCTGTAAACCTTAGCACAAGTTCAAATACTAAGAAGTTGGTGAATCTGGGTGATGGTGTAAAAGTACAGATTAGATATACTTCTACATCTACTAATCCTAATACAGAGATTACCAGTGATACCTTCAATGATGGTACATTGATTATAACTAGAAGCTCAAATGGTTCTGCATTCTAGGAGGTAGGAAGAATAACCATCCAGCCACAAAGTTATAACAGTACCACCTTCCAAACTATAGATATAACTAAGTATTTGGCAGATGGAGATAATAAGATAAGAATGAGAGTAGAAGATAACGTAAATGGTTCAGCATCCAATGTTATTACATTCTAGTCTATAGTTAATACTTCTTTGATAGTTAGAAATGCTACAGACAATTCAATACCTTTAACTTCTTTGAATCTTAGCTACTACATAGAAGGACAGATAGAGAAGACTTTGCACCTTAAAGTTACTGATGCTTCTAGTGCTGTAGAAACATTCTAGGTAGCTATAGGTGATAGCACTTATATAGAAGTACCTTATACTTTCTTAGTTGAAAGAGAGTTTGCAACTGGAATCATCAATGTAGAAGCATGGTTAACAGTAGATGATACTACATTAGAATCTAACCACATAACTAATCAGTTCTTCTTTATAGCAGATGATTGTACTGATAGCATCATTATCCTGAATGATACTGCTAAGAAGGTAATTAATTACACTAATACTAAATTCTTTGATTTCACCTTATTCAATAAGGCATCAGATGTAACTATAGTATTGACAGATGGAGATAATGAGTATATGAACTATACCTATAAGAACTGTGAAGTAGGTAAGGTATATAGCTTCTATAATACACTGGAGCTTGAAAGTACTGCTGATTTGATTGATGCAGTAGTTAGGGTTAGCACAAAGGATATGACATCTGAATTTGCAGTAGTCATAGATAATACTGTGAAAATGTCACCTACAGAAGGAGCAGACTTGATAGTTAATCCAAAGATTAGAAACAATTCAGAAACTAAGCCAGACTAGATAATCAATAGTGCAAATGATACTGTAGTAACTTCTACATTCACTAATTTCTCTTTTGATATTGATGGATGGCTGCAAGATAATGATGGTATAGGTGTTCTTAGAATCCCTAGAGGTAGAAAGCTATCTATTAACTATGATCCTTTGGATAGCCTAACTAAAGGTACTACTATAGAGTTTGACTATAAGGTATTTAACGTATATGATGAAGATAATGTAGTATTTAGATTCTGTAGCTATAAAAATGAAGTACCTCTAGGCTTTGAAATGAAGGCTACTGAAGCTGTATTTATGACTGCTGAAAAGCAGACTAAGAGAGATTAGGATATAGTTTTCTAGGATGATGAAAGAACACACGTAGCAATCAATATAGTGCCTAACCTTAGTAACAATGGTTTAAACTACATCAGAATCTTTATCAATGGTATAATGAACCGTGAAATGGTTTATACGGATGCTGATAGATTTAAGGATGATGTACTTACTATGGAGTTTGGGGCTGATGATTGCGATTTAGATATATATGGAATCAGAATCTATAAGAAGGGGTTAAGTGCAAATGATGTTAGATAGGACTATATGAGCACCCTTCCAAACTTAAAAGCAAAGGTAGCCTTTAGGGATGCTAACGACATAGTTAGTGCAAATGGTACTATTAGTTATGATAAAGCATCTGTGAAGTACAATACACTTATATGGACTGGTTAGCATCCAGAGTATAAGACTGGAAACGCAAAGTACAAAGGTACGTTAGCTATTAACATAATTGGAGAACCAGAGCATTCAGGTATAATTAATAATATGAAGATTAAGGGTTAGGGTTCTTCTTCTAGAGGTTATTGGAAATGGAATCATCAATATGATTTCAATGCTGATTCTGTATGGACTGATGGAAATGGTGAAGAAAGAGGTGCTTTCTACCTGCTTAATGATGATTCACCTAAAGCTAGGAAGTTGGTAGCTAAATTAAATTGGGCATCCCCTATGCAATCTCATAAAATGGGTGCTACTGCTTTGTTCACTGATTTGTGGAAATCAATAGTTGGAGGTAACAGTATAACTAAAACCTAGGGCTATGAGAATGTAAGAGTATCAGTAGAAGAAAAGCCATTCCTATACTTCATTAAGGAAACAGAAGATAGTTAGCCAGTCTTTTCTGGATTAGTAACCTTTGGAAGTGGTAAAGCTGATGTAGCTACATTCTAGGGAGATAAGAACACATTTAGTGGCTATCTGATGGTTGAAGGTTCTGATAATGGTATGCCGCTTACATTAAGACAAGTACCGTGGATTGATTCAGAAGTTACCTATAATGAAGATGAAGAGTTTTTTGAGTACAATGGTGAAGGCTAGTTAGACTATGATTTAGGTAATAGAGATAATGTAACATACTTCAAAGATGCTTTTAATTTCTCATACCTGCATAGCACCAGATTGAAGCCATATACAAACGATAGTGAATTGATTGATCAATCTTATCAGTACTGGAATACATCTACCTATAATGTGATGAGATATAACCCTATTACACAAACTTGGGTTAATGCAGGTATAACTAAAGAAGGTGAAGACTATGCAGCCTTAAATATCAAATCACAGACTGGAATAGTACCTAGTGGCGATAAGGATGCAGATAACACTGCTTTCATTAATTGGAGAGTAGCAGACTTTAAGGCAAAAATATCTAATTACTATAATGTAAATGATGTGCTTTACTGTATGGCATTCTTAAAGATGATAGCTGCTGCTGATAATAGATGTAAGAACACTTATGAGTATCTAGACCCTATTACATTGAAGATATGTATGGCTTAGGATGATTTGGACACCATCTTTTTAACAGACAATGTAGGTAGAAAGACTAAGCCTTATTATGTAGAGGAACATGATAAGAATGGTTCTAACTTCTATTGGAATGGTGAAGATAATGTTTTCTACAACCTGATGGAATAGGCGTTCAGTCTAGAGTATAAAGCTATGATGAAAACTATTCTAGATAAGATGGCTTCTACTGAATTTGGTGGAAGTGCTTAGGAGTGCTTAGATAGATACTTCTTTAGCATCCAGAAGTATTTCCCTTCTGTAGCCTTTAATGAAACTGCTAGACTGCTTTATGAAGAAGCATCAGTAAAGTAGGCATCAGGAGAATATAAGAATGGTACACCAGCTATAACATAGTCTTTAGGTGATTAGTTATAGGCTGAAATGTAGTGGTGGAAACGTAGATTACCATACTTACAATCTTTGGCTTCATCTAATCCATTCTATGTAAGAAGTAAAGACAGCTTAGGATTCAGAAGCGTATTAACTACAGCATCAGGAAGACCATCATATACCTTTGATTTAGTACCTTGGCAGTGGTTATATCCAAAGATTGGTGTAGGTTAGTCTATGGGTGCTGATACTACTAGAGTTCAAGCAAAGGAGACATATAAAACCAGTACCATTAACACGGATGGTAATACTGATACCTTTATCTATGGTGCTAACTACTATACTAGCTTTGGTGAATTTGCAGATAAGTCTATAGGTGAAACATTTGAGTTATCAGGTGAAAGACTGCTGGAATTTAGTGCAGATTCAAGAAAGATAAGTGGTGCTATGCAGTTTAGACCTATTGCAATGAAGGTAAGTTGTCCTAACCTTAGAAAGCTTACTTTATATGGTGTAGCTACATTGGCAGGTAACTTAAACCTTAGTGGATGCAGCAAATTGGAAGCAGTGGATTTAAGAGGTACAAATCTTAATACTGTTGTTTTCCCTGCTACTTCTACATTGAAGGAAATCAGCATACCTAATGTTTCTTCTTTATCTATTCTTGGCTGCTAGGCACTTGAAAGAGTATATTTTGAAAGCCTATCTAATATGGTATCAATAACTACAGATAACAGTGTAGTGTTTGAGAATGTCATAACTAATGCTGCTAACTTGAAGGAAGTACATCTGTAGGGTATTAATTATAATGCAGGTGAATAGTCAGAACTGGTATATAACTTACTTCTAAATGACAATACTACAGCTACTGGTATTATCAATCTTAATAAAGCCCTAACTATTGATGAAAAGAATGCTTTGATACAGAAGTATGGAAACATTGATGCTAAGGATAATAGTTTGTATGTTACTTACAGCTTAGTTACTCAATCATCCATTTATATAAATGGAGATTCTTATATTACCTAGGGAACAAGTAAAGAGTATAAAGTAAGCTATGAAGGTAATGATTTCATTTCTATAGAATGGAGTGCTACTAATGCAGAAATAAAGGCTAATGGTACGACCTGCATAGTTAAGGCTGCTGTAGATGCTACTGAAACCATTGGTATCAAGTGCAAATTAAACAGAATAGATAAAGATGCTTTGATAGCTACTAAATCTGTAACAGTAAATAAGCTGATAAAGATTAACTCTATATCAGTAAGTACCTATAATGTTTATGCTGTAGGCAAACACAAGATACCAATTAGTTACAATCCATATAACTATAGTGTTTAGATACATGATGTGAAGGCTATGGTAGAAGCTAATGATTATATTTCAGTGGAATCTGTAGATAAAAACTATGTCTATCTAAATTGCACTAAATTGGTAACTAATAGAACTGCATCAGTAGCTTTAACTGTTAATGTTACAGATTCATTAGGAAATGTACTAAATGCAGTTGGAACTGTAGTTATAAATAATCCTATTACTGATTTCTATATAGAAGGTAAAGACTTAGATACAAATCCAAAGATAACTACTAAGGTTGCTTAGGGTGATGATAACATTTACACTGTTACAGCAGGTGAAGGTACTGATGATTGGTATGTGTATAGTGTTTCTTCATCTAATACTAAAGTAGCTGCTACAAAGAAATCTAATTATACCTTCAATTTAGTTTGTAACGATACAGAAGAACAAACTTCTACTATATCGTTGGCGATTCAGTATAGAAATAGAAGTGGAGTAAAGAACTATACTTTTACTTGGAATGCTATACTAGAATATGATAACCTTTGCTTTACCTCTACTGGTGATTCAACTGTAGCACTTTAGCCATTTAGTAGTGGTACTATGAGGGGTGCTGTAGCTAATTTGTTTATTAGTAAGAATGGTGGAGAATGGACAGAATGGGATTATTCAGCAGTAAGTTTAGCAGATGGTGAAAAGCTAGAAGTATATGGAACAGAGTTTAGAAATTGCGATACTTATAATAATGGTTATAAGTTTGTTCTTTAGGGAAAGATTAAAGTTAGTGGTGATTTGGTTGCTTTAAATAATGGTTCTTCTGTGATGAACAGTTATTAGTATGCTTCTTTATTTAAAAATTCAGTAGGTTTATATGATGCTGCTGATTTAGTATTACCAAAGAAAGTAGGAAATTATTGTTATAACAATATGTTTAGCGGTTGTACTTCATTGGTTAATGCCCCTAAATTACCTGCTATGACATTGGCAACATCTTGTTATGGAAGTATGTTTTATGGTTGTACATCTTTAACTAAAGCCCCAGATTTACCAGCAACTACTTTAGCTTCTGAATGCTACAGAACTATGTTTTGTAATTGTGATGGCTTAGTAGAAGCTATGGATGTAATACCTGCAACCACTTTAGCAGTAGAATGTTGTTGTATGATGTTTTATAAATGTATTTCACTAACTAAAGCACCTTAGTTGTCTGCTACTACATTGAAGAATAACTGTTATGAAAGTATGTTTAGTGGTTGTACTAGCTTAGAAAATGCTCCAGTGTTACCTGCAACAAAATTAGCTGTTAGTTGTTATAATTATATGTTTAGCGGATGCAGCAAACTTAATTATGTGAAAGCATTATTTACTGATAATACAGCTTCTGGATGCACAACTAATTGGTTAAAAGGAGTAGCATCATCAGGTACATTTGTGAAGAATGCTGCTGCAACTTGGAATGTAGTAGGTGCTAGTGGAGTACCAGAAGGATGGACAGTATAGACAGTAACAGTTTAATTAAAGTACTAACTAAATAATTGATGCTATGAGAGTATATAATAATAAAGTGATAGCTGATGTAGGCTATTACTTACAGTATTAGTCTTTATGTGGTTTCTGCTTACCTCTAATAGAGGGAGCAGACTACATAGAGGAAAAGATTTCAGATGATGTTTTAGTTAAAGATGGCTATGCTTTGATTGGTGAAAGATTCTGGTGGAGTTTGGAAGATACCAAAGCTAAGGTAATTAAATAGATGTTTAACTATGATGAACAGATAGCCATTATCCTGAATCAGAATGAGAGTGAAGAAGATAAATCTATGTTTGAACTTATGCAGGGATGGAGATAGTTTGTAAGCGATAAGATTAAGATGGCAAAGGTTCTAACTAAATAGGCTGCTAAGAAATGAAAGAAAGCTGGAATCAATTAGGCTTTAAGGATAAGGCACAATATACTACAGCTATGGTAATGATAGCTAGTGGTATTCTTCTAGCATTCCTTAGCTTTATAACCATCCATACTATAGCTAGTGGAACACTTATCTATATTGCATAGGCTTTTACAGCTGGAGGTGCAATCTTTGGGGTATCAGTGTACTTTAAGAACTAGCTAATAGAAGCGCATGGTGAAACCATGAATAAGGTGAAGGAATTGATAGAAGATGTAGTAGATAGAAAGATGAATAATTAATTAGAGTTAATAAAAGGCTGGTATCTTACAATAAGGTACTAGCTTTTTTCGTTATTATGGTTACATTATTAACTAATTAAATAGATAAGATATGGAAGAAGAAAATAAAGAGTTTGATAAGGCAGTATATGACTATGTTAAGATATATGCAGAAATGGCAGGTGTACCTGCTATTGCAAAAATATTTGTTTCAAGATGTAGTGAAGGGAAAATTTTTACAGAACAAACAAAAAGATATACTGATAACATTGAACTTCAAGACACATTAAGGGCTTTTCACTTGGATGCAGAAAAGTTCTGGTATCTGTGCCTATTTGTAAATGATATAGTAGAAGGCTTTACTGTAGATATGGTAACACCTTTATATCCGAGAAAAGAACTAACTAATTTAGCTGATAAGTTAGATAATATAAAAGGGGAAATTGTTAAAAGAAAAGATAGTGAATTAGCCGATTTAGTTTGCAATGGAGAATTGTCATTAAAGATAGATAATAAGACTGTGCTTAGTATAACAGCACCTAATATTTTATCTACTATCAAAGATGCTTTGCAATATTACTTAAAATATAAAGAAGATAAAGGGGAAGGATGGCAGTTAGGTGTTACCCCGTGTACAATTAAACATAAAGACAAATCTACCACTTTTATTGTTTCTTTATTTAGAAAGTATCTTAGCTTCTTTTGTGATGTATTGGTAGCAGATAAAACTGTAGTTTCATCTAAAGGAAAACAATGGGAGGTTTCTACAGATAAATTGCAGCTTATTGGCACTATGATATATATATTAGGTATCTCTAATGATAAAAGGTTTATGAAGGAAAAAGGTTTCCTGAGAACTTATACGTATAAGGGAAAGATGAAATTAGAACCTAACAGATACTATTATATTGTTGATAACGAGGTAGGTCATTAAAAAAATCTACCTCGTACAGAAAGCCTTAAAATCTTTGGAAGTTATTAGAATTTGCCGTATCTTTGCACCCGTCAAACAAAAGCTTTGACTAGTGCAAGCCATTAACAGAAGCTGTAGCCCTATGGTTTTGCATGAATCAATGTAGGGAGGTATAGTCAGCATATATAGATATGAACACAAATAATAATAAAGTTATGGAGACTGCTAAAGACAAGTTTTTGAAGAAAGTAGAAGAGACCTTAAAAACTTATTGTTTGGAGGATCTAAAGGATGAAATCATCGGTGATGAACTTGGTGATATTTATGCCGATATAGAGTGCTTAATGGATGATGCTAAAGAGAGTAATAATAAGGATGCTTTGGCGGATTTAACAGCTGCTTACAAAGAATTGCAGCGTGCAGAAAGAAGCTACAGTGATGAGGTGCGTAGTATTAACAAATAAATAATAAAGTTATGGAAAAGAAGGAAATATTTACATTGGCAGATGTGAAGAAAGAAGGTAAGGAGATAGCTTTCATCAAAGGTAACAGAGAGCTAGCCAATAATAATATAAGCAGTAAAGTTAAATCCTTATCAGAGTGTGGAACTAATCTAGTACCTATAATGGTAGTAGAAGGTAAGAAGGCTGTAGATGATGGCTGTAGCTTGGTATTGCCAGATGGAAAAGATATAGCTGATGATGTAGAAAAGTATTTGGTTATTGTGGACGGACAGCACCGTTATAAAGCTGCTATGAATTTGATGGAGGAAGAAAAGGATAATGATAAGAAAACTATCACAGATGATTCTATTCGTTTCTTTCTAGATTATAGTGGCAGAGACACAAAGGAACTCTTAGCTGTAACTAACATCGAGAGTGCCAAGTGGAAAGCTAAAGACTATGCTAAAGGTGCAGTGTTGTATAACCCAGATGATAAGGTAGCTAAGTTCGCAAATGAGTATCTGGAAAAAGGTATTTCTATATCTACTATCAGCATCTATTTGTTTGGGCAGTCTGGAGTATTAACACAAAGTGTACTAGGTAAGCTGATGAAGAAAGAAAAGGTAAAATATAAGAAAAACCTTCATCTAGAACTAGCTGTAGAAGCCCTTCCATTATTGATAGATAAATTAGGCATAAAGTTTGTAAAAACTAGATATTGTGCTGATGGATTGTATAACACTTTTGAGGGCAGAAGCAATGATGAGGTTATAGATGCAATCAAAAACCTAAAGAAAGAAGATGTGCGGCAAATTACGAGTGCAACAACAGATGAAAAGCAAAGTAAGTTTGAAACACTTCTTAAGGCTAGAATTAATTAGTAGATAACAATTATATTGCTTTAAAGAGGGTTATCACTTCCGTGGTAGCCTTCTTTTTGCTATAAGGGGTATGGGGTTAAATTTTAAGGGATAAAGCCGCTAAACCCCAGCCCTACCGATTCTTGTGCGACAATTAGAAACGAAAAATCGAAAACAGCTGCAAAACTGCCTTCGATTCTTCTATTTAAAATTTTTGTTCTAATTCTTCTTTCGGTATTTCTACCTGATACTTTGTCAAATCAAAGTGCTTGAACAAATCACGATATTCATAGTACTTTGTTTCAAGTTCACTTATGGTAAAGTCAAACCCTTCTGTTTTAGGCATGGTCTTCACATAAACCATCCTTTTCTCTATATCAAACTGGAAACCTACTGGTAAGTACCAAACAGATGTCTTAAAGTGATTTTTCCAAAGGGCTATAACTTGCAAGCCATTCTTAAAATTCACCACGATAACACCTGATTTTGCTCTAGCTGAATAGGTATAGACAGAATCAAGTATCTGATGGAAGAACTTACTTTTGCTCTCTAAGGAAACATCAGAAAGCTCCTTTTGGGTTTGGATTTTTCTTTCTTCCTGAATCCTTCTGTTATTGAGTGCAATTTCTTTATCAATATCTATCACTCTATTTTCCAGCTCCTTCTTCTGTGCATCCAGTTTATTTACTCTTGCATTCAGAGCATTCAAAATGGCAGGGTTCAAATCTGTAGATGAAGCAAACTTTACTGCTGTAGTATTTATTTCTTCATCAAATTCAGATATGCTATTGTGATATTCTACCTTTGATTCCTCTAATCTCTGGTTATCAGCTTCCAACTTCAAGATAGCTTCATTACTCTTAGCTTCATAATTTTTATCAAGAACCATCTGCCTAGATATATTCCATATAACCAGATTAACTAAGTTGTAATTAGTTGTAGGCACATGGCATTTCACTTTAGTACCTCTATTAATCATTCTATCAGTACATGAGTAGCTAAGTTTTGTACTTTCTAACTGCACACCTAAATTTCTACCACACACACATTTTCCGATACCTTTAAGAGGATTGAAATACACTCTATGGTTATCCTTTATGGCAGTTCTATCTTCAAGCCCTTTATTAGCTGCTTCCCAAATTTCTACTGGAATAGGGCATACTGGTAACTTATAAAGCTTACCTGCTCTCTTTCTTATACCTTTGTATTCAGTTCTGTGAATGAGTGCAAAGATAGACTGTTTTAAGAAATCTCTATCATGGTAACGAATATTCATATACTCAGCAGTTTTAGATAATGACATACCGCTAGCAACCAATTCAAAGATTTCTTTTACTTGTGCCATCTTTTCTTCATCAATAACCCAAATCCTTTTAGGTTCGCCACTCAAACCATATTTAGGATTAATAGCAGACACAAAACCATAAGGCTTATGTGCATCCAAATCCGCCATCGGATTAGTTATCAGTCTAGTTTCCTTACCAGTGTTCATGCGGGTACGAGTTTTTAAACGCTCCTCAGCAGCACCATAAGCTTTAACAGCCAACAAAATAAACTGAGTTAAATCCAGCTTACCTTCATAAATGTGCTCTGGTTCATCCAGCATGATTAACTTGATGCCTTTAGCTAGAAGTGAATGGATATTATAAAGAGTAGTTTGAACGTCTTCACTTCTGCTAATACGAGACAATTCACTAACGATAACTAAATCTGCATCATCTTTAGTTATGCTAAGAAGGGCTTTATATCCCTCTCTATCATCTACCGCTCCACTAATACCATTATCCTCTAGTATTTGGGATAACATGTAACCTTTTTGCTTACAATAATCCTTAATCAAGTCTTTTTGTCGTTTCAAGTCTTGATTGTTCGTTGAAACACGAGTATAACCTATTACCTTCATAATTAATACATTTAAAAATTCTGGGTGCAAAGATACAAAAAATATTTGGAACTACGAAGTAAGTAATGTTAATATTGGTATTTTTCACCAGAAGATGGATATCCTGCACACTTGCCGAAGTAACCTTGT
>ERZ1034901.511-NODE-511-length-30245-cov-18.486850_pt1 | contig 30245 bp, 22 predicted proteins | sample MGYA00520628_ERZ1034901 | MGnify/ENA primary metagenome ERZ1034901 (study PRJEB33766, sample SAMN09781783) | gut metagenome | biome: gut microbiome | host: Homo sapiens | place: Madagascar | study: EMG produced TPA metagenomics assembly of the PRJNA485056 data... | reverse complement strand
ATTTAAACTAAAACTCCATTTTTTATTTTCTATTTTTTATTGACTTGGGAAATACTTTCGATTACGCTGATAAATAGAATGTAACGCGCATAATATTTTTACACATAGAACAGAGGCGAAAACTTATGGAAAAAACTTACTCCCTGATTGATTTTATTAAAGCTTATTATCCTGACTCGAATATTCCGATGTATCTTTTTTCAGATGAAAAATATATTTTCTGCATGCCGGAACAAAATGAACTGACTTATCCGCCATTTCAATATCTTCAGGAACTTTTTTCCAGTTCAGACCGTATCACTTACTGTACGACCGAATACGGGATTATTTTTTGCTCTCTTAGATTAAATCACTGGAAAAATGGTTACATTGTTTTCGGTCCGGTCACAACTGTGCCTTATTCTGATTCTGACCTGCAGCATTTATACAAAGATTACATGGTATCAAATGACAGCCGCTCTGAGTTTAATTCGTTTCTTCGTCAGATTCCATGTCTATCCTTAAGTTCTCTGTTAAAGAAATGTATCTTCCTCAATTATTGTCTGCACGAAGAACTGCTTTCACTTGAAGAGCTTACTTCTGTCGGACAGACATTTTCTGAAAATGATGTTACTACCGATGCCTCTCTTCTTTTGGAAGAAACTTATCAGAAAAAGGAAAATGAACAGCACAACCAGACTTATATTTTGGAAGAACAGCTTCTAAGGCTTGTCCGCACCGGTGACTGCGAAGGATTCAAAAGATTTGCATATAGTGAAAGTAACTTTCATATCGGTGTCACTGGTTCTACTGCTCTTCGCCAGTTAAAGAATAATATTATCATCACGACTACCTTATGTACCCGTGCCGCGATCGAAGGTGGACTGGATTATGACACGGCGTATCAGCTCTCCGATTATTTCATCCAGTCTTCGGAACGCTTGACAAGTGCCGACCGGTTGAATGACCTTCTTGGAAAAGTCAGTTATACTTTTGCAGAAAAAGTGGCACAATCAAAAACGCCCGTCTCAACAGACGAGCGCATGCAGAAAGCAATTCGTTATATTCAGCAGAATGTGAATCAGCACCTCACCGTTGGGGATGTTGCTGATTATGCCGGATTCAGCAAATCCTACTTTTCTGCTTATTTTAAGAAAACTCTTGGCTTCTCCGTCAGTGCATTTATCCTGCGTTGCAAACTGGAAGAAGGAAGAGAACTGTTGCAATACACGGATAAGTCCATCAGTACGATCAGCGAATTCCTGTGTTTCTCGAGTCAGAGCCATTTTCATACAGCATTCAAGAAACAGTTTGGAATAACACCATCCGAATACAGAAAGCAGCAGAACGATTGATCCTGCTGCTTTCTCTGTATCATACGGTACGATAACCGTTTCTTTATTCATTTCCCTCAACCATATCGAGGTAATCGCCTTTATCAATATGCATCATGGATACCTGATTCTGATGTCTTCGGAAACCGTATACACAGTCTACATTTCGTATCAGTGACTGCAGACGTTCATCCGGCACACATACGATCAGCTGAAGCTCCAGCTCTCTTGCATAATGCAGACATACTTCACTTCGCTCCTTATCCATCTTGGAAAATGCTTCATCAAGAAGCACCAGACGGATCTTAGAATCACGGTTTGTCTGCTGCATATAGAGCATCGCAAATCCTGCAAGCAGTGCGACATATTTCGGGTTCTGTCCCTCTCCTCCGGAATCACGGCCCGCCATATCATCGACTGCATTTTTGCGGACATTTCCATTCTCATCTTCTACCTTTTCATACATGCTGAAGGTCAGATAATTACGATAATCCACATACTGCTCCATCTGCTGACGATACTGACTTAGTGCCCTTGCATCTTCCTCTTTCGGAGGCATAAATTTCTCAGTCAGACGCTTGATATCTTCTTCATATTTCTGATAGAACTCATCTTCGCCAAGACTTAACTGGCCCTCAAAACCATAATCATCGAACACTTTGCTGTCCAGTTCCGGTGCTGTGAGCATCTCGTAGAACTGTCCGTTTTCATTCTGCGCCGGTATGATATCAATCTGGTAAATACTGTCTGAGAACTTGATCTTCGCAAGCAGGCGGTTAATCTCTTTCTTATGTCTGTAAGCTGCTTTAATCTCTCCATGGATGGACGCGATCACATTCTCACGCAATGTATGATAAACCAGATTATACTGCTTATCGAATTCATCCTTGTACTTTGGTTCGAAATCCCTCCTGCACTGATTCAGCACTTTGTCATACACATCATTTTCATGTTCTATTCCTGTGAAACCATAAGCCGGATAAGCATTGTTGAACTTATTTCTGCTCTTTTGCAGTTCCTCCTTCTCTGCCTCTTCCAAAGCATCCAAAGCATCCTTTTCTTTTGTCTTATCTCTCTTATAAGCTGCTTCGCTCTGTACTTTTAACGCATCTGTCACTTCATTCTGAAGCTGTTCGTTTACAACAAATCCCTCTGTCAGGAAATTTATCTTTTCTGAAAATGTTTTAATATTACTTTCGATTTGCCCCTGTGTCTTTGTATACTGCAGTACTTCACTTTGAATTCCATTAAGAAGCTCTGCATTTTTCTCAAGCAGTTCCTGTAATTCCTGCTTTTTCTTCTTCAGTTCGACGGTCCGGTCGCCTCGTTTCAGTTCTTCTACTTCCAGACGTAACTTTTCCTGCTTCTCATAATACTCCTGAAGCTGTTCTGCCGCTTTTGAAAGATGTATGATCTGTTCTGTACTCTGGTTCAGACACTCGAATTTCTGTGCGGCACGCAGTGCTGTCTCGACACGTCCATCCTCTTCCACTTCTTTTTTCAGCTTCGCTGCTTCTTCTTCTAACTCCAGAAGTTTCGCCTTTGACACCTTTGTTCCGATGCAGGCATATTTCTCATAATCATTCTTCCTCAAATGTCGGAAAATATAATTGCTGTAGGAATAGCAGTCTTTTGTGACACCATCTTTTGTCTCATGAAGTTCTTCTACCGTCTCACATTTCTTAATTCGGCCTAAGTATCTCTTCAGACAGGTATCCACATAAGCTTCTTCTGCGTGCACACACTCATACAGTGTATTCTCATCTGCATTCGGCTTGTCTCTCACGATTGCCGCGGTATCCATGAGATCAATGTCCTCGATTCCCTTCACCTGCTTCATCCGGCGAAATGCTTTCGCTGCGTCTAATGTATATTCAGGTGCTGTCACGAGACTATGTTTCACACGACCCATGCGGCCTTCGATCGCATTTTTCCACTCTTCATCTGTGATATCAAACAAATCCGCAAAAATATTTACATGGATCGTTCTTCCATACTGGGCACTGAGCATTGTCTGCAATTCCTGTCTTGCATGCTTCAATTCTGTGCGATATGGTTTTCTGTCATTTTTAAGATCTTCGATCATATCATGCTTCTCTTGAAGCTCTTTCTGATTCTCACGGCTTCTTTCGCGGACATCTCCTAATTCTGTATTGATGTTGTCGAGTGCATCACTTAAATATTGTTTTAATTTTTCAATCGAGGTTTCCGTAACCACGCCTTGTCTGATGTCATCAATCTGATGCAATGCCTGATTGCTTACATAAGCACTGACTTCGTCATCTTCTTCCCAGGCGGAAAGTCCTTTTACGATATCTCTCCATTGTTCTGAATTCGTTGCCAGAAGCTGGATCGTATTTTCAATCTCCTTTAGCTCCTTCTCTTTCTGTCCATAATCGCTGGCTTTGAATTCTGCCTCGACTTCTACCTGTTCTTTCGTATAAGCATCTTTCTCTGCCAAATAAGATTTTCTCTTTTCTTCTTTTTCCTCAATCTTCTTGAGAAGATCCTGCAGATCATCCTTTTTTGATTGTAAATGAGCCTTGCAGTTTTCGATCTCGATATATTTCAAGATCTGTTCTACATAGATCTTATCGGCTCTTGCTTTCTGCAATGTCAGATTGTGCTGACTGATCTCATCGAGCATTTTGATCCTCTGCTCCAGATCTTCCACGCGTTCCTTGATCTCACGGTAAGCACCAAGCTGATCACTGATTGTTGCAACAGTGTCCTCCTTGCTCTTTGGGAACATATAGTCCTTGATAAACTGTCCTGTTCCGTTTGTCATACGAAGTGCGATCGCGCTTTTCTCCATCGTCATCATACGACCCGGCTCTACATAACCAAAGATCACATCATAAACTGTTTTTAAATATGCTTCTTTCGAAGGATACACACGATTCACATCTCCGCGGCCTCTGTTGTCCGCTGATTCCACTCTTGCTTCCACCAGCTTTTTCAGCTTTCCAATCGTATATGGAATGCCCTCTTCTGTCAGATATTCATCCTCCGGGAGCTTGCCGGAATGACTGAAGAAACAATATTTTCTTATATCTGTGTCTGCCTTTCCAACCTCAAAAGCCACACCAATACAAGTATGTGTATTCTTCCCTGTATCCTTGATCTCCAAAACGATCTGAGAACAGAAGTCCTGATCTTCTCTGTTGAAGGAACCGTCTTTTTGCGCTCCTCTAAGATAACTTAGAACACTACGCCTGTTCTTCGCGTCATCCGCAGCTTTATTCAAGAATGTGGAAGATATACTTCCATATAAAACAACCTGGATTGCATCCATGACAGTAGATTTACCGGATCCACTTTTTCCACTGAAAAGGTTCACATACTCATGGAACTCCATTACTTTGTGACTGATACCACCCCAGTTATTCATTAACATTCTCGTAAATATTTTCTTCGACTGTTTCTCTCTCATCTTCCACACCTCCTTCCAGTTCTTCCTGCCCTGCTCTTTCTTCCTCGGAAGCTACTTTCTCCATCTGCTGATCCTCCTGATATTCTTTGATCAGCGCAGTAATATCCATACTTCCACAGTACAGATTGATCGTACTGTAGATGTAGATCGGAGTCTCATCCTCAACGTTCTGGATTGCCCCCGGCACTTCGATGATCTGGTGCTTACTCATCACGTATAAAGCTTCCTTCCACTCACTCATCGTAAGCTTATAATTAATCAGGTTTGTATTCTTTCCATATTCACGAATCTCTGCCAGATTCGTCACAGTAGCTTTCAGACCTTCTCCTAAAATCTTATCTCTGTAGATCAGTTTGATCAGTAAGATCACTTTTGTAACAGTGGCATTTATCTTTTCAACCGCAATTCCATCTCCCTGCAGGCGGTAAATGTGTTCCTGCGGATCATGCACTAATTCACAATCTAAAACAGACAGATAATCTTCGATAAACTTCCGATGTCTCGTACAGATCTCATAATGCAGATTATCTCTTGGAACTAGTGTTACCGGATCATATTTCATCTGCAAAATACATGTCTGTCTGAATAATGCAGCAATTGTTTTCTTTAGATTATCAGCTTCTGTCACTGACAATTCTTCCATATAATTAACCATCTGATTCTACTCCCTCTATCGTAAGTTTTGAAAATCGGAAACCAGCCTCATTCTCCATCTCCTGCGCCACTTCAATCTGTGCCTTACTGTCCGCAGATTCTGTTGCATGCTGCCATACCATAAATAACTTCTCCAGATCTTCTATTGATTTTACAGTATCTTTTGTCACTGTGAACTTTCCATTCTGTTCGTTTTTCTTTCGGAAATCTCTTATCTCTTTCTGTGTATACAATGGTTCCAGGACAAACTCTGTCATATTCTCTTTCTGTGATTTCTCAGGTGTTACCGCCTGTGGAGTGAATTTCTCCTTCTGATTCTCCCGTCTTTGATACAGGCTCTTCTCTGTCATAACCTTATATGGCTCTGAAAACTTCAGTTTTGAAGCCAGCTTATCCACGATCTCTTCCGACTTGCTGCTTTCATTGATCAGATTGATCAGTGCGACGGTCTGGTCTTCTTCCATCGCGCCTTCCATCATAATATAACGGATTCTTGCAGCTGCACGGCTTGCAAAGACAGTCTTCTGCTCGATCAGTTTATTATATCTGCGCTCAATTGCATCAAACTCTCTCGAGATCTTATAGAGCATATCTGTCGCCTCTTCGCAGATCTCGATCATCCTTTTCAGACGGTATGATTTTCTCGTATTCTCCTCTTCGCTCAGAAGCTCTGTTTCAAAGGAATATTTTCTTGCTTCTGTCTTTTCCAGATTTTCTTCGATCAACTCTTTTACAGCTTCTTTGTATCGATAAAAGCTGTCTGTTGTAGTCAATATCGCATACTTTTTACTATCGCTGTTATTGATCTCTTTCACAAGTACTTCCTGGATTCCTCGGAAACTTCTCTGCTTTGACAGTTCATCGAAATAACCTCGCATTCCCTCCTGCATGTTCGCGAGCATCTGCAGAAGTGCTCTTGATGTATGAAGCGCACTTTTTAAAATCTCATTATTCTTTTCTTTGTCTAAACTGTAGGTATAGAGATGACTGTATACCGTAAGCACACTTTCTCGTTCCTTACTGTCGTTTTCACTGTATAATTTCTGAAATAATTCTACAAACAGCTGGCTGTATTCCGGAAATGAAACAACATAACTGTTCAGCGTTTCGTCATAGTCGCGTCTTAGCCATCCCCAGTCTTCAAAATGCTTCAGACTGACCGATGCCATATTCGCCCGGGTGATCAGTTCTCCCTCTTCATCGACTCTTGCCTCGCTCCAGTCCAGTGCCATCTTCGCCAGTCGTTCATTCATGATCATCTGACACTCACGCTCCGTAAGTCCAAGAAGAGAAAAAGACTGGCTGCTCTCTTCATAAAGTGCAACCAGAAACTGCATATAAAATTCCATATATTTACTTCCAAACACTTTATATAGATCCTTTGGAACTTTTTCGACCAGTTTCATCTTTTCTAATGTTTCCTTTCTCTTTTGTTATACCAGATCGGATTCTTACAGCAATTTCGCAGCTTCGAAAAACTGGGAGAAATGTGCAATGACCGGACATTTTCCCTTCTCTGTCTGAAGCCATTCGATCTCATTTACATTTTCCTTCGGACGATATAAGATCACCGGCATTCCGATATTCTGTGCCCCTGTCACATCATGTGCAATGCTGTCTCCAATAAAGATACTTTCCTCTATCGTCACTCCTGCCTTCTCAACACAGAGATCAAAAAGTTTTCGATACGGTTTTTCCTCGCCAGCCTCTTCACTTGTCACAATTCCATCAATATACTTACCTAATCCAAGCTTTAATATCTTCCGATACTGGACATCTGAAGTCATATTGGATCCTATACCGATATAAATGCCTCGCTGTTTCAATTCTTTCATCAACTCTTCAATTCCAGGAGATGGAATAATCTGATCGATCAATGTATCCCAGTACAGATTATACATCTCATACGCATATGGGAAAACCGGCTTTCCAAGTGTCTCCAGCATACACTGAAATCTCACCAGGCGATTATGGTTCACCGCATAATCTCTTCCGGCTCTATCATCTGCCTTTACTCTCGCCTCGGCAACATATTTCTCCAAGTCTTCTTTTACTATGCCTAAGTTCTCATATGCCCATTCTTTCATCACCGGCATCGTATTATTATGCGCTCCAATATAATCATAAATGGTGTCATCTATATCAAAAAATACTGCTTTTGTCATCCCAATGTCTCCTGTTTTTTTGCTACTGTCTTGATTGATGTTTTGCATCTTCTGTGCCTTGCAATATGCCCTGGCACATTTTTGCCTCATTTCATTATAACATGTTTTCATCAAAGAAAAAGAGTTTCGCAAATGACTTTTCCTCTCCATCTGCGAAACTCTTAATACTGATAATCAGCTCTTACTCTGACTTTTCTTCTGCCACCGTTTCTTGTGACTGTATTTCTGTTGCCTGTGTTTCCGGCTCTTTTTCTGTTTCCGGTTCTTTCACTGTTTCTGGCTCTGCTGCTTGTGTCTCTGTCGGCTTCATCAGGATTCTTCCGGACTCCTGCTCTTCTTTCTTTTCACCATCTGCTTCTTCCGGTTCAGGGATTCCCTTCACTTCACGGAAGATCTTCATGAATTCCTTACCTGTGATCGTCTCTTTCTCGATCAGGAAGGCTGCAATCTTATCAAGAGCATCTCTGTTCGCACTCAAGAGGCGTTTTGCTTCTTCATAGGAAGCTTTGAGCATCTTCATGATCTCTTCATCGATCTCAGCTGCTGTCGCTTCTCCACAATTACGAACTGCACGACCGTCTAAGTAACGGCTCTGAACAGATTCAAGTCCCATCAGACCAAAGCGCTCTGACATACCATACTGTGTGATCATCGCTCTGGCGATCTTCGTTGCCTGCTCAATATCGTTCGATGCACCTGTCGTAACAGTATCAAATACAATCTCTTCTGCTGCACGTCCACCGAGTGCAACAACGATCATTGCTTCAAGCTCTTTCTTCGTATTTAAGAACTTCTCTTCCTCCGGTGTCTGCATTACATAACCGAGTGCTCCCATTGTTCTAGGAACGATTGTGATCTTCTGTACCGGTTCTGTATTCTTCTGAAGTGCTGTGACAAGCGCATGTCCAACCTCATGGTAAGATACGATTCTTCGCTCTTCTGCACTCATGATACGGTCTTTCTTCTCTTTACCTACAAGTACAACTTCCACTGCCTCAAAGAGGTCTTTCTGGCTGACAACCTGTCTGCCATGCTTAACTGCAGTGATTGCAGCCTCATTGATCATATTGGCAAGATCTGATCCAACTGCTCCTGAAGTTGCAAGCGCGATCTCTTCCAGATTGACTGTCTCATCCATCTTAACATCCTTCGCATGAACCTTAAGAATCTCGACACGACCTTTCAAATCCGGCTTATCTACTATGATACGGCGATCAAAACGTCCCGGTCTCAACAGCGCCGGATCAAGTACCTCCGGACGGTTTGTTGCTGCAAGAACAAGCAGTCCCTTATTCGTATCGAATCCATCCATCTCTGCAAGAAGCTGATTTAATGTCTGCTCACGCTCGTCATTACCGCCACCGCCAAGTGCGCTGTCACGGCTCTTACCGATTGCATCGATCTCATCGATAAATACAATACATGGAGCCATCTGCTGTGCCTGTTTGAACAGGTCACGCACACGGGAAGCACCTACACCGACATACATCTCTACGAATGCAGATCCTGACAAAGAGAAGAACGGAACCTTCGCCTCTCCTGCAACTGCTTTCGCAAGAAGTGTCTTACCTGTTCCCGGAGGTCCTACAAGAAGTGCTCCCTTCGGAAGCTTCGCTCCGATACCTGTATATTTTCCAGGATTATGCAGGAAATCAACAACTTCCTGCAAAGACTCCTTCGCTTCATCTTCACCTGCAACATCTAAGAATGTCACACCTGTCTGCTTCTCCATATACATCTTGGCATTGCTCTTGCCGATTCCCATCATGCCGCCACCCTTAGACATCTTCTTCATAAGGAAATTAAACATGAATACAAGAAGTACGATCGGAAGGATCACTGTGATGAAGATATCCATGATCAGTGAACTTGCCGTATCCGGAATCTGGGATTTAAACTCTACCCCTGCCTTATCTAAACGCTTTACAAGTGTGTCATCTGATACATTTCCTGTGTAATAATCCGGTTCCTTGCTCTTGGAGCTACCCTGCATCTGACTGATCTGGCCAAGCAGACTGTCCATAACATTTTCCCGATCTTCGCTTTCCTTAGAATCTGAACTATCACTCTGGTCTGCAGAAGCTTTCTCATTCTCCTTTACTTCTGTAAGTTTTCCCTCTGCCTTTTCCTTTCTGGCGTCATCTGTCAAAACGATATTGATCCTTGAATTGGTAAATGTGACAGACTCTACTTTTCCATTATCAACTAATTTCAGAAATTTATCATAGCTGATCTCAGAAGCGCTTCCGCCCTGCATCATAGAATATAGGCCCATAACAACAAAAGTAACCACCAAGGTAGTGAACAAAATAATTCCCCAACCCTGTCGGTTCTTGTTCGGACCTTTGTTTTTATTGTTATTCTCCATTTTTTGCCTCCAAAACTTAAATAGTGGTTATTTTCCAGCAAATCTTTTACCTTATTTGTAAAAAAACAACTACTTCCTACCATTATAAATAGTGGTTTTCCATAAATCAATAAAAAGATTATGAAAATATTGTAAAAACGTGCTGTTTCATAGTATACTAGAAAAGTAATGCCTGTTTATAACAGATTTATCTGTTAATAATAGTAATAACAGTTCGGCAAAATTTATAGTAAGGAAGATAAAACGATGAAAATTGGATTTGATAATGACAAATATCTGAAAATGCAGTCCGAACATATCCGTGAGCGTATCGGAAAATTCGGTGGAAAGCTCTATCTTGAATTCGGTGGAAAGCTTTTTGATGACTATCATGCTTCCCGTGTACTTCCGGGATTTGAACCTGACAGCAAGCTGCGTCTCTTAAAGGAGCTCAGCGACCAGGCTGAGATCGTCTTTGCAATCAGTGCAAAAGACATTGAAAAGAATAAGATTCGTGGGGATCTTGGTATCACTTATGATTCAGACGTGATCCGCCTGATCGGTACTTACCGTGAGCAGGGACTTTTCGTTGGAAGTGTAGTAATCACACAGTTCTCCGGACAGGAAAGTGCACTTCTGTTCAAGAACCGTCTTGAGAACCTTGGAATCTCTGTATACATTCATTACAACATTCCGGGATATCCGTCCAACATTCCACTGATCGTCAGTGAGAATGGTTACGGAAAGAACGATTATATCGAGACTTCACATCCGCTTGTTATTGTAACAGCTCCGGGACCTGGAAGTGGAAAGATGGCTGTCTGCCTGTCTCAGTTGTATCAGGAGCACCAGCGCGGAATCGAAGCCGGATATGCGAAGTTTGAGACATTCCCTATTTGGAATCTGCCACTGAAGCACCCGGTAAACCTCGCTTACGAGGCTGCTACAGCTGACCTTAACGATGTAAATATGATCGACCCATATCATCTTGAAGCTTATGGTGTAACAACTGTAAACTACAACCGTGACGTAGAGATCTTCCCTGTTTTAAATACAATCTTCGAGAAGATCTACGGTTCCAGCCCATACAAATCACCTACAGACATGGGGGTAAATATGGCCGGAAATTGTATCTGTGATGATGAAGCCTGCCGTGAAGCTTCCCGCCAGGAGATCATCCGACGCTACTATGCAGCACTCAATGCGCTTCTGAAAGGTGATGCTTCTGAGAAAGAAGCTGAGAAGATCGAGCTTCTTATGAATATGGAAGGAATCACTGTTTCTGACCGAAAAGTTGCTGTCAAAGCACTGGAGCGTGCTCAGCAGACAGGCGGACCTGCTGCCGCACTGGAGCTTGAAGATGGACGCATCATCACCGGAAAAACTTCCAACCTGCTCGGTGCGAGCGCTGCCCTTCTTGTAAACGTACTAAAGGAACTTGCCGGCATCGACCACAATGTCCATATCATCTCTCCGGAAGCAATTGAACCGATCCAGAAATTGAAAGTGGATTACCTGAACAGCAAGAACCCTCGTCTTCACACAGACGAGATCCTGATTGCACTTTCCGCAAGTGCTGCTGTCAATCCGATCGCTGAGCTTGCACTCTCCCAGCTTCCAAAACTGAAAGGATGCCAGGCTCATACTTCCGTAATGCTTTCAAGTGTTGATATCAAGACATTTAAAAAACTTGGTGTACAGCTCACAAGTGAAGCTGTGAACGAACGTCAGATTTTAAGCTAAAGACAAATCCTTACCAATACAGAAAGAAAGATATCGCAAAAACCTCTCTGCAGTTTCAGGTATAACAACCTGCTGTCTGAGAGGTTTTTTTCTGCATTTCTCCCATTTTACAAAGCTTTTTCGCCTTCCTTCTTTACATTGCTTCGTTAAAATCACTTCATCCCATCTTTTTTCTATGTTTTTATCAAAAAAGTATTGTAATTTTTTTCTGAATAGGTGTATACTTGGAAAGTATTTTTTTTTGATAACAACTATTCACGGAGGAGGAAAGACACTATGGCAGTAAAATATGTATTTGTTACAGGCGGAGTTGTATCCGGTCTTGGAAAAGGAATTACAGCTGCATCTTTGGGACGACTTTTGAAAGCGCGTGGTTACACTGTAACTATGCAGAAATTCGATCCTTACATCAATATTGACCCTGGTACAATGAACCCAGTACAGCACGGAGAAGTTTTCGTTACAGATGACGGTGCAGAAACTGACCTTGACCTTGGTCATTACGAAAGATTTATCGATGAAAGCCTGACAAAGAATTCCAATGTTACAACAGGAAAGATCTATTGGTCCGTTCTTCAGAAAGAACGCCGCGGAGATTTCGGCGGAGGAACTGTTCAGGTAATCCCTCATATTACAAATGAGATCAAGAGCCGTTTCTACCGTAATCCGGCTGCAAAAGATACTGAGATTGCTATCATCGAGGTCGGCGGTACAGTAGGTGATATTGAAAGCCAGCCTTTCCTTGAATCCATCCGTCAGTTTCAGCATGAACGCGGAGCAGAAAATGTTATCCTGATCCATGTTACGCTGATTCCTTATTTAAGAGCATCTCAGGAAATGAAGACAAAACCGACACAGGCAAGTGTAAAAGAACTTCAGGGAATGGGAATCCAGCCGGATATCATTGTCTGCCGTTCCGAATATCCACTGGATGATGCAATGAGAAACAAGATTTCTCTGTTCTGTAATCTCCCGGCTGACCATGTACTTCAGAACCTGGACGTAGAATATCTCTACGAGGCACCACTTGCCATGGAGAAAGAACATCTGGCACAGGTTGTATGCGAGTCTCTGCATCTTGACTGCCCGGAACCGGATCTTACAGACTGGACTGAGATGGTTGAAAACCTTCGTCATCCAACACAGGAAGTGACTGTAGCACTGGTTGGAAAATATATCCAGCTTCATGACGCATACATCAGTGTTGTAGAAGCGTTAAAGCACGGCGGAATTTACACACACACAACAGTAAATATCAAATGGATCGATTCCGAAACTGTAACAGAAGAAAATGCTGAAGAACTCTTCTCTGACGTAAGCGGTATTCTTGTTCCTGGTGGATTTGGCCATCGTGGTGTAGAAGGTAAGATCACAGCGATCAAATACGCCCGTACACACAACGTTCCGTTCCTTGGTCTCTGCCTTGGTATGCAGCTGTCTATCGTTGAATTTGCAAGAAATGTCATCGGTTACAAAGACGCACACAGCATGGAACTCAATCCAGATACAACTCATCCGGTCATCCACATCATGTCCGATCAGATTGGTATCGAAGATATTGGCGGTACTTTAAGACTTGGTTCTTATCCATGTGTACTTAAAGACAACTCCCTTGCTTATAAACTGTATGGAAAGAAAGAGATTGAAGAACGTCATCGTCATCGTTATGAAGTAAACAATGACTACCGTGAAGTTCTTGAAGAAAACGGAATGTCCCTTTGCGGACTTTCACCGGACAGCCGTATTGTAGAGATGGTTGAGATCCCTTCTCATCCATGGTTTATCGCAACTCAGGCGCATCCGGAGCTGAAATCCAGACCAAACAGACCGCATCCACTGTTCAAGGGATTCGTTGAAGCTGCACTTGAGAATCAGAAAGAGAAAAATAAATAGCAAAATTTTAAAAGTCACACTCTAAAGTGGACTCAAAAAAAGGATTTGATCGTATCTGGCAAAACCCAGATGAATCAAATCCTTTTTCTATCTGACGACAGGTTCTTAAATTCCTGTCCTTCACTTATTATCAGCAGATTTCTTTTTCTCTGCTCTCTTTTTCATGATCAGCTCTTCAATCTTCCATCCTGCCCAGCCCGAGAATAGTCCGACAATTAATCCGCCGAGAACGTCGGTCGGATAATGTACCCCTACATATAATCTCGATAATGCGATCAAAGTAGCCAGAACCATTGCTGCGATTCTCCACTTCTTCGGAAACACTTCCTTGCACTTGTAGATTGCAAATGCTGATGCAAAGGATGCACATGTATGACCGGAAGGGAAAGAAAAATCCTTCTGTTTCTCAATCATAAGTTCTAATTCCTGTATCACTTCATACGGCCTTATTCTGGCAACCACATTTTTTATCGCCACATTTGTGATCAGTGTTCCTATAATAAGTGCCAACGCTGATGCAACCCCAGCCTTTCTTGTCTTCTTAGGAATCAGTAGAACAATCGTTAGAAGAATCCAGAAGATTCCAAAATCTCCAAGATGCGTGATCCCTTTCCAAAACCAGTCCATCCAGTCATGACGGATATATTCTTGAATAAAAAGCAGAATGTTCTGATCTAATTGTAAAATAGTGTCCATTTCCTTTTTTCACCTCTTTCAAATCATTTTCCCAGAACGGTTTCTTTCAAAAACAATTCCTTCACTACAGATTCATATACTACACATTTCTCACATTTCTTAATCTTCTTGAAATACTTCTTTCCATCTGTAAAGATGGGATGAAGATAGCACCACATTTCTTTCATCTTATAGAGAATTGTCCTGTCTCCTGACATTTCTTCACAATATGCCGCATAGAGAACATCATGGAATTTCTTTAGCTCTTCTATCGTTGCGGCACTTCCACCTTTTAGCTTTCTTCCAAGTGCCGGATCGGCCAGCACACCGCGTCCCATCATCACCGTATCCGTCTGTGGAAATCTTGTTTTTAACTTCTCCATATCTTCCACAGAACAGATATCCCCATTATAGCAAAGCGGATGTTCGCTATGTTCCACTGCCCATGCATATGTATCAAGCTTTGGTGTGTTCTTATAGAACTCCTTCTGCACACGCGGATGAATGATCAGCTCCTTCAGCGGATATTTATTATAGATAGGAAGGATTGTCTCAAACTCCTCCGGATCTTCCATTCCGATTCTTGTTTTGATTGAGATTTCCAGATTACATTTCTCAAAAACCGCATCCAGAAATCGATCCAGCTTCTGTGGCTCATCCAAAAATCCCGCTCCTCTTCCCTTCGTCACAACTGTCCGGGACGGACATCCAAGATTCAGATTCACTTCCTTATATCCATAATCTCCAAGCTTCTTTGCTGTGCATAAGAAATCTTCCACATTATTCGTAAGGATCTGCGGCACTGCATACATTCCCTGATTATGCTCCGGCATCACATCCTTCTTCTCTCTTGTGCTGAAATGTCCTTTCTGATTCGGACTGATAAACGGAATAAAATACTTATCGAATCCGTCAAAGCACTGATGTAATGCATTCCTATAAATATGTCCTGTGATCCCCTCCAATGGGGCAAGATATAAATTCATTGATCGTTCTCCTGACTTTTTCCACTTCTTTGCATTGTTTTTAACAGTAATAACATTTTTATCATACCCCAACTTTCTTGTCAAGAATATTTACTTATGCTAAACTAATGTATATAAGAAAAAATGGGAGGATTTATTTGTTTATGAATACACTAAAAAAATTCATCCACTACTATGGTCCGTACAAAACGGTCTTTTTTATTGACCTTCTCTGTGCAGCCATTATCAGTCTTGTGGATCTTGCTTATCCGCAGATTCTACGAAGTGCGACCAAGACACTTTTTACTCAGGATAAAGCAATTATCCTGCAGGCGCTTCCGTGGATCGCGATCGGACTCTTTATGATGTATGTCATCCAAAGCTTCTGCAAATATTATGTCAGCTGTCAGGGACATATCATGGGCGCTAAGATGGAGCGGGATATGCGTCAGGAACTCTTCGAACACTATGAAGAGCTGTCCTTTTCCTATTACAGTCAGAACAACTCCGGTCAGATGATGAGTAAGCTGGTCAGTGACCTGTTCGACATTTCCGAATTTGCACACCATGGCCCGGAGAACTTATTTATCTCATTAGTTAAGATCGTCGGATCCTTTATTTTCCTTTTCTTAATTAATAAGAAGCTGGCTCTTCCGCTGATCGTACTTGTGATCTTGATGTTCCTCTTCTCTTTCCGACAGAATCAGAAGATGCAGCGCACCTTTATGGAAAACAGAAAAAAGATCGGAGATGTCAATGCAAGCCTTCAGGATACTTTATCCGGGATCCGCGTTGTCCAGTCTTTTACGAATGAAGAAATTGAGAAAAACAAGTTCCAGAAGAGTAACCACGCATTCCTTGTTTCCAAGAAAGATAATTACAGATGCATGGGCGAATTCATGAGCTCCAATCTCTTTTTCCAGGGAATGATGTATCTGGTCACACTTGTATACGGCGGCTATCTGATTGCCAATAATGAAATGTCAGCTGCTGATCTTGCGATGTATGCTCTTTATATCGGAATCTTTATCAGCCCGATCCAGATTCTCGTAGAGCTGATGGAAATGATGCAGAAAGGACTTTCCGGTTTCCGCCGTTTCCTTGATGTTATGGAGACAGAACCTGAGATTCAGGATGCACCGGATGCAGTAGAACTCAAAGATGTGAAAGGCCGTGTCTGCTACGAAGATGTCTCCTTCCATTACAGCGACGATGAAACGACTGTTCTCTCTCACGTATCGATCGAAATTCCTGCTGGGAAGTCAGTTGCATTGGTCGGTCCATCCGGCGGTGGAAAGACAACAATCTGTTCCCTGTTGCCTCGCTTCTACGACGTAACTGGCGGACGCGTCACAGTAGACGGACAGGATATCCGCTCTCTTACATTGAAGAGTCTTAGAAGCCAGATTGGTGTCGTTCAGCAGGATGTCTACCTCTTCTCCGGTTCCATCCGCGACAACATTGCCTATGGCAAGCCGGATGCGACAGAAGAAGAAATCATCGAAGCAGCAAAATGTGCGAACATCCACGACTTTATCATGGAACTGCCTGATCAGTACGATACATTTGTCGGCGAGCGTGGCGCAAGACTTTCCGGTGGTCAGAAACAGCGTATCTCGATTGCCCGTGTCTTCTTAAAGAATCCCCCGATCCTGATCCTTGATGAAGCAACCAGTGCTCTTGATAACGAGAGTGAACGCTGGATCCAGCACAGTCTGGAAGAACTGTCTAAGAACAGAACGACCATCACAATCGCACACCGCCTGTCCACGATCAAAAATGCAGATGAGATTATTGTTATTACAGAAAATGGTATCGCAGAGCGCGGAACACATGAAACTCTGCTTGAGAAAAATGGTATTTATGCCGGATATTACAATATGATGTAACTGTTCAGAGCCAAGCAAAATTTCATAAAACAGGTGTAAAATGCTTGCATTTTTAAGACTGTTTTTGAAATTTTATTTGGCGGATACGCCACACCGACGAAATGCGTAGCATTTTGGAGGTTGGCTCTGAACAGTTACAATATAGCATAAAATAAGAATCTCCCGTAGAAATCAGTATTTTCATACTTGAACTTCTTCGGGAGATTCTTATTTTTGCTACTTTAGATTACTCTTCTACTTCAATCTTACGGATTGTTTTCTTTGCAATCTCATCCTTGATTGCTTCGATGAATTCTCCAAGATCCTTAGAACCTTCATCTCCAAGATATCTGCTTCTTACAGATACTTTCTGCTCTTCCTCTTCCTTCGCTCCAACAATTAAGAGGTATGGAACTCTGTTCAGACGAGCCTCACGGATCTTGTATCCCATCTTCTCGGAACGTCCATCTACTGAGCAGCGGATATTAGCTTCTTTAAGCTGTGCTTCCACTTTCGCTGCATAATCATTGTATTTATCAGAAATCGGAATCACACGAACCTGCTCCGGACACAGCCATGTTGGGAACATTCCTGCATATTTCTCGATCAGCCATGCCAGTGTTCTCTCGTAGCATCCCATAGATGTACGGTGGATGATGTACGGACGCTGTTTGTCACCATTCTCATCGATATAGTACATATCAAACTGCTCAGCAAGAAGCGCATCCCACTGGATTGTGATCATTGTGTCTTCCTTACCATATACGTTCTTCGCATTGATATCAACCTTCGGTCCATAGAATGCTGCTTCTCCGACATCCTCTACGAATGGAATGTTGAGTTCCTGAAGCATTGTACGGATATGACCTTCTGTCTCTTCCCATACTTCCGGTGCTCCAATATATTTCTTAGTATCTGTTGGATCCCATTTAGAAAGGTGATATGTTACATCCTCTTCTACTCCGAGAACCTGCAGACAGTACTGTGCAAGTGCGATACAATCTTTGAACTCTTTTACCATCTGATCTGGTCTTACTACTAAATGTCCCTCAGAGATCGTGAACTGACGAACACGTGTCAAACCATGCATCTCTCCGGAATCCTCGTTACGGAACAGTGTAGATGTCTCACCATAACGAAGTGGCAGATCACGGTAGCTGTGCTGCTCTGCTTTGTATACATAATACTGGAATGGACATGTCATCGGACGAAGAGCAAATACTTCTTTATCTTTCTCCTCATCTCCTAAAACGAACATTCCTTCTTTATAGTGATCCCAGTGTCCGGAAATCTTATAAAGATCGCTCTTTGCCATAAGTGGTGTCTTTGTACGGATATATCCACGTTTTTCCTCTTCATCCTCGATCCAACGCTGCAATTCCTGCATGATGATGACACCGTTTGGCATGATCAGCGGAAGTCCCTGTCCAATTACATCTACCGTTGTGAAAAGCTTCATCTCACGGCCAAGTTTGTTATGATCACGTTTCTTTGCTTCCTCTAACTGTGTCAGATGCTCTTTCAGCTCATCCTTTGTTGCATAAGCTGTACCGTAAATACGTGTCAGCATATGCTTGTTCTCATCACCTCTCCAGTAAGCTCCTGAAGATGATAACAGCTTGAATGCTTTGATTCCCTTTGTGCTCATCAGGTGCGGGCCTGCACATAAGTCAACCCAGTCTCCCTGAGAATAGAAGGAAATCTCTTCTCCTTCCGGAAGATCCTCGATCAGTTCAACCTTGTATGGCTCATTTTTCTCTTTGAAAAATGCAATCGCATCCTCTCTTGATTTTGTAAATCTTTCGATCTTTGCGCCTTTTTTGATAATCTTCTTCATTTCTTTTTCGATAGCGTCAAGGTCATCTCTTGAAAATGACTGACATTCGAAATCATAGTAAAATCCTGTATCAATAGAAGGTCCGATTGCAACCTTTGCCTCTGGGAAAAGTGTCTGAACTGCTTCTGCCATTACATGAGATGCTGTGTGACGAAGTACTGCCAGTCCCTTCTCATCTCTTGCTGTAAGGATGTTCAGTTCACAGTCTTTATCAAGTACTGTACGAAGGTCTACAACCTCTCCATCTACTTCTCCTGCACAGGCTGCGCGTGCAAGTCCTTCACTGATGTCAAATGCAACGTCGATCACTGACTTTGCTTCTGAATATTCTTTTTTTGATCCATCTTTTAATGTAATAATCATTTTCGCTTCCTCCTATTTTCTTCAAGTAACTATGCATGCTTTCATTCGGGGATTCTATAGAAAAAGAAAAGACTCTATCTATCCCCTGCACTCACATGCAAGGGACGGATAAAGTCTGATTATCAATTACTTTACTATCCGCGGTTCCACCCTTTTTGTTTTCAAGATCACAGTAAATGTACTGCTTTAAAACCACTTCATTCATGATTATAACGGAATCACCGGACCGGATTGGGGCCACTCAGAGGTAGTCTTCAAATGATTCCTGCTAAGATACTTCCAGCAAATGTATCTCTCTCTGTAACATTCCACATCCTACTCGTCTCGTCATCGTGTTATCGGCTAAGAACTATGTTGCTTTATAATCCTTAACTTCTTCTGACCATCATTATAGCATTCAATCGAGGATTGTCAACGCTATTTTTACAGTTTTTTCAGTTTTTTAGATAATCTTCTTTTTCTTGAAGATCAAAATACAGATCACGATAATGACAATGCTAAGTGCCATTACCGCCGGATATCCATTTTCAAGTCCAGGCATATCTTTAAAGTTCATTCCAAACCATCCCGTGATCAATGTCAGTGGGAAGAAAATCGTAGAAATCACTGTTAAAAACTGCATGTTGTTATTCTGTCTATTATCAATCTGAGACTGGTAAGCCTCCTTTACCTGACGGGCATATTCCAACAGATGAGAAGTACGGCTCATCAGACGGTCTGCACGGTCAGTAAGTGTTCCGAAGTATTTCAATTGATCATTCAAAAACAATCCATTCTCGTTCTCTTCAAGCTCTTTTGTCAAGTCCATCATCTCATCATAATAGCTTCTCAGATTCAGAAGTTCCCTTCGGATTGGCATCAGTCGGTTCTGGATCGTATCTGTATGATCCTGGGACACATCCTCTTCCATACGAAGAAGTCTACGCTCATAGGCCACAAGGATCTCCAGATCTCTGCTCATGAATTCTGCTATATAATTATAGAGGAAACGTTCTTTCGTCTCACCCTGATGCATTCGTTTCCTCTTGATCCTACTAATAAGTCGCTCTGAAAATGTCTCGTCATCTACGATAACAACATTATTTTCATTTACAAACATATACATTCGGTATCTGCTTCCTAATACATCAAGAAGCTTTGGAATGCAGAAAGTTCCTACCATACATTCCTGCTGATTCTCAATCTTACAGAATCCGATCTTCGCAATCTGGATCTCACTTTCATATATGATCCCTGCTGTTGCCAATGTCTCCTCCGCATGATTGGAATCTGTGAGGAACACAGCAGGACACTTTTCTTTCTCCCATTCTTCCTGACTGATCTCTGTCAGACGTTCCCCGAATTTATAGATCATTCTATCACCTTATTTTCTGTCTGTTGTACAGCCGACTCCAACTGATTACTACTGTTCACTGCAGCTTTCGCATAGGCTTCCTGGTAAAGAAGTTCCTGTGAGTTAATTGGCTGTCCCTTACATTCTACCACAGAATAGGTTCCTTTTGCATCCTCCTTTCGTGCTTTTTTGTTATCACTTAACATCAGATCAAAAAGATCCTGCAGACGTTTCTTTAATCGTTCGGAATAAACCGGCGCTGCAACCTCTACACGCTTTACTGTATTTCGTGTCATAAAATCAGCAGATCCGATATAATACTGTGCTTCTTCTCCATTTCCAAAGATATAGATTCTGGAATGTTCCAGGAATCTTCCGACAACACTAATCACATGAATATTTTCTGTCTCACCTTCCACTCCTGGGATCAGACAGCAGATACCTCTGATGATCATGTCAATCTTCACGCCAGCCTTAGACGCATCGATTAACTTGTCAATGATACGCTTATCTGTCAGAGAATTCATTTTCAGGCCGATGTACGCAGTCTCTCCATTTTTTTGTTTCTGGATCTGTTCCTCGATTTTTTCGATCACTTTAGACTGAAGGCATTTCGGTGCAACAAGTAAATGCTCCATGTCTTCAACTACTTCCCCTTTAGCCAGTGCCTGAAAAACTCTTGCGGCATCCATTCCGAGCTGCTCATCCGCCGTCATAAGAGAAAGGTCTGTATAAAGTCTTGCTGTCTTCTCGTTGTAGTTTCCTGTTCCGATCTGTGTGATGTACTGGATTCCATTTTCCCCTCTGCGTGTGATCAGGCACAGCTTGGAGTGTACTTTATAATGCTCCAGTCCGTAGATGATCTGGCATCCAGCCTCTTCGAGCATTCTGGACCAGCGGATATTATTCTCCTCATCAAAACGTGCACGAAGCTCTACGAGAACAACTACTTCTTTTCCATTCTCTGCCGCCTCGCAAAGTGCCTCGATGACCTTACTCTGTTTTGCCAGTCGGTACAATGTCATCTTAATGGAAATGACACTGTCATCCTCTGCTGCTTCTGTCAGCATTTTCAGGAAAGGTCTGATAGAATCATAAGGATAGGATAAGAGCTTGTCTTCCTGTGTGATCTGCTGTAAAATGCTCTGTCCATCCTTGAATTCCGGACTCTTCTGCGGCACGCGCTTTTCATAGAAGAGCTCTGTATTTCTGCGCAGAAGATCCTGAAGCTGGAACACGAAAGAAACATCCAGTGGTGCTTCACTACGGAATACTCTATCCGGAGTTACATCCAGGTATCTGCACAATGCGTCTACAACAGTTTCATCCATCTCTCTGGAAAGATCAATACGCACCGGAGAAAGCTTCTTTCTCTGTTTCATCAGATCTTCCATAAACTCACGATAATCAAGATCCTCATCATAAGCCGCATCGGCATCGATATCCGCATTTCTTACGACCTTCAATAAAGATTTCCCCTTTACCTTGTATCCCTTAAAGACTTTGCCAATATAATGAAGAATCAGATCTTCAATGAGCATATATCTTCCTTTTCCACCGGGAAGTTCAACCATTCTTGTCAGCATATTGTTGGAGCATGGAATGATTCCGATTCTTTCCTTCTTATTTCTCGTCTCAAGAACAACGACTGCGTAAATTTCTCCATTTTTTAAGAAAGGAAATGGTTGTCTCTTACCGACGATTGTCGGTGAACTTAAAGGCATGATCTCCTTCATAAAATACTTCTCAAGAAATTTTTTCTCCTCTGATTTTGCAGAAGCATGATTAATCAATGTAATTCCGTACTCCTCAATCTTCTTCATCAGCTTCTCATAAGCCTTATCTTTTCTCTGATTCAGCTTCTTAACTTCTTTAATGATTGCACGGATCTGTTCTGCTGAAGTCATCTTTGTCTTATTCTCTCTGATCTCTGTACTGATCAGCATCTGATCCTGAAGTGATCCGACACGCACACGGAAGAATTCATCCAGATTACTCTGATAGATTGACACAAATGTCATACGCTCGCACAGCGGTACTTCCGGGTTTTCTGCTTCCTCCAATACTCTTTCATTGAACTTCAACCAGGATAATTCACGGTTCATATATACATTACTCATTTTATTTTCTCCATTCTTTAACACATTTTGTTGCCATTTGCAATTAGCTTAAATTTACAGTCAAGGCGTTCTGCCGCTCTTCTGCACATGATCATACGCTCCAGAAAGATTTCAAAATAATCCATAACGGTGCAGATTTCATCATCTAGCTCCAGTTCCATCTGAATTACTTTCTTCTCTTTTTGAATTGTCAACTTCGTTGACAGAGCTGCATAATTTACCCTGTCATGTATGTCAAATGTTGCCGGAACCGGATTCTGTACACGGTTTCGTCTTACATCTGTCTTATCTGCCAGTATCAGTGCAGCTGATACCGGATCCACAGCATCTCCGGTTGCCTCGTCATGGTGACCGATTGCTGTCATAATTACCAGAACATCTTTCAATGACATCTCTGTATCCTTTAATATCTGATATGCCAGCAGTGCACCGCTGTGTGCATGATCATGCCTGTTAATACTATTTCCGATGTCATGCATATAACCTGCGATTCTTGCAAGTTCAATCTTATGTTTTCCATATCCGAGCTCTGTCAGAATCTTGCCTGCAGTATCTGATACTTTTGCGGCATGTTTTTTGGAATGTTCGGTATATCCAAGCTCTTTTAAAGTAGCATTTCCCTGTTCGATCAACAGATTTATTTCTTCTATCTCTCGAATCTCTTTATATGTTGTTTTCAAAGTCTTTTTACTGCCTCCATTGCAAGTTCTGAACGTTCGCATTCTTCTGCTGTCATCGTCAGCTGCCAGCACAATGGACTTCCTTTCATATGTTCTGCCGCATAACTCAGACCATTGGTTCTCTCATCCAGGAACGGGCGGTCTATCTGATTCGGATCTCCTAAAAGAATGATCTTCGTATCCTTTCCTGCTCTTGTGATAATGCCTTTGATCTGATCCGGCGTTGTATTCTGCGCTTCATCAATGATCAGATACGTCTTGACGATCGACCGGCCACGGATAAAATTCAGTGCCTCTGCCTGAATGAAACCTCTGGAATAAATTTCCTCCACTTTATCCCGCAATACCTCTTCGTCTTTATAACGCTCGTCCTCATTCGAATCAAGCAACTGCTCCAGGTTATCAAGGACCGGGCGCATCAACGGAGAAATCTTTTCCTGTTCATCTCCCGGAAGGAATCCGATTCCTTCGTCAAACTGCGCATTCGGTCTACAGACAAGAATCTTTCTGTATTCGCCTGTCGGATGATTCATCAATTTTTCCAGACCTACTGCAAGAGAATAAAATGTCTTGCTTGTTCCCGCCATTCCTTTGACAATAACAAGAGGTGCTTTCTCCGCTGGCTGCATCAAAGCTTCCTGCAAGAAATACTGTCCTGCATTTCTTGGAGAAATTCCATACGGAGAACTCTTTCTAAATTCCAGTTTCCGGAGGATTCCATGTTCCACTCTTCCAAGATGTGTCTTCTTTCTTGCCTGATCTGATTTGATGAGTACAAACTGATTTTCCAAAAGCTCCGGACAAAATGCTTTTTCATTCTCATCTAATTGATAGACCTCATCCACCGGTATTCCCTTTTTCTTAAAATCTTTAAACAATTCATCCGGTGCATAAACTTCACATCTTCCGGTATACTGTCTCTCATGATCTATCACCTGCTCAGAAATAAAATCTTCTGCGCACAGATTCAACACCTGTGCTTTGATTCGAAGCAGGATGTCTTTCGTCACAAGAACAACCTGCTCTTTTCTTGATTTCTTTAATCCAAGGCAAACCTTTAATATTCTGTTGTCTGCTACTTCCAGAGATAGATCTACCGGAAGTTCAACATCTACAAAATTCTTTTCAACTCGACAGATTCCGCCATTCTCAAGGGATACTCCTTCCAGAAGATTCCCCTTCTGACGCAGTTCTTCAAGCAGACGGATACATTTTCTTGCATTGGCTCCTGTCTCGCCATCTGCTTTTTTCAAATGATCAAGTTCTTCCAGCACAACCATCGGAAGAACGACCAGATTATCCTCAAAGCTGAAAAGTGCATTTGGGGACTGAATCAGAACATTGGTATCCATCACATAAATTTTAATCATATAATAATGCCCTCTCTGAGTCTTTGCTGTCATCTTAAATGTAAAGCTGACAACATTCTTTTCCAATTTTCTGCTTTATTTTATAAGTGCTGCTTTACATTCTGATATGATTTATGTTAAATCTAGGTAAAATAATATTGAGATCTCTTCTGGAGCGCACTTTTTTAATTATCAATGTAAAAACACCCTGGAAGCATATCTTATCTATGATATACTCACAAGGCGCTTTCTGATACTCTGTTTTTATTTTACATTCTCACCGCGCTCTTACACTTCCGGCAATTCTTTTACAAATTCCAGTAACTCTTCCATCGAGCCCTGATATTCGGAGTCAATCGGAAGGTTTTTCTTATTCTCCATCGTATCTGTGATAAGAAATACAGGAACTCCAAGCGCACGGATCGCAAGATCTTCCTCCACGTCATTTCCAACCATCAGACATTCTGACGGATCAAGCTCAAACTGTTCCAGAATTTGACGGAAATATTCCGGATTCGGTTTACAGTATACATGATCTTCATATGTTGTAATAATCTTAAAATCTTCCGGATTCAGTCCTGCCCAATCGATACGGTTCATTGTTGCACATCTTGGAAAGATCGGGTTCGTTGCAAGATAAACTTCAATCCCTTTCTTCTTCGCCTCTTTTATAACCATATCTGAGAGTGGTGTCGGCTGTGTCGTACATTTGGCCTGATTGAATTCATCCTCATAAAATGCATCTGCAATTGCCTCTGATTCTTCCACAGAAAGCGGCAGGAATTCATCAATATAACTCCAGAATGCCTCCCGGTTTGTTCTGGAACCATCATTTTTCACCATCGCCTCATAGCCTTTCCACACTGCACCAATGAATCCTTTTGGATCCATTTCCACGCCATTCTTCAAGTAAGCTTTTGCAAGAAGCGGCATATAAAAATGAACAAATTCGTCCTGCACCATCGGTAAAAGTGTTCCGTCCAAGTCAAATAAAATATGTTTAATTGCCATCATTTTCTCCTTCTTTCAATCTTTGTATTCTCTTCTGATTGCTGATAACTGTTATAATGTCGGTCATTGAATAAGCACTTTTTATCATAATAATAGTAACATTATACTCCCGCTTATTTCCATCTATCAAGCTATTTATCTTCTGTAATCTAGCCTTCATAAAACTTTCACATTTCCTGTTATCTATACTGCAGATACTCCAGGAACCGCTTCACCGCCGGGGTTGCACCTTTTCTGTTACGCATGGCAAGTCCTATATTACGATACGCCGGGATTTCCAGTTCTCGTGTAACAATTCGATACGGAATCCGTTTCAAGATCAGTTCCGGCAAAACACTGATTCCAAGCCCGCTCTCAACCATCGCCATGATCGCGTAGTCATCCCATGTTGTGAAATGTACTTTCGGCTTTAAATTACTTCTTTCAAAGATCTCAGAAACTTCTGCCTTAGCACCTTTCTCCAATAGCATAAACGGTTCCTCACAAAGCGCACTGACCGGAATCTTCTGAAGTTCTGTCAGCGGATGTCCTTCCGGAAGCACGACAAGCAGCCTGTCCTGCTCCAGAAAAATAGTATCCATCTCATCCCTTACCGGCAGTCTTGTGAATCCACAGTCAATCCGCCCTTCCATGATCCATTCTTCAATTTCTGTATAGTCCCCCAGAAGCATCTCGTAATCAATGTTCGGATAATTTTTCTGAAATTCCTTGATAATATTCGGCAGCCAGTGTGTTGCCACACTGGAAAATGTCCCGATGCGGATCAGTCCTGACTTTAACCCTTGCAGCTCATCAACTTCCAATTGAAGCTTCTCATATTCTCTGCAGACCCGTTCTGCATAAGGCAGTAACTTCATCCCACTGCTTGTAAGTTTAACTCCCGACTTACTTCGTTCAAGGAGAACTACCTTCCATTCCTTTTCCAGATCATTGATCATTCGGCTGATCCCGGACTGGGAATAACTCAACTGTTCTGCTGCCTTCGTAAAACTTCCGCACTCTACTGTCTTAACAAATGCCATGTATTTCTGAATACTTCCATCCATGAATTCAAAACACTCCTTTCTCCTGACATTTTCTCATCTGTTTTCGCTACAAAAAATCTCTTCACTTACTTTGCATCCGGTTTTGTCATGTAATTCATGAGAAACATTCGCTTTTGTAATTGATAACTGTATGATACTATAAAACAGTCGATGAGACAAGGATGGTTGTTAATCAGCAATCAGAAATCATTTTAAGCAATATTTATCAAGGAGTTATGTATTATGGGACTTTACAATAATCGAATCGTAGTAAAAGTAGGAACATCCACACTTACCAATGATGCCGGAAAAAGTGATCTTCGTACAACAGACCGTCTTGTCTGTGTACTTTCTGATATCCAGAATATGGGATATGAAGTCGTACTCGTTTCCTCCGGAGCGATCGCGGTAGGAAGAAATAAACTGAACATGACTGCAAAACCAGACAGTATGCGTATGAAACAGGCTGCCGCCGCTGTCGGACAGTGTAGTCTGATGTATCTGTATGATAAGTTTTTTGGTGACTATGACAAGACTGTAGCACAGATTCTGCTCAATGCAGATGATATCGAAGAAGAAGAGAAAAAAGAAAATCTGATCAATACATTCAATGCGCTTCTCGAGATGGGTGTAATCCCGATTGTAAATGAAAATGACTCCGTAAGCTATAAAGAAATCGAATCCGAGGATCGTCTCTTCGGTGACAACGATATGCTCTCCGCTGTCGTAGCAGTACTCTGCCGCGCAAAGCATCTGGTCATTTTCTCCGATATTGACGGATTTTATGACCATGATCCAAGATTGTATCCAAATGCAAAGCTGATCGATCAGATTGATACAATCGATGACAGCGTGTACGCTTTAGCCGGTGGCGCAGGTTCACGTCGTGGAACAGGTGGAATGCGTACAAAACTTCAGGCAGCATCCCTTGCTACTTCCCAGGGAACAAACACAATTGTTACAAACGGAAAGCGTCCGGAAGTCCTTTATGATATTGTAAAAGGCGGAAAAGCCGGCACATTATTCCCGGGAAAAATCTAATTCTTTCAGTAACATATTTTGCTTGGCTCTGAACAGTTACCATACTTGAGTTAATAAAAAACGGATTAAAATCAGAAAATACTTTATTTTTGTTTCTTCTGACTTTAATCCGTTTCTTTTCATCATTCCTGCAACTCGTTCTCACGATCTTTCTGCTCCATCTCCTGATTCCAGTAGATACGAAGCTTCTTCTCATCCAATCCATTCACAAATCTCTTCTTGTATACAAGAAATTCCTCAAGATCCATCAAGATATGATACAGAAGTGCCCGTCCTTCGAACTCATCTCGGGTCTTTGGAAGCTCTTCCTGCTTCATCTGCTCCGAAATCTCTTCCAGCTTCTCGATCTGCTGATCCGGAATGTTCATCTCAACAACATAATCTGCCATATACATGATATAATCTGCGATCACAAGTGCCTGCTTTGGCATCTTACGAATCTTCTTGATCTCATAATGCAGATTGTGAAGTACCTGCAGCTGCGCCAGACGCATTTCAAAATAATCTATGTAGTATCCCGGATGCGAATGAAATGTATTGTCCTGATAATCATATGCCGCCTTGATAAATTCATGGAGTCTGCTCTCAAATGCGATGATCCGATCCCATACATTAATCTGCATATCTTTATTATGAAGATACGCTGCGAGTTCACATAAAATCATCTGTAGCTGATTCTCCGTCTCTCTCATATAGCGGATCAGATCCTGCTTCTGCCCTTCATAATCATAGAATAGATTCAATACAATCGCAATCGTAATTCCAATCATTACTAAAAACAGCTCATTACGAATAAATTCCGGACTAAAATCCCTTGTCATAAGGAAATGCGTACCGATAACAGCATTTACCGAAATTGTTGCTGACCATCCAAGACTATGACTGACCGCAACAATCAGGAATACATAGATTCCATATGCCAGCCAGGAACTCGTCATATGTCCAAATGTCAATGCCGCCAGAACTACGGCCAAAACAAATGTCGCCATGCGGTAAAAAGATAATTTCACCGTCTCCCATTTTGTTGTTACCAACGTAAGCAGTGTGATACTTCCGGCAGATGCCTCATACTCCAATCCCAGTATATGTGCTAGATAAATTGCCACACTGCTGCCCACCGCAATCTTAATCGCCTGCAGCAGGACTCTTTTTACTTGTCGTGCTTTTTCCATTGTCCTCCCTTTCCAATTTTCTAACCCATCATCTGATTTATATTTTATCATCATAATTGTGATATAATCCAGTATTTTTTCAACACAGCTTGTACAAAATGACGAACACAGGTAGGAGCTTTCGCTACCATGCCAATTGCTCCACTGATTACTGCGGAAGATATTCTCGAACTGATCCAGATAAAAAAAGGGGTGATTACAATCTCAAGTGTGTGTAATCAACCCTATAACAATTCAACCTATTTTTCTGTTTCTTCTGCCTGCTTCTTCCATCTCTCTACAAAAGCATCTGCATAAGAAAGATAGTATTCTCGAAGTCCCATTCGGATCTTCTGTTCATTATTTTCTGCAATGCCTTCTGTAATACGATGGAGCTGCTCTAACTTCTGCTGCTTATCTCCCATCTTCTCGATTGCATAGGCTACGTAACCATCCATTGTCTTCCCCTGAAGCTGTGACAGATAAGGATTTTCAAACAAACTGATGAGTCTCTCCTGATAAACCATCTCCCACTCTGCCTTCTTCTCTGGTCTCAACGCATTCTCCATACCGGAAAGTATCTGGAAAAGCTGCTCGCTTGGGGTTTTCTCGATCTCCCGCTCAAGGAAAAGCTTGCTCTGCCCATCTTCTTCGAATTCCGTCTGACTCGTTTGTTCCGCAGTTTTCTTTTTAATCATCTGCTCTTTCTTAGCAACCAGGATCGTATTCTCTGCTGCCATCGCTGCAATCACATGAAATACATCATGAATCTGCTGCGCACTCAAAACTACCGCCTGGATATGACGATTTGGAAGACGTACCGCAAATCCCTCCTGAACAAGATTCTGTAATGCCTCACGAATCGGCATTCTTGAAACACCAAGACGCTCTGCAAGTGCTTCCTGTGCCAGTTCTTCTCCCGGTTTCATGACTCCTGAAAGAATCTCCTCTTTAATTAACTGCACAATATAATCTTTTGTCTGTACTGATGCCATATTTTCACCCTCTGTATTTTTTCTATTTCTCTGCTTCTGTCTAATCTTGTTTTAAAAGAATTAATTTTATTTCTTTTTGCTTTGTCTGAGAAAATTTTTCATCTTATTTTATAAACTTGTAACAATATTGTATCCATTTTCATTTCCTTCGTCAAGATGCTTTTTCGTATCCGTTCTAAGTTCGTTATAAGTGCGCATCCTGAGCGGAGCGTTTTTTATATATTAGGAAAGAACTTTCCTAATATGATTAGGGTGTCAAAAGACACACTAACATTCATTGATTT
>ERZ1034901.507-NODE-507-length-30425-cov-8.746263_pt1 | contig 30425 bp, 28 predicted proteins | sample MGYA00520628_ERZ1034901 | MGnify/ENA primary metagenome ERZ1034901 (study PRJEB33766, sample SAMN09781783) | gut metagenome | biome: gut microbiome | host: Homo sapiens | place: Madagascar | study: EMG produced TPA metagenomics assembly of the PRJNA485056 data set... | reverse complement strand
GAGGCGAGTGCTCTATCCAGCTGAGCTATGACGACACATGCCGCAACCCTTTAATTTTACTGAGTTTCTGAGATTTTCCCAACGGCTATATTATTGTAACATTCCTATATCTGAAAATCAAGTGACGATGATCCTATTGTTGCCTATTTAAAAGTCTCTACTTCCACCCACTCATTCCTCGTATCTCCCTCCCAGATCATCAGATGGATCTTGGATTCGATACCGTCTTTTGCATATACAAATGGTTCTTCTTTCAGTATCTCGACATGCTTTCCCATCTGTAATAATTCTGTTTTTCTTTTCTGTGCTTTCTTTTTCAGGCCATTTATGTGCCGTTCTTCATCTTTATCGAACATCCTATGCCCAAATTCCGCGGTAGCCAGTTTCAGCTTATGATCGATCAATTCTACCACTGCAGAATGCGCAGATGTATGTAACATTCTGGCAATTTTCTTCGCTACCGCTCTTTTTGGGTAAAACTCATATATTTTCAGCCAGCGAAGCAGACTTTTATCATCTGCTTCTTTCCCGAGACATTTCATTTCTTCCACAGCTTCATCCGATACTTTCCACCAGTCATACGACGGAACCAGGTATTTATCAGGTACAGCAGGGTATGAACAGTAATTTAGCGGTGGAAATTCAGCAAGATATGATAACTTTACTTCCTGTTCTGTGCAGTACTCTTCGCCTAGATATTCTCGTTTATCGCGCAGGATAGCAAGTCTATACTCTAATTGTCTCAAATATTCATATCCTTTTACCCAAAAATGTCCGGTTCCACTATAATCATATAAGTGCACTTCCAGCGTCAGATTTTTGAAAAACAGCGTACATACAGCATCTCCCTGGTATACCGCAAGCACATATCTGCCTTCACTTTCATCCAGCCTTGCCTCCAGCTCTCCCTCATATTCTTCCAGATAAGTCCCAGTAAGTGCGGCTTCCTTAAATACCAGAAAACTCTCAACTGCGTCATTCATCAGATACACAAGACGGATATCTGAGGTTTGTTGTGACGCTACCGCAGTATTTGGGACTAATAATTCAAACTGATTCTGAGATAACAGCGTATTCAATTTATCTAATTCATCCTGAAATGGAAATTCGCATTGCATTGTCTAATTCCTATCTGTATAAAATCTTCTTCATTTATACAACAAAACTCACCGTCCCGCAAGACGATGAGTCTGTTTTTTCACATATCTCTTATTTAATTGCTTCAAATGCTGCATCCAGTGCTGCAATCAGATCTTCTGCTTTCTCGATACCGATTGACAGACGGATTGTATTTGGCTTAATGCCCTGCTCCAGCAGTTCTTCTTCTGTGCACTGGCTGTGTGTAGTAGTTGCCGGATGGATAATCAGGGATTTCACATCAGCTACATTTGCAAGCAGTGAGAAGATTGCCAGGTTGTCAATGAATTTCTGTGCTGTAGCCGCATCTCCCTTAATCTCGAATGTGAAGATTGATCCACCACCATTTGGCAGATACTTCTTATACAGATCATGAGTCGGCTCTGTAGGCAATGACGGATGATGTACCGCCTCTACCTGTGGATGTTTTGACAGGTAGTCTACAATCTTCAATGTGTTGCTTACATGTCTCTCTACACGAAGTGAGAGGGTTTCCAGGCCCTGCAAGAATATAAACGCGTGGAACGGAGAGAGGGTCGCACCAGTATCACGTAATATGATTGCTCGAATGTAAGTTACAAACGCTGCAGGGCCCGCAGCTTCTGCAAATGATACGCCATGGTAGCTAGGGTTAGCTTCGGAGATCCATGGATATCTTCCAGATGCTTTCCAGTCGAATTTTCCTCCGTCTACGATTACGCCGCCGATTGCTGTACCATGTCCGCCGATAAATTTCGTTGCTGAATGTACGACAATGTCTGCGCCGTATTCAATCGGACGGATCAGGTAAGGTGTTGCGAAAGTAGAATCTACTACCAGTGGAAGACCATGCTTATGAGCAATTTCTGCAATCTTTGCAATGTCAATTACATTGGAATTAGGATTGCCAAGTGTCTCTACGAAAATAGCTTTTGTATTTTCCTGAATGGCTGCCTCAAATGATCCCTCTACATATGGATCAACGAAAGTAGTAGTTACATTATTATTTAACGGTAATGTATGTGCCAGATAATTATATGTACCACCATAGATTGTCTTAGAAGCTACGATGTGTTCGCCAGATTTTGTCAGTGCCTGGAATGTATAGCTCAGTGCTGCTGCTCCGGATGCAACTGCCAGTGCTGCAACTCCGCCTTCCAGAGATGCGATTCTCTGTTCAAAAATATCCTCTGTAGGATTAGTAAGTCTTCCGTAAATGTTTCCTGCATCACGAAGTCCAAATCTGTCTGCTGCATGCTGCGAATCATGGAATACGTAAGATGTTGTAGCGTAGATTGGAACTGCTCTTGCATCTGTTACCGGATCAGCTTTCTCCTGTCCGATGTGAAGCTGTCTTGTTTCAAATCCCCAGTTTTTAGAATCGTTTATATTTGCCATAATGATTACCTCCTGAATATCTAAAATATTTTGTATTATCTTTTATGTGTTTCTCTCTTTGTTGTATTCATAGTAACATAGTAGGATTATACTGTCTAATACACAAAAAAAATACCGAGTTATAGTTTTATATTATAACTCAGCACTTTATATTCATTCACTAATATTCAAATACTTTTTCAAAGCTTCCACATACAGCACTCCCATTTTGCTGAGCAGTGTATTCTTTCTCGTGATATATCCAATCTCCATCACGCTGTTTGGATTCTGTTCATCATCCTGAAATGGTACAGCCACATAATCATTGCCATTCAGCTCCTCACATATAATACCAGAACACAATGTGTATCCATTCAGTCCAATCATCAGATTCAACATCGTAGCTCGGTCATTTGCCCGAATCACCTGTGAATATTCATTCGTAGACAGAATCTCTTCTGCAAGATAAAATGAACTGTTATCACCCTGTTCAAATGACAGACACGGATATCCATCTAACTGTTCAAAACTGATCGACTTTTCCTTTGCCAGTGGATGATGCTTCCAAATATACACATATGCCTGACAATCGATCAGATGATGGAACTCCAGTCCTGACGATTTCAGCATTTTACCAAGCGATTTGCGGTTAAAATCACTGAGATACAGAATACCTATCTCGCTCTTCATGGTACTTACATCCTGAATCACTTCTGCCGTCCTTGTCTCACGGATTGCAAATTCGTATTTCGACATATCAAATTCTTTCGCCATATCCACAAATGCTTTCACTGCAAATGAATAATGCTGCGTTGATACACCGAATTTCTTCTTATAAGATCCACCTTCACCATATTTTTCAAGAATTGCCTCATATTGTCCATATATCTGCTTCGCATATAACAAAAACTCTGCCCCATCATTGGTCAGCGTAACGCCTCGCCCACTTCGATAAAATATCGTAATACCAAGTTCTTTTTCCAGTTCCTTAATCGCATTCGTCAGCGACGGTTGCGATACATACAGCTTCTCGGCTGCTTTATTCATAGACTTCGTTTCTGCAATTGTAATAATGTAATTCAGCTGTGTAAGTGTCATAAGTCAGTCCTCTTTTGAATCTTTATTCTTCCGTCTCAGTCTTTTTTCCTTTTGTATCATAATCATCCAGAAAATTATATTTCATATCATCTTTGTGATATCCGATTACAGTATTCAGATTGATATTATGGATGCTGTTAAATATATTCGTATCGATTACACTGCTGATATTTCTAAACTGCTCTACCAGCTCTTTCATCTCATCACGTTTTGACTTTCTGCCGCCTCCGCAGGTAGAACAATTTTCCGTAAAACGGCATGCACACTGGATAAACTGTAATTTGTTATAATCCCGCCACGCCTTGATTCCTTCTTCTTTTATCATATACATCGGACGGATCAGTTCCATTCCTTCAAAGTTCTGGCTGTGAAGCTTCGGCATCATCGTCTCTATTTTCGCACTATACAACATTCCCATCAAGATAGTCTCAATCACATCATCAAAATGATGTCCCAGCGCAATCTTATTGCATCCCAGCTCTTTTGCCTTAGAATACAGATATCCCCGTCTCATTCTGGCACACAGATAACACGGATTCTTATCAATCGTTGCAACTGTATCGAATATATCTGACTCAAATACGGTCAGTGGAATTCCAAGTAACTTGGCATTATTCAAAATAATATTCCAGTTATCTTCATTGTATCCCGGATTCATTACCAGAAATACTACATCAAAATTCACCTTGCCATGACGCTTCAGTTCCTGGAACAACTTTGCCATCAGCATGGAATCTTTTCCGCCGGAGATACAGACTGCGATCTTATCCCCCTCCTGCACTAACTGATACTCATTCAACGCCTTGGTAAAGGGTCTCCAGACAGATCTGCGGAACTTCTTAATAATGCTTCGTTCAATCTCTCTGGTACACTCCGCAAGCTGTTCTTCCGAATCTTTCTTAACAAATCTGGTCAGCGTTAATTTCAGATATGACCGATATCCACCCGTGACATTACCGGCATCGTAACCATCTGCAAGCAAATCCTGTACATACTCCAGACTCCGCTCTCCGGTATGACACATCAGATAGATTTCCTTATCTTTATATGGTTCCAGTTCCGTCTTACGGTCTTCAAATTCTGCCATCGGAAGGTTGACTGCCCCCGGAAATGTACCTCTCTGGTACTGTTCCTCAGGCCGGATATCTACGACAAGTACCTTGTCCTTATCCGCTCTCTCCAACGATTCAATGGTAATAGACTTCATAAAATGTATCCTCCTCTTAAGCGTCAAAATACGACGGAGCACGAAGCTCCGCCGTTTTCAGATGTAATACATACTCTGTGCAGCCTGATTAGTCTGCTCTGCATGCTCTGTCAATTTCTTCAATGTCAGCTGATCCAGTATCCTGTGTACCTCTTCATTGATCGGATCGATGACCGTTTCCTGCACTGCAAGTGCTTCCGCCTCGCCCTTCTGACCGGGAGCAAGTCGCTCATCATCCAGAAAATACGATCCGTCAAGTGTAACTATGATGTCTGAAATTCGAATATATTCCGGATTACCAGCCAGAAAATAACCACCCTGTGGTCCCTTGATGCTCTTTATAATACCAGCTTTTTTTAAAACTGAAAATATCTGTTCGAGATATTTGATAGAAATATTATTTCGTTCTGCTATTTCACACAAAGCACAGGGACTATCTGTATGTTCAGCCAGATCAATCAATGCTCTGATACCGTATCTGCTTCTTTTTGAGAAATTCATATATAACGCCTTTCGATTATTCTGTAAAGAGTGGAGTAGAGTAATATCTGTCTCCTGTATCCGGAAGAAGTGCTACGATTACTTTTCCCTTGTTTTCCGGACGCTTTGCAAGTTCGATTGCTCCATGAAGTGCTGCACCGGAAGAGATACCTACCAGTACTCCTTCCTTCTTAGCAAGAAGTTTTGCTGCTACAAATGCATCTTCATTTTCAGCTTTGAAAATTTCATCATAGATCTCTGTATTCAGTACATCCGGTACGAATCCAGCACCGATTCCCTGAATCTTATGCGCTCCTGCTTTACCCTCAGAAAGTACTGGTGAAGTAGCTGGCTCAAGTGCTACAACCTTCACATCCGGATTCTGTTCTTTGAGGTACTCACCTGTACCTGTCAGTGTTCCACCTGTACCTACACCAGCGATAAAAATATCTACCTTACCATCTGTATCTTTCCAGATTTCAGGACCTGTAGTAGCTTTGTGTACTGCCGGGTTAGCCGGATTCACAAACTGTCCAGGAATAAAACTTCCAGGGATCTCTTTCGCAAGTTCTTCTGCCTTGGCGATTGCTCCCTTCATACCCTTAGCACCTTCTGTCAGCACCAGCTCAGCACCGTATGCTTTCAGGATGTTTCTTCTCTCAACACTCATTGTCTCCGGCATTGTCAGGATGATTCTGTATCCCTTTGCCGCTGCGATAGATGCAAGACCGATTCCTGTATTACCTGATGTAGGTTCGATGATAACGGAACCTTCTTTCAACTGTCCCTTTGCTTCTGCATCTTCGATCATTGCCTTTGCAATTCTGTCCTTTACACTTCCGGCCGGGTTAAAGTACTCAAGCTTAACAAGTACCGTTGCTTCCAGTCCAAGTTCCTTCTCGATATTAGTTACCTCTACAAGTGGTGTATTTCCAATTAATCCCAGTGTTCCCTGATAAATATTTGCCATGATATATCTCCTTCCAAGTCTTTATACTTTCTTGTCTTGTTTGCTATGGCTGTATATTATCACTAAATACCTACTGAGTCAATAGGTTTTATAGGTTTTTATTGAAAATTTTTTTTACGAGCTATATAATAGACATATTAACGGAGGTAATATCCTATGATTTCAACAAAAGCACGTTATGCATTAAGAGTAATGATCGACCTGGCTGAACATCAGGATGCTGGATATATTCCATTAAAGGACATTGCAGCACGCCAGGAGATTTCCGAAAAATATCTTGAGATTATTATCAAGATACTGGTAAAAGGAAAAATGTTAAAAGGACTTCGTGGTAAGGGAGGCGGATATATTCTTACCAGAGAACCATCCGAATATATCGTTGGTGACATCATCGAATTGACCGAAGGTCCACTTGCTCCCGTTGCCTGCTTACAGCCGGATGCTGAAGTCTGCAATCGCAAAGACATCTGCGTAACCCTTCCTCTCTGGGAGAAATACTACACGCTGGTGCATGACTTCTTCTTTCACATTACACTGGAAGATGTGATAAATAGTAATTTCTAACCAGACTCAAAAAGAGTGTACAGCTTTAATGTTTCAAGCTGTACACTCTTCTCTTACATTCTTACCATTCCCTGCAGCCAGATATTTCCTTTGAATCTTCTGCCAATCGCAGGTTCGCCAATCAGATTTGCCTTAGGTATGCAGACATCAAATTTCATTTCATTTACATTCAGACTCAGGATATAAATTTCTTCTCCTGTTTCTTCATTTTCATCCATTCTTATATTCAGAATTTCACCAAGAATCGAATAACGGTCACACTCTATTCCACATGGCATAAAATATGTATCTACAATTGTAAATACATCTTCTTTTACCAATCTTCTTGATACTTTAGTATAAGTATCAAGATCATCTAATGTAAGACTCTCGATTGCCGATGGATCACCATTTCGCGCAGCAGTTAGAAGTGTCATCCTGTTTCTTGATTCTTCTCTGCTTCTCTTTTCCTGATCCGGATTTTTAAAGACAGGCAGCAAAATCATGCCATCATTACAAAGTCCGGATAAAGTGACCGATACATGATCCAACACATGATTCCTACGCACATCTGCAAGCATACATTCTATCGCATTCTGTACATGAAAAATCAGGCTGACTCCCACTTTAGCATCTTCATAAATTCCTACAAATGAATGCCGGTCCATTCGTCTCTCCAATGTTACATCTGCGACAGATGTAATGCCACTTCCTTCAAAATATGGATAATAGAAATATCTTTCAAAATGTTCTTCTTCATCCATGGTACCACAAACACAGATTCCCATATCCTTTGAACTTTTCATTCGATATTCGCAGTAATCTGTTTCCTGATCCAATGCCATCAGCTCATGATGTGTATATACCTTTTCAGCATACTGTAGCAATCTGTTAAGCTGTTTTTCTGAAGCAAGTCCTCCATACCCAATAGCATTAAGATATTTGTGCATATTATTTACCCGTCTAATTATTTACGTTCGATTTTTTCTTTTCCACCCATGTATGGACGAAGTACTTCAGGGATACGTACAGAGCCATCTTCCTGAAGGTTATTTTCCAAAAATGCGATCAGCATTCTCGGTGGTGCAACTACTGTGTTATTCAATGTATGAGCAAAGTATTTATTACCATCATTTCCCTTTACACGAATGCCAAGTCTTCTTGCCTGTGCATCACCAAGATTAGAGCAGCTTCCTACTTCAAAGTACTTCTTCTGTCTTGGAGACCATGCCTCTACGTCACAAGATTTTACTTTCAGGTCAGCAAGATCACCAGAACAGCATTCCAGCGTACGCACCGGAATATCCAGTGAACGGAAGAGATCTACTGTATTTTTCCAGAGTACATCATACCATTTCTTGCTTTCTTCCGGTTTACATACAACGATCATCTCCTGTTTTTCAAACTGATGGATTCTGTATACACCTCGTTCTTCGATACCGTGAGCACCTTTTTCTTTACGGAAGCATGGTGAATAGCTGGTCAGTGTCTTTGGAAGTTCTCCCTCATCCAACATGGTGTCGATAAATTTACCGATCATAGAATGCTCACTTGTTCCGATCAGATACAGGTCTTCACCTTCAATCTTATACATCATAGCATCCATCTCAGCGAAGCTCATAACACCTGTCACCACATTACTTCTGATCATAAACGGAGGTACACAATAAGTGAATCCTCTGTCAATCATAAAGTCACGTGCATAACTGATTACTGCTGAATGCAGTCTCGCAATGTCTCCCATCAGGTAATAGAAGCCATTACCTGCAACTTTTCCAGCGGCTTCCAGATCAATACCATCAAAGCTTTCCATGATTTCTGTGTGATATGGAATCTCAAATTCCGGAACTACCGGCTCACCAAATTTTTCAATCTCTACATTTTCGCTGTCATCTTTACCGATTGGTACAGATGGATCGATGATATTTGGAATGATCATCATGTTCTTCTTAAGTTTTTCTTCTACTTCTTTTTCTTCTGCGGATAATTCTTCAATTCTTGCTGCACTCTTCTGAACTTCCTGTTTCAGTACCTCTGCTTCTTCTTTCTTACCCTGAGCCATGCATGCACCGATCTGCTTGGAAATCTTATTCTTATTAGCACGAAGAGCTTCTACTTCTCCTTTAATATCTCTATTCCTCTGGTCTAACTCTAATACCTCGTCAACCAGTGGTAATTTTTCATCCTGGAATTTCTTTTTAATATTTTCCTTTACTACATCAGGATTTGATCTTACAAATTTAATATCAAGCATTTTCTTTCTCCCTTTCCTTTATCTTCTTGCTTTTTTTATTTCTTTATTTGTATCTTTTCTTACTTCTTTTTTAGCTGCTTTTCTCGGCTGCTCTTTCCGAATTGTTTTTGCTTCATTTTCTTCTGAAGCTGATTCAGACTCACTGCTCATATAATCTTCACTGTAAATTGCTCGATCCAGTGCTTCTGCTTCCTCTTCTGAGAGTTCTACATAGCTTTCACCCTTCAGAATTTCCTTCACATAAGTGTAACATCCCTCACGGCTGTGCATCGCATTCATGATCCATCCGGTATTATCACTGTCCAGAAGTGCCAGAGCAAAACTGAGTTTTCCTCCCATTTCATTAAAAGCGTCATACTTGACAATTCCACATTTTTGAATACAATGTTCAGTCCTGCGGTACATTTCTTTCACATCAGCACGATTCTGTTTAATAATCTTAGCCATTCCATCCAGTTCCGAGAATTTTGTAAGAATACTTTCTTCCAGATTCTTACCATCTTTTCCCCGCATAAACGATGCATAACTGTTTTTCAGTCTGTCATATTTCAGACTAACATTCACATACAGTACGAACAGCACTACGATCAATATCAGCATAAATAAGAATATAAATGCAGGATCGATTCCAAGCTTCGCTAAAATCTTGCTTTCCATATATTATTCTCCTTTTTGTACAGATGTAATCATCTCAAACATGCGCTCAAGTTCATCATCTGAGTAATATTCAATTTCTATCTTTCCTTTTCCATTCCCCTTTGGTGATATACTAACTTTAGTTCCAAGTACCCGTTTCATTTTTTCTGCCAAGTCATCATAGACAAATGCATTTTCTACAGTTTTGACTACTTTAACCTGTTTCTTAGGATTTTTCAATGATTTTATAAGTTTTTCTGTTTCACGTACACTTAATTTTTCATCAAAAATCTTTGTAGCAAGCAGATACTGCTGTTCTTCATCATCAATTGCTAGTAATGCTCTTGCGTGTCCGGTAGTGATCATATCGTCAATAATCATCTGCTGAACCTTTTCTCCCAGCTTCAGAAGTCTCATAGAGTTTGTAACAGCTGTACGACTCTTTGACACGCGCTCTGCCACTTCATCCTGTTTCAGATTAAATTCTGTTAGCAATTTTTTGAATGCCATTGCTTCTTCAATTGGATTTAGATTTTCTCTCTGAATGTTCTCAATCAAAGCAATTTCCACTGCCTGCTGTTCCGTATACTCTTTAATAATAACCGGAACTTCTTTGACACCGGCAAGCTTTGCTGCGCGCCACCGTCTTTCACCTGCAATAATTTCATAATAATCTTTTCTTTTTCTTACCAACAGTGGCTGCAATACACCATACTGTTTGATAGAATCAGCCAGTTCCAACAATGCGTCTTCTTCAAAATGTTTTCTCGGCTGTTCTCTATTTGGTTCAACCTGGTTTATTTTCAACATTTGCTCTCCGGTTTTGACAGTTTCTTCTGCTTTTTCCGGCTTTGCAACAGGTTTTACCGATTTATTTTCAGGAATCAGGCTGTCCAGTCCTTTTCCAAGTCCTTTTCTCTTTACTGCCATATTATTCCCCTCCCAATCCTTATTTATCAATCACTTCGTCTGCTAACATTCTATAACTTTCAGCACCCGTAGACTTTGTATCATACATGTTAATAGGCATTCCATAACTAGGTGCTTCTGCTAGACGTATATTTCTGGGAATAATTGTTTTATATATACTCTGATTCAGGTTATCTTTTACATTTTCAACAACCTGGAGTGATAGATTTGTACGTGCATCATACATTGTAAATACGACGCCTTCCATCTCCAGATCAGGATTCAGTCTTTCTTTAACCAGTTCAATCGTGTGCATAAGCTGACTTAATCCTTCCAATGCGTAATATTCACATTGTATTGGCACAATCACACTATCAGCTGTTGTCATTGCATTAATTGTCAGCGTATTTAATGAAGGTGGACAGTCAATAATCACAAAATCATAATTATCTCTTACCTTGTGCACTTCATTTCTAATGATAAATTCCTTATCATCCACGCCAATTAATTCTATTTCAGCTGCCGATAGATCAATTCCAGTCGGAATAACATCCAGATTTTCCAAAGCATCTTTACAAATCACTTCTTCAATAGATGCCTGTCCTATAATCATATCATATACTGTTTTTTCGACAGAATCTTTATCAATTCCAAGTCCGCTCGTCATATTACCCTGCGGATCCATATCAATTGATAGCACTTTCTTGCCTTTTTCAGCCAAGCACGCTGACAAGTTGATAGCCGTGGTAGTTTTACCTACGCCACCTTTTTGATTTGCTATCGCGATTATCCTTCCCATATTATTTCCCCTTTCTATGCTTGACTATTATACCACGTTTCACTACTGGATTCCATAGATGTTTCACGTGAAACATTACATTTAACAAGTTTCCTTTATTAACATAACGCTTTATTTCGATTATATGCATTGTTATTGAATAATTTGTTATTTCCAAAATGTTTCACGTGAAACATTTTGGAAATTTAATTAATTATCCGCTTAGATATTTTTGACCTATTTTTATAGCTATATTGTATAATGCCAAATCAAAAGGTCAAATCCATATAATCTTGCTCATAAGTGGATGAAAAACTTAGGGAGAATTGTGGAAGTACAAAGCACGGGACAATATGTAGGCATCATAAAGAAGAAAATCATTAATACAAAATACGTATTACAAAAATAGGCAGAATGTTTCACGTGAAACATTCTGCCTATTTTTCATATTTAAAAATTCAAAAAGCAAGGCCTTTCCATAAGTAAATAAAAGCCTTTGCATTAATGCAAAGGCTTTCTTGAAGGTATACCAGATTTTCTGGGATATTTCATACCTGTACTTTTTTCTTTTTTTATTATAACTAATGATCTTGCTATATCTGTATCAGGAAGTTCAAACTGGACTACTTTTTGTGTCTTACCACCCAGAATTTTAATAGCCTTCTTGCTCTCATTGAGTTCATCCTCAATCTCACCTGATTTATATGGTATAAAGTATCCATCCATTTTTACATACGGAATACAATACTCAGATAAGACAGCCAGATTAGCTACTGCCCTCGATACAACCATATCATACTGTTCTCTATATTCCTCATTTCTGGCAAAATCTTCAGCTCTTCCATGAATCGTTGTAATACCTTCCAGATCTAATTCATTAATAACAGTGTTCAAAAATTTTATTCTCTTATTCAATGAATCTAACAATGTAACTTTTAAATGAGGAAAAGCAATCTTAAGTGGTAATCCAGGAAAACCAGCTCCTGTACCAATATCAATCACTGATTCAATTGTTTTCATATCATTAGCTTTTGTAATGGATAAACTATCTGCAAAATGCTTACAAAACACCTCATCATATTCTGTAATGCCTGTAAGATTCATAACCTTATTCCATTCAACCAAAAGCTGATAATACTTATCGAATTGTTCTAATTGTTTTTCGCTCAATGATATATTAAGTTGAGTCATCATGTTTAAAAATCTCGGACTAATCACCATGTATTATTTTCCTCCCAAATATATAAGTAATACAGATATATCAGCAGGAGATACTCCTGATATTCTGGAAGCCTGTCCAATTGATACCGGTCGGTATTCCTTCAACTTTTGAACTGCTTCTATGCGAAGACTCTGAATTGCATCATAATCAATATCCTCTGGAATTTTTTTCTTTTCCATCTTCTTAAACTGTTCTACCTGTCTAAGCTGTCTTTTGATGTAACCATCATACTTAATGTTGATATCTATCTGATTTTCAATTTCTTCTTTCAAATCTGCTGGGAATTCCGGTCTGCCTCTATCTATCGGTGCTAATGCCTGATATGATAATTCCGGACGTCGAATCAGCTCTGTTAATGATATACCTGAATTAAGCGGTGTACTTTCATATCTCTTCAGTAAATCCTGTACATTATCACTTGTTCCAACATGTACATGTGAAACACGTTCAACTTCTTCATTGATGCATCTTATTTTCATAAGTAATCGATTGTATCGCTCATCAGAAATGAGACCAATTTCATGACCAATTTTCGTCAAACGTTGATCTGCATTGTCCTGACGAAGAAGAAGCCGATATTCTGCTCTGGACGTCATCATGCGATAAGGTTCATGACTTTCTTTAGTAACAAGATCATCAATCAAAACACCAATATAAGCTTCTGAACGATCCAGAATAATCCCATCTTTTCCCTGCAGTTTTCTCGCAGTATTAATACCTGCAATCAGTCCCTGTGCGGCAGCCTCTTCGTATCCCGAACTTCCATTAAACTGTCCTCCGCTGAACAATCCGCTGATATTGCGAAATTCCAGTGTTGGCTTCAGCTGTCTGGCATCAATACAATCATACTCAATTGCATATGCATTTCTGACAATTTTCACATGTTCTAACCCTGGCACACTGCGGTACATCTCATACTGAACATCTTCCGGCAGTGAACTTGACATACCGCCGATATACATTTCATTTGTTTCAAGTCCCTCAGGCTCAATAAATACCTGATGTCTCTTTTTATCCGCAAATTTTACTACTTTGTCCTCAATCGATGGGCAATATCTCGGTCCTGTTCCTTCGATCATTCCCGAATAAAGCGGTGATCTATCAAGATTATCTCTGATGATTCTATGTGTTTCTTCGTTAGTATATGTCAACCAACAGGATGCCTGGTCAATCTGCACATCATCCGGATTTGTTGTAAATGAAAATGGCACAACTCTCTCATCACCAAACTGTTCTTCCATCTTACTGAAATCTATCGAATTCTTATCCACTCGCGCAGGTGTTCCGGTTTTAAAACGATACATTTTAATACCAAGTTCATCTTTCAGACAGTCTGTAAGATAATTCGCTGCCTGCAGACCATTCGGACCCGTATGAGAACTCACATCTCCATAGATGCACCTTGCCTTCAGATAAGTTCCAGTACACAAAATTACCGCCCTGCATCGATAAAACGCGCCAGAATAAGTCTGAACACCTGTTACCTGCTTGTCCTCAGTCAGTATTCGGACAACTTCCTGCTGTCTGATATCCAGACGCTCCTGCTTCTCCAATACACGACGCATAGTTCTGCTATAATTGGCTTTATCTGCCTGCGCACGAAGTGAATGAACAGCAGGACCTTTTGACTTGTTTAGCATCTTGGACTGTATAAATGTACGGTCAATCACCTTACCCATTTCACCTCCAAGTGCATCTAATTCTCTTACCAGATGTCCCTTTGAGCTTCCACCGATATTTGGATTACATGGCATCAATGCAATGCTGTCTACACTGACCGTAAATACAACTGTCTGAAACCCAAGTCTGGCACAGGCAAGAGCAGCTTCACATCCTGCGTGCCCTGCACCTATTACTACTACATCATATTTATCTTTATTTTCCCATACAGAATTTGCTGAAAATTTCATTGACCAAATCTTCTCCTATCGTTTCTCCAGTAATACTTCCAAGTGTCTCGTATGCATCCATCAGATCGATTGAATAGAAATCCTCTGGCATCTGCATATCAATACTTTGAATTACATTATTCAGACTCTGCAATGCATTCTGCAATGCCGTCTTATGGCGCACATTGGTAATATAAACTTCCGAATTAAAAGATATATCCCCATGATAAAACATATCTTTAAGCGTGTTTTCTAATATATCAATCCCAATATTTTCTTTAGCAGATATTTCAATCATCGGAATATCAAATTTCTTTTCTTCCTTATTCTCTCCCAGATATGCATCCATAATTTCCTTTTTCTTAACCTGCATCTCCAGATCTGATTTATTTAGTAATATGATTGACTTTTTATCCTTCAAAAGTTTTAAAATATCATAATCATTCTGATCCAACGGCGCCGAAGAATCAATCACATAGATGATCAGATCTGCTTCTTTTGCGTGGCTGATTGCTTTTTTTACGCCAATTTCTTCTATGATATCTGCCGTATCACGGATGCCGGCTGTATCCATAATATTCAACGATACACCCTGCAGGCTGATATTTTCCTGCAAAATATCTCTGGTTGTTCCGGCAATATCAGTTACAATTGCACGATCCTCTCCAAGCAATGCATTAAGCAGAGAAGATTTACCTGCATTGGGCTTACCTACAATCACCGTATTAATACCCTCTTTAATAATACGCCCATCGTCCGAAGAATCTATCAACTTTTGAATCTCCTTTATCAAAGGTTCTATTACACCACGAAGTGTCTCGCCATACCCGTCTACACTGATGTGCTCCGGATCATCAAGCGCTGTCTCTATAAATGCAGTATGATACAATATCTTTTCTCTGATATCTACGATCTTCTGCTTAACATTCCCCTTTAACTGACCAACGGAACTCTTCAAAGCATATTCATTTTTCGACTGAATTATATCAATGACTGCCTCTGCCTGAGACAGATCAATTCGGCCATTCAGAAATGCTCTCTTAGTAAATTCACCAGGTTCTGCTGGTCTTGCTCCATGCTTAATTACCGTTTCAAGGATCTTTCGCACTACAAATACGCCACCATGACAGTCAATTTCTACCGTATTTTCTCCGGTATAGCTATGCGGTCCTTTCATAATAAGAACCAGCACTTCATCAATCATATCTTCACCATCTGCGATATAGCCATAATGGATCGTATGCGTCTTCTGATTCGCCAGTTTTTTTCCATTTTTTCCTATATATATACGATCTGCTATCTCAATTGCCTGTTCACCACTGATTCTTACAATTCCAATTCCTGATTCAGTAACAGCTGTAGATATTGCTGCTATCGTCTGCGTGTCATTATAAAGCACGATATACCTCCTGATAATAAAAAGAGTAAGTAGGAGTTTTGACGCCCCTACTTACTATCTTATACGAAATACTATTTTCTTACAAGTGTAACCACTACTCTACGGTATGGCTCTTCACCTTCACTGTGAGTTGTAACACTTCTGTCACCCTGCAATGCAGAGTGAATAATTCTTCTCTCATATGGATTCATTGGCTCCAGAGATACAGATCTTCTGGTTCTCTTTACCTTGTGAGCAATGTTCTTGGCAAGATTCTCCAATGTCTCTTTTCTTCTTCTTCTGTAATCCTCTGTATCGAGTTTTACTCGTACATAACCATCCTGTGTCTTGTTAGCCACGCGGTTAGTCAGATACTGAAGTGAATCAAGAGTCTGTCCTCTCTTACCAATCAGAATTCCCATATTGTCTCCGTTCATTTCAATACACAGAGCACCTTCCTCGTCAATAGAAGTCTTTATCTCAACTTCCATATCCATAGCTTTCAGTACATTTGTCAGAAACTCTTCGCAGGTCTTAACAGTAATATCTTCAACCTTAGCAAGTTCGATTTCCTTTCTCTCCTGTACAGGCTTATGAGGCTTATCATTCTTTTCTTTCTTTTCAGTTTTAACAGTTTCTTCTTTTACTTTCTCAGTTTTTTCAGAAGCTGTCACATTCTTGTTATTCTTATGATAATTCTCTTTTTTGCGATTATCTTTCTTTTTCTTATTATCTCTGTTATTGTGCTTGTGGTAGTTATCAGATTTAGAATCTTTCATAACTCCCTTAACAGCATCAGAAAAGTCGATGACTGGTTCATCATTCACTTTCTTTTCAACTTTTCGTCTTGCTTTGATAACTGCCTGCTTTCTTCCAATACCAAGGAATCCGGCATTTCCTTTTTCTATTACATCATATTCAAGCTGATCACTCGTAACACCTAACTGAATCAATGCTTCTGTAATGGCGTCATCCAGTGTTTTCGCAGATACTGTGATTTCTTCCATTGCGTTCAACCTCCCATAGCCAAACTATTTCTTTTTATTATCGTTAAAGTCTTTTACCATATTTGCCTTAGCAGAAAGGCTTCCTGCTTTTGCATGGCTTCTTTTTTCCTCTGCTGCTTTAAGCTTTGCATTCTTCTCAGAAGAAGACACATCCTTCTTAGCAGAAGATGAAAGACTCTTAGTATTGGCCTGAGCCATGGCATTGATCTTTTCAGCCTTTTCTCCACGTTTTTCACGCTTCTTCTCAGCTTTCTCACGGTTTTTTTCTACCATTTCTTCCGGTGAGATTTTCTGCAGATGCTTATTGATAAAGAACTGCTGTGTACATCTTACAACCGCACTGATAATCCAGTAAATACCGATACCAGATGACAGTGTAAATACCATGAACAGTGAGAATAACGGCATTGTCATGTTCATAGTCTTCATAGTCGAATTCATCGGATCATTCTTATCTGAATTATTCTTAACACCTGAGATAGCCTGTGACAGTTTGATACTTCCATACTGAGTTGCAGCAGATATAATAGGAAGTAAAACACATGTAATAACTACAAGTGCCGGTGCTACATCAAATGTATCTCTTGCCTTGATCATTGCTATTGGTGACATAGACAGATTCGGCAAGGTAAAGAATCTCTGCACATTATCTGATGCTTTTGCAATAGCTGGCACGTAATTAGACATATCATATATGACAGGATATAACGCAAACAAAAGAGGCATCTGGATCAATAATGGAAGACATCCTCCCATCATGGAAGTGCCGTATTTGTCATATACCTGCTGAATCTCTTCCTGCTGCTTCATCATAGAAGCCTGATCCTTCTTGTTCTGATATTTCTTCTGAATTGCCTTGATTTCAGGATTCATCAGAGCTGTCATTCTTGATGTCTTCTGCTGATTGACTGTCAGCGGCAGCATCAATGTATATACCAGAATCGTGTAAATAATGATTGACCATCCAACCAGACCATGATCGGTTGGCAATACATTGTCCAGGGTATTATAAATGACATTCATTACTTTACCCAGTAATATCGCAATCTGTCCGACAATAGGCCAGTTTGCTGCTGATAACAAAGTACCCATATTCAATTCCTCCGTTTGTAGTAGCGGATATGCTTGTCTTTTTCCGGTGGAACCGGATCATATCCTCCCTGCGAGAATGGATTGCACCTCAAAACTCTCCAAATAGCCAGTCCTGTTCCCTTCAAAGCACCAAACCTTTCAATTGCTTCCACTGCATAACACGAACAGGTAGGATAATACTTACAGCTTGAATATCCCTTAGCCGAAGATAAATATTTCTGATAAAACCGAACCATTTTTATCAAAATTTTTTTCAAATGTATGCCACTCCATTACGACTCGATTATTCCATGAAGACTTCCAAGATGAAGAAATGCTGATTCAATATCATGATAATTCTTTCCCTTTGCTGCACTTCTTGCTATAACGACCATATCATAACCACGTGCGACTTTTTCTTCATTTAATCGATAACTTTCTCTAATTAATCTTGTTAAGCGATGTCTTACGATACTGTTTCCTACTTTTTTGCTGACAGATATACCAACACGATTCTTATCTGTTCCATTCTTTCTTATATATATAACCAGATATTTGTTCGCTTTGGAATGTCCGCCATGATATACTTTTCTAAAGTCTGTATTTTTTTTCAGCGATTCAGAAAAATTCATTGTATTTCTCCTGTTTTATTATAGAAGAAAAGGTCACAATAGATGCGACCTAAGCTGATAATTTCTTTCTTCCTTTTGCTCTTCTGCTTGCAAGTACTTTTCTTCCACCTGCGCTGCTCATTCTTGCTCTGAAGCCATGAACTTTTGATCTCTGTCTTTTCTTTGGCTGGAATGTCATTTTCATTGATATCCACCTCCCTTATTCTATCTATAAAGTTGTTCTTAAAATTTGTTCGTTTGTTTCAAAAGACATCGTGTTTAATTATATTAGATAATAAGCATTAAGTCAAGTAGATGGACTATATTTCTTTTCCGTATTCCATCTTTTTCATTGCCATCATAAGCATTTTGATGTAGAATAATGGAAAGTGGTTTTTTATGCGATAAAATAGATTAGGAGATTAAATTGATGAATGTTGTGGAAGAAAAATGGAATGAAATTATCGAGCATCTGCGTGTTGAACACGAATTATCCCACATTTCTTTCTCAACCTGGATTCAGCCTCTCAAGGTATACAACGTTGTAGACAATACTGTTTATCTGCTCGTGGACAAGGCTGCCAGCGTGGATTACATCGAGAAGAAGTATTCCCTTCCGCTGAAGGTCTGTATCGCGGAGATTACAGGTATTGAATATGAGGTTGTTTTTCTTTCTGAGGATGATGACCGGATAGAAGAACTTAAGAAGATGTCCTCTGCCAGCACAGATAAGAGAAAGACAAAGACTGCTGCAGAGAAAGCGGGTCTTAACCCAAGATATACATTCGACACATTTATTGTAGGTAATAATAATAACTTTGCACATGCTGCATCTCTGGCTGTAGCCGAATCACCTGGTGAAGTATACAACCCTCTCTTCTTATATGGAGGAGTAGGACTTGGCAAGACGCATCTGATGCATTCGATCGCACACTTTATTCTGGATTTCAGTCCTAAGAAAAAAGTCGTGTACGTAACCAGTGAGACATTTACAAATGAACTGATTCATGCTCTGAAGAATGGACGTGAGTCCTCTATGTCGGATTTTCGTGAAAAATATCGTAATACCGATGTACTTCTGATCGATGATATTCAGTTTCTTATAGGAAAGGAAAGTACTCAGGAAGAATTTTTCCATACTTTCAATCACTTGCACACTGCTGGTAAGCAGATCATTATCTCCAGTGACCGCCCTCCTAAGGACATTGAAACACTGGAAGCAAGACTGCGTACTCGTTTTGAATGGGGACTGATAGCCGATATGTCCGCACCTGATTATGAGACACGTATGGCTATCCTTCAGAAGAAGATTGAATTAGAGCATCTGGAGATCTATCACATTCCTGACGATGTACTTCAGTATATAGCTCAGAACGTTAAGAATAATATCCGTGAGCTGGAAGGTTCACTGAATAAATTAATTGCACTCTACCGTCTGGAAGGCAATGGCAGACCGATTGATATTAACCTTGCTGCAGAAGCCATGAAAGATATCCTTTCACCGGACGATAATAAAACAGTTACACCGGAACTGATCATGGATATAGTTTCTGATCATTTTGGTGTATCCATTGCCGATCTGAAAAGTAATAAAAGACCTGCTGAGATTGCAGTACCTCGTCAGATCGTCATGTATCTCTGCCGTAAGATGACCGATGTACCGCTTAAGTCCATTGGTATTCTGCTTGGAGGTAAGAATCATTCTACCATTAAGCACGGCGTAGAAAAGATAGAACACGATGTCGAAGAAAATGAACAGCTTGCTAATACGATCGATATTATCAAGAAAAAAATCAATCCTGTTTAAGATGTGCACAATTCGATGATAACTATGTGGATAATGGTGGATAACTTTATCATAACTTTTACAAATTGTTTCTAAAAAAGTTTTCATCATTTCATCCACAGATTATAATTTCGTTTTCATCAAGTTTATCAGCATCGATTTTCTTTGATTTTTCAAGGGATTGCAGTGGTTTTCCACATATCCACATCCCCTACTACTAATACTACGGAAATCATATATTTATATATAGCATTTTTGCCCACCATTTTTTCGAAAGGAGTTATACACATGAAAATAGTCTGCAGTAAAGCTAATCTTGTGAAGGGAGTAAGTACCGTATCCAAGGCTGTTCCTTCCAAAACTACAATGCCTATTCTGGAATGTGTCCTGATAGACGCAACACTTGATGTAATTAAGCTGACAGCCAATGATATGGAACTTGGCATTCAGACGGAGGTAGAAGGAGAGATCATAGAACACGGTATGATCGCGATTGATGCAAGAATCTTTTCCGAGATCGTAAGAAAGCTTCCGGATAACGATGTAGTAATAGAAACAGATGAGAATCTTCAGGCTACTATTACATGTGAAAAAGCGAACTTTAATATTTCCTGCAAACCAGGAGATGAGTTCAGCTACCTCCCTATTATCGAAAAAGACACTACAATCAGCATTTCACAGTACACATTAAAAGAGATCATCAGACAGACCATTTTCTCTATTGCAGATAATGAAAGCAATAAAGTAATGACTGGTGAGTTGTTCGAGATTAACCAGAATACGCTTCGTGTTGTATCTCTTGATGGTCACAGAATTTCCATTCGCAAGATTGAATTGAAAGAAGAATATGACCATAAAAAGATTATAGTTCCTGGTAAAACACTGATTGAGATCAGTAAGATTCTTTCCGGAGAAGCAGATAAAGAAGTATGTATTTACTTTACTGAGAATCATATTGTATTTGAATTTGACCGGACGGTAGTAGTATCACGTCTGATTGAAGGTGAATATTTCCGAATTGATCAGATGCTTTCAAGCGATTACGAGACAAAGGTAAGAATTAATAAAAAAGAATTACTTAACTGTATAGATAGAGCGACACTGCTCATCAAAGAAGGCGATAAAAAGCCAATTATCATTAATATTGGTGATGAAATCATGGAACTTAAGATTAAATCCCAGCTTGGCTCTATGAATGAAGAAATATTTATTACCAAAGAAGGTAAAGATCTTTTGATCGGATTTAATCCTAAATTCTTAATTGATGCACTGCGTGTTATCGATGATGAAGAAGTAGAACTTTATCTTATGAATGCAAAAGCTCCTTGTTTTATCAAGGATGAGACGGAAAGTTATGTTTATCTGATTCTACCGGTTAACTTTAATTCAATTTAGGACAGGTGTAAGTATGGAAATTATCAAATTAAAAGATGAATTTATAAAACTTGGTCAGGCACTGAAGGCTGCAGGTCTGGTAGAGACCGGAGCAGAGGCAAAAGATGTGATCCAGGATGGTCTGGTAAAAGTGAATGGCGAAGTAGATACCAGAAGAGGTAAGAAATTATACAGCGGAGACGTTGTAGAATTTGATGGAGAAGAAATCAAAATTGAAGATTAATTCTTTGAAATTAAAAAATTTTCGCAACTATGATCTTTTGAATCTGGAATTAAGTGAACAGACGAATATTTTCTATGGTGATAATGCACAGGGGAAGACCAATATACTGGAATCCCTGTATCTGTGCGGCACAACCAAGTCGCACAGAGGTACCAAAGATAAAGATATGATCCAGTTTGGAAAAGATGAATCACACATAGAAGTTAAAGTAGAGAAGCGGGGCATTACCTATCAGATCGATATGCATCTGAAGAAGAATAAAGCAAAAGGTATTGCCATTAATCGGATACCTATCAAGAAAGCAAGTGAATTATTCGGTATTCTGAATGTCGTATTTTTCTCACCAGAGGATCTGAATATTATAAAAAATGGTCCGGCAGAGAGAAGAAGATTTATAGATCTTGAACTTTCGCAATTAGATAAAGTCTATCTGAATGATCTCGGCAATTATAATCGTATTGTAAATCAGAGAAATAAGCTGCTGAAAGACATCAGTTTTAATAGTGGTTTAAAAGATACACTGGATATCTGGGATATCCAGTTGATCGAGTACGGCGAAAAAGTGATTCAGGCAAGAAAAAAGTTTGTGTCCGATATCAACGAGATTATTTCTGAGATTCATAAAAAACTGACAGGTGATCAGGAACAGATCGAAGTAATCTATGAGCCAAATATCGGCGGACAGTCATTCGGTGATGTGATCCAGAGAAACAGAGAACGTGATCTGAGAATGATGAGCACGACGTCAGGACCGCACCGTGATGACATCTGCTTTCAGGTAGATGGAATTGATATCCGCAAATTCGGATCACAGGGACAGCAGAGAACTGCAGCACTTTCACTGAAGTTATCTGAGATAGAACTGGTGAAGATGCTTACCAGAGACAAACCGGTTCTTCTGCTTGATGATGTGTTGTCTGAACTTGATAAACACAGGCAAAACTATTTATTAGATAGTATAGATGATATACAGACATTGATTACCTGTACAGGTGTGGATGAATTTGTAAATCATCGTTTTTCTATAAATAAAATATTCTATGTCCATGAAGGACAGGTAAGAAATGAAAACTAGGAGGATACTATGAGTACAGAGAAGGTACAGCACGAATATGGCGCAGATGAAATCCAGATTCTGGAAGGTCTGGAAGCTGTAAGAAAGAGACCCGGTATGTATATCGGCAGCACTTCTTCCAGAGGTCTCCATCATCTGGTATATGAGATCGTCGACAACTCTGTGGATGAGGCTCTTGCAGGATTCTGCACAGAGATCCAGGTCACAGTGAATAAAGACAATTCAGTTACAGTAATTGATAATGGGCGTGGAATTCCAGTGGGTATCAATCATAAATCAGGTCTTCCGGCGGTAGAAGTAGTATTTACTGTTCTTCATGCAGGAGGTAAATTCGGTGGTGGAGGCTACAAGGTATCGGGAGGTCTTCATGGAGTAGGTGCATCTGTAGTTAATGCATTGTCTAACTGGCTGGAAGTTGAAATATGCCATGACGGAAAAGTATACAAGCAGCGCTATGAGCGAGGCAAGGTTGTATATAAGCTGAAAGTCGTAGGTGAATGCGAAGAAGGCAAGACCGGTACGAAGGTAACATTTATGCCGGATGATACCATTTTTGAAGAGACTGTATTTGATTATAACATTTTGAAACAGCGTTTCCGTGAGATGGCGTTCCTGACCAAAGGTCTGAAGATTGTCCTCAGAGATGAGAGAGAAGAAGAACTGATAGAGCGTACATTCCACTATGAAGGCGGAATTAAAGAATTTGTTACTTACCTGAATAAGAGTAAAGAAGCATTATATGAAGATGTTATTTACTGTGAAGGTATGGTAAATAACGTTCAGGTTGAAGTTGCCATGCAGCATAATGATTCCTATAATGAGACGACTTATGGATTTGTAAATAATATTACGACTCCGGAAGGCGGTACTCATATTATGGGATTCCGCAATGCGCTTACAAAGACATTTAATGATTATGCAAGAAAGAATAAATTATTAAAAGACAGCGAACCGAATCTTTCCGGTGAAGACATCAGGGAAGGATTGACAGCCATTGTCAGTGTTAAGATTGAGGAGCCTCAGTTTGAGGGACAGACTAAGCAAAAGTTAGGTAACAGTGAGGCCAGAGGAGCAGTTGACAGTGTTGTAAGCAAACAGCTTGAAATCTATCTGGAGCAGAATCCGATGATTGCAAAACAGACGATTGAGAAATCTGTACTTGCTCAGAGAGCGAGAGAGGCTGCGAGAAAAGCAAGAGAACTTACAAGAAGAAAGTCTGCACTGGATGGTATGTCTCTTCCGGGCAAGCTTGCAGACTGTTCAGATAAGAATCCGGAAAATTGTGAGATCTACATCGTAGAGGGAGATTCCGCAGGAGGATCTGCGAAGACCGCACGTAACAGAGCAACACAGGCAATTCTTCCACTTAGAGGTAAAATCCTGAATGTTGAAAAAGCAAGACTTGACCGTATCTATGGCAATGCTGAGATTAAAGCGATGATCACAGCATTTGGAACGGGTATCCATGATGATTTTGATATCAGCAAATTACGTTATCACAAGATTATTATCATGACGGATGCCGATGTGGATGGAGCACATATCAGTACATTGCTTCTGACATTCCTTTACAGATTCATGCCGGAACTGATTAAGCAGGGATATGTATATCTGGCACAGCCACCGCTCTATAAATTGGAGAAGAATAAAAAAATCTGGTATGCATACAGCGATGAAGAACTGGATTCGATTCTTCAGGAAGTAGGGCGAGACACGAATAATAAGATTCAGAGATATAAAGGACTGGGAGAAATGGATGCAGAACAGCTTTGGGATACAACCATGGATCCGGAGCACCGTGTACTTCTTCGAGTAACAATGGATGATGAGACAGCTTCGGAGCTGGATCTTACATTTACCACACTGATGGGCGATAAGGTAGAGCCGCGTCGTGAGTTTATCGAAGAAAATGCAAAATATGTACAAAACCTTGATATCTAGGAGGAGCTATGGAAGACAATATTTTTGATAAGGTTCATGAGGTGGACCTGAAAAAAACAATGGAGACTTCTTATATCGACTATGCCATGAGTGTTATTGCTTCTCGTGCACTGCCGGATGTAAGAGATGGATTGAAGCCGGTTCAGCGAAGAATTCTGTATTCAATGATCGAGTTGAATAATGGTCCTGACAAACCGCACAGAAAGAGTGCACGTATTGTCGGTGATACTATGGGTAAATATCATCCGCACGGTGACAGTTCTATTTATGGCGCATTGGTAAATATGGCACAGGAATGGTCTACCAGATATCCATTAGTTGATGGACATGGTAACTTCGGTTCTGTAGATGGTGACGGTGCAGCTGCTATGCGATATACTGAGGCTCGTCTGAGTAAGATTTCTATGGAACTGACAGCGGATATCAACAAAGATACAGTTGACTTCATGCCGAACTTTGATGAGACGGAAAAGGAACCGGTTGTTCTTCCATCAAGATTTCCTAATCTTCTCGTAAATGGTACTTCTGGTATTGCAGTAGGTATGGCAACCAACATTCCTCCGCATAATCTGCGTGAAGTTATCAATGCAGTTGTTAAAATTATCGATGACCAGATTGAAGATAAAGATGAGACAGCAATTGAAGAAATTCTGAATATTATCAAAGGACCTGATTTTCCAACAGGTGCTATGATCCTTGGCACTCGCGGTATTGAGGAAGCATATCGTACCGGACGTGGTAAGATCCGTGTGCGTGCAGTGACAAACATTGAGCCGATGGCTAATGGCAAGAACCGTATTGTGGTAACAGAACTTCCGTATATGGTTAATAAAGCACGCCTTATTGAGAAGATTGCGGAGATGGTAAGAGATAAGCGAATTGACGGAATTACTGATCTGAGTGATCAGTCCAGCCGTGAAGGTATGCGTATCTGTATCGAACTCAGAAGAGATGTGAATCCAAATGTTATCTTAAACCAGCTATACAAACATACACAGTTACAGGATACTTATGGCGTGATCATGCTGGCACTGGTTAATAACCAGCCGAAGGTTATGAATATTTTGGACATGCTGACATATTATCTTCAGCATCAGGAAGAAGTCGTAACCAGAAGAACGAAGTATGAATTAAATAAAGCAGAAGAGCGTGCTCACATTTTACAGGGATTATTGATCGCACTGGATCATATTGATGAAGTCATCCGTATTATCAGAAGCTCTGCAAATGTGCAGGCTGCCAAGGCAGAATTGATCAAACAGTTTAATCTGTCTGATGTACAGGCTCAGGCTATTGTGGATATGCGTCTGCGTGCTCTTACCGGTTTGGAAAGAGAGAAAATCGAGAATGAGTACAAAGAACTGATGGAGAAGATTAAACATTTGAAAGCAATACTTGCAGATAAAAAGCTTCTTCTTGGTGTAATCAAAGAAGAAATTCTTCTGATCCGTGACAAATATGGCGATGAGAGAAGAACATCTATAGGATTTGATGAATATGACATTTCCATGGAAGATCTGATTCCAAAAGAGGATGTAGTCATTACCATGACAAAAATGGGCTATATCAAGAGAATGTCTAATGACACATTTAAAGCACAGAATCGTGGTGGTAAGGGAATCAAAGGAATGCAGACCATTGATGAAGATTATGTGGAAGAGTTATTCATGACACATACGCATCATTATATTATGTTCTTTACAAATAAGGGACGTGCATATCGTCTGAAAGCATATGAGATTCCGGAGGCATCAAGAACATCCAGAGGAACAGCAATTATCAATCTTCTTCAACTGATGCCGGAAGAAAAAATCAGTGCAGTCATTCCAATTGATGAATATCGTGACGGTGAGTATATTGTTATGGCTACTGCAAAAGGTCTGGTGAAGAAAACTCCGGTTACAGATTTCTCTAATATACGTAAGAATGGTCTTGCTGCAATTACACTACGGGAAGAGGATGAATTGATCGAAGTTAAGTTTACAGATGGTAATCAGGAAATTATTCTGGCAACTAAATTTGGTCAGTGTATCCGTTTTGCGGAAACAGATGTAAGAACCACAGGAAGAACTTCTATGGGTGTACGTGGTATTAACCTGGATGACACAGATGAAGTAATTGGTATGCAGCTTGCAACTCAGGGCAATGAGCTTTTGATCGTATCTGATAAGGGTATGGGAAAACGTACACTGATCAGTGACTTTAGTGCACAGAATCGTGGTGGTAAAGGTGTGAAGTGCTACAAGATTACGGAAAAGACAGGTAATGTTGTAGGTATTAAGGCAGTAAATGAGGATGACGAGATTATGATCATCAACACAGAAGGTATTGTAATCCGTATGTTCTGCGAGGGTATTTCTATCCTTGGAAGAATCACATCTGGCGTAAAACTCATTAATCTGAAAGACGGAGTGACCGTTGCAAGCATTGCAAAAGTAAGAAAAGAAGAAGAAATTGAAGAATCTGAGGAACCAACAGAAGAGACTGAAGATTCAGAAGAGTAAAAGCTAATAAAATGGCTGCCACATGAAGTGGCAGCCATTTTTTGAAAATAACTTATAATAATTATGAATCAGCCTTATCTTTTTCCAACTCTCGAATAATGATGTCAGCTACTTTTTCAACAGTGAAAGATACCATCTCCATACAGTGATTCTTTCTCTCCTGAGAATGTTTTTCCATACCCTTAGTCAGTACGCGGCAGCATGTAGCACCAAATTCGTTCTTAAATGCATCGTGGAATTCTGCTGTCAGATCAAAACATCTCTTGATCTTAGGATCGCCTGGAGTCTTACGTCCGAAGAAATATCCGATCATCATAGTTCCGCCGGCCGCAGCACCGCAGAGACATCCAGGTCCACCAAGTCCCCATGGAAAACCTGAACTCATAGCAATTGCATCGTCGGAAATGTCTACCTGAAAATGCTTGCGAAGTGAAAAGATAACGGATTCCGAACAGGCAAAACCATTGCAGAAGATCTCGAGTGCATCTGCTTTTAATTGCTTCATATTGATATCTGTTGTCATAAAGATACCTCCTTCGTGATAAAAGTATAACAATAGTATAATCTTTATCATTAAAAAGCGCAATTAAATGGACAGAGATTCATCCATGCATTAAAATAAGAAAGATAGAATGAATTCAAATGATAAGGAGGAGTATTATGCGCAATGTTCATATAAGTGAAATTACGAGAAATATAAAAGAAATGTGTATAGAAGCCAATCATTTTCTTTCAGAAGATATGTCAGCGGCAATGAAAAATGCTGTTCAGACAGAAGAGTCGCCCCTTGGAAAGCAGATTCTGAATCAGCTTCAGGAGAATCTTCAGATTGCCGGAGAAGATATGATTCCTATCTGCCAGGATACAGGTATGGCAGTTGTATTTCTTGAAATCGGACAGGATGTACATCTGGAAGGCGGATCGGTGGAAGATGCTGTCAATGAAGGTGTTCGTCAGGGATATGTAGAAGGTTATCTCCGTAAATCGGTAGTAAAAGATCCGATCATTCGTGAAAATACGAAAGATAATACACCGGCAGTTATCCATTATTCTATCGTACCTGGAGAAAAAGTACGCATAAAAGTAGCGCCAAAAGGATTCGGAAGTGAAAATATGAGTCGTGTATTTATGTTGAAGCCGGCAGATGGTATCGAAGGAGTGAAGAATGCAGTACTGACAGCAGTAAAAGATGCAGGACCAAATGCCTGTCCGCCGCTAGTAGTTGGAGTAGGTGTCGGTGGTACATTTGAAAAATGTGCATTAATGGCAAAAGAAGCACTTACGAGAGAAGTAGGAACACATTCAGAGCTTGAATGGGTAAAAGATTTGGAAGAAGAAATACTTCAGAAGATTAATAATCTTGGTATCGGACCTGGAGGACTTGGTGGTACAACAACGGCTCTGGCAGTCAATGTGAATACCTATCCAACTCATATTGCAGGACTTCCGGTAGCAATTAATATCTGTTGTCATGTAAACAGACATATCATCAGGGAGGTGTAGTTATGAACAAAGTAATTCAAGCGCCGATCAGAAAGGAAGAAATTAAGAATCTAAAAGCAGGAGATTACGTATATATCAACGGTATAATCTATACCGCACGTGATGCTGCACACAAGAGAATGGACGATGCTCTCACAAGAGGAGAAAAACTGCCATTAGATATTAAAAATCAGATGATCTATTATATGGGTCCATCACCAGCGAGAGAAGGCAGGATTATAGGATCAGCAGGGCCTACTACAGCCAGTCGTATGGATAAATATGCACCTAGGTTACTGGATCTGGGACTTGGTGCAATGATAGGAAAAGGAAAAAGGAGTAAAGAAGTTCTGGATGCAATTGTAAGAAATGGAAGTATATATTTTGCAGCGGTAGGGGGAGCAGGAGCGCTTCTTTCTAAGTGCATTCAAAAATCAGAAGTAATCGCATACGATGATCTTGGAACAGAAGCTATCAGAAAACTGGAAGTAAAAGACTTTCCTGTAATCGTAGTTGTAGATGCAGAAGGTAATAATCTGTATGAGACAGCTATTGAAAAATATAAGAGAGGTTAATAAAGTAAAATATGAAACGAATAATTATGATGGTGCTCAGAAATATTATTTTGGTGCCATACATGTGGATAAGATTGTGCTGGCATGCTACGCATGTGGATAAATATACATTATCAGAACATTTCAAGATACTTCGCTATATTGTTGCACATGCTAATAAGGGTGGTAATGTTAAGATAGAATCTTATGGAAAAGAAAACATACCAAAAGAAGATGGGTTTATGTTCTTTCCAAATCATCAGGGGATGTATGATGTGCTGGCAATTATAGATGCCTGCGATAATACATTTGCGGTAGTAGCGAAGAAAGAAGTTGCCAATGTTCCGTTATTGAAGCAGACATTTGCATGTACAAAGTCATATATGATGGACAGAGAAGATATCAGACAGTCTATGCAGGTAATTATGAATGTGGCAAATGATGTGAAGAATGGTAAGAATTTCTTGATATTTCCGGAAGGAACCAGATCAAGAAATGGTAATGTGATCGGTGAGTTTAAAGGAGGAAGTTTTAAGGCTGCAACCAAAGCAAGGTGTCCAATTGTGCCGGTTGCATTGATTGATTCTTTCAAACCGTTTGATACGAATACAATCAGTCAGGTGACGGTACAGGTACATTTTATGGAGCCGTTGTATTATGAAGATTATAAAGACATGAAGACAACAGAAATAGCGTCAATTGTACATGATAGAATCCAGAAAAAGATCAACGAAAATATCGGATAAAAATGGGTAAAAAAATAAGAAAAAATGTATTGACAATGTAATATATGTCAGTTATAATAATTCATGCACTGCGAAAGTTTGCTTTCGTAAAGAATATTATATTGAATGATATTCAGCGCTGGAGAAATACTCAAGAGGCTGAAGAGGCGCCCCTGCTAAGGGTGTAGGTCGGG